>ENA-USUG01006291-USUG01006291.1-human-gut-metagenome-genome-assembly--contig:-NODE-6291-length-12624-cov-38.084164_pt1 | contig 12624 bp, 8 predicted proteins | sample MGYA00250059_ERZ773394 | MGnify/ENA primary metagenome ERZ773394 (study PRJEB29103, sample SAMN06111957) | human gut metagenome | biome: human gut; feature: ankylosing spondylitis patient; material... | reverse complement strand
TGTCAAAGACCGATATGATTCTAGTGAACTGAATTTATTTAATTTTTAACCTTGTCCATTTTTAGTGGACAGTAGTGGATATATTATATTTTCAGACACTTCACCTGTGTTTTTACTTTTTGATAACTCGAACTTTAAACGTTCGGTCGTATATTGCTTGTAAAGCAAGTCGAATACGGAATGGAGTTTACTTTCCTTTACTTCGAAATTGTTATAGCGGGCGTATGCTATGAGTTGACCCAAGTTACTGTCTTCTTTGATTTGATTTCCGTTAGTAACGACAAAAAGTCGGGATTGGGCGCGAGAAATAGCTACATTCAACAGATTTGGATCGTCAGAGAATTCACTGATCGTATTGTCTACCATACTCATGATGATATTGTCGCATTCCCGACCTTGATATTTATGTACGGTGCTTGCGATTTTTGTCCCGAGTTGTCGGTTGATGGCTTCGGCTTGGTTGCGATATGGAGTAATAATACCGACCGAACCATTATTAGTCAAGTTGGGTAATACTTCGGATTGGATAACATCTATTTCTCGCTGGTTATAATGTCCTCGGGCATGTTGCCCTTTTGCTGTTTGAATGACGGTCACTACATTTTCTTCGCCTTTATCCTGCGTCATGGGAACTAACTCCCCATTATAAAATAGGTGATTGCAAAATTCGATAATTTTGGGGTGACAACGGTAGTGTTCCCGAAGCAACGTTTGGGGAGCATCGGTAAACACTTCGCAACAGGATTGTAGGAAACTGTGTGTGGTGGAACGATATTTCTCGTCTATCCGATAGGCGCTTTCGATGGCTTTCAAGGCCGTTTTTGTTCGTTCATCAATCACATTGGGTAGTTGTTTGTCATCACCTACAATTACTGCATTCATGGCGCAGGAGAGAGCCAATGCTCCGGTAGTTATATCGACTTGTGAGGCTTCGTCCATGATCACATAATCGAATACCCAGTTTTTGTCGATGCAATTTTTGGCAGTGTATGTAGTACTCAATACAACGGGGTATTCTTTCAGAAATTCTTCGGTTCGGGGTTTTATGTCTTTTACCGAAAATAACCGACGGTTACGACCTTGCCTCCCGATAAAGATTTGGTGTTTGAGCATTTGTAGCGACAAGTCCCTCAATGCACTTACATTTTCTGTTATATCGATTGATTTTAAAAAACTCTCGCAGTCGGCTATTTCCGATTCAATCTCATTCTTCCGTGCCGTGTAATAGGCCGCTTCGATTTCACGGGTTATTACATCGGGGGATTGGTGTAAGAAAGTCCACATTTTGAATCCGAGCCGGAACAGCCATTCGATGTAAAATACAGTACCGAGCTTTTTACTTTGTTCAATCTGTGTTTCGTATCGGCGTTTCAAGGTCAATAATTGTCGAGAAGGTTTGAGGTGTAACCAGTCGAAGTCAGAAACGATTGGTCGTTTCTGTAATTCGTTGTAACGAGATTCTATTTTTAACGCTTCCGCTTCTATTTTCAGTTTGGATAGAATAGTTTGTTTTTCAAATCCTTTTGATACGATTTGTAGTTTCTCATTTATCTCTTCGGCTGTTCTTCGCCATTCGGGGAGTTCCCAATCCGATATGTCCGGTACTGCCGGCTGGTTTTCTACGAACGCTTCTTTGTTCTCTTTTTTACCGAGTTGGGCCACGAGAAAGCCTAATCCGATCTTTTTGTCGGATAGTTTTTCTGCTACATTTTCTACGGCCGAGTTGTTGTTGGAGACTATGAGTACTGATTTCCCTTGTACTAATAAATTAGCAACAATATTCAGTATGGTTTGAGTCTTTCCAGTACCAGGAGGCCCTTGAATAATGCTTACCTGATGGGTTAAAGCGTTCTCGACTCCTCGTTTTTGACTGGCATTGCAACCGAACGGATAGAGTATTTGTCTAGGGGCATTATATGTAGCCAACTTTGTTTTATCTCCGATAAACTGAGCCAAAGGGACATTATCACGCATTCTATCCACAATGTCGTATTGCATTTTTAGGATATTGCCGATGCCTTCCATTTCGAGTCCGGTTTCCGCAGCCAGTTGGTTGAGGTATTTCCAAGTGTCGCCTCCGCATTCGTCGAGTGTCGTGCGGGAGACGTATACGTCTTTCTCGTCGTAATCCAGTTCTGCTCCGTTACTAAATACCGCATGGTAATAATAGCGGGTGTCACCGAAGCGATACAGTTCCCGAATATCTTCTATACGCTTGTTTTTCAAGTAGAATCCACGGGTCTCGATGTCGATTCGTTCGACTTTCGTAAAGAATTTAATTCGTTCGTATCGGTAAGTATAGCTAATCGGGGAGGTTTCGAAAGTGATGTGCCACATTCCATCAGCGATTTCGAGATGAGCCACTTGTTTGGTAATAAACATCTTCGGCGTTCCCAGCCTCGATGTGTCGATTACCATATACTTTTTGGGATTCATGGCTCTCCGGGCAGAAATTATTCAATTATCGCTTGGTGTACAGATAACTGTAAATACAGCCGACAAACAGGGCTCCGCCTACGATGTTGCCGAATGTGGCAGGAATGAGATTTGCCAAGATGAAATCACACCAACTTATCGCAGCTCCTTGCAGCATGCCTAACGGGATAAAGAACATATTAGCTATGCTGTGTTCGTAACCTATGGCGACGAAACACATGACCGGAAACCAGAGACCCATCATTTTTCCAGCGGTGGAGTGTGCACTGAATCCAAGCCAGACAGCGAGGCATACTAACCAATTCGCTCCGATTCCTTTGAGGAAGACGACCCCCCCAGACATGTTTACTTTGGCTTGTGCGATTTGGACGATGGCGCTTTTCCACGGATCGGCATCAACGATGCCCGTACACCATACCATTACATAAACGAAGAAAATCGCTCCTATGAAATTGCCTATATAGACAATCGTCCAGTTTTTCAATATGGGCATGATTCCGTATTTCTTCTTCATAAATCCGGGAATCAGCACGGCATTGTTACCGGTGAAAAGTTCTGCCCCGGCCAAAACGACCAAGATAAGTCCCAAAGGGAACATGCAGCCCGACAACAATTTTTGTAATCCCGGATTTCCTGCTGTCCATTCGGGGAATCCGTATCCGATGAGTAGGGAGAGAAGTCCTCCCATAGCGATGTAAATACCTGCCAGCATTGCGGCGACGAGCGTTCGAGGAAAGGATAACGAGATTTTATTCAGTGCTGTCCGTTCGGCTTGGGCTATTATTTCGGAGGGTGTAGAAAATGACATGATAAATTTGTAATTACAAGGATAGGAGACGGTTCTGCATAGTCAAACCACAAACAAGATTTACCTTTTGTTATCTTTGTTATAGCAACCACAAATATTACTTTGATTGCCACATTTTTTGTTGCTGGAAATTCGTCATCAAAGGTAGACAATTAAAATAATATACGCACTACTTTATTTGTTTTTATTATAAAATATTGTTTAGGAGGTTGGCGGGGGGATTATCGAGGAAAATACTTTGAGGAATATAGTAAAAACGGCTGTCGATTTTCTATCGGCAGCCGTTTGGGTGATTGGGTGTACCGACAAATAAGTAAATCTATTTATCGGCCAGTTAAGCATGAATTTGTTTTATGGCTATTTGACGAGTACTTTGGTAACTCCTTTTTCTGTATGGACAAGGTAGCAGCCTGCGTGCTGCATGGGAATGACTTCGTAATCCGTATGCAAAGAGGCATTCGTTATCGTTTTACCATCGAGCGAGTAAACGGTGACCTGTACTCCGTTCAATCCGGTCAATATGATGTTTCGTCCTTCGCTGTATATCGAGCTGTTGTCTGCTGTGTTATCTGCTATACCGGTACTGCCGGAAGTCAAGGTAATGTTGTCTATGGCTATGCGTGCACCGGCTTTTTCTGTTTTTCCACGGAAGCCTAACTGTATGCGTTTATTACCGGCCGGTTGGTCGAGCGGGAGGCTTACTTTGGTCCATTCGTTAGAACCGTCCGATCGAAGAGCCTCGCTTGCTGCTTCGTAGATTGTGCCGTTTACGGTGGTTTCTACTGTCAGTTCTGCGTTTTCCGTGTGCAGGTAGAATTCAAGTGTGAGTTTGTCTTGCCCGGCAATGTTGATAATAGGGGATTCAAGGCGGCTGTCATCTGCTTCCGCTTTTTTATTTACCAACATGGCGTAGCCGTTATCTTCATCTTGTGCGTCCAGAGAACCGCCGTTCTGATACATACCCCACGCATCATCTCCGCCTACGGTAGCTACCGACCATGTTTCGGTGGAAACGTTTCCTTGGGTAAACGATTCAGCGAAGGGGAATGCGAGAGGCGTACCCAACATAATGCCGAATGGGGTGTAAGCACCCTTACCTCCGGCAGACACGGCGCAGATGTATCCTTGTGTGTAAGTTTGTTTGGTAAGCCCGGCAGTTGTCATGAGATAAGAGGTTTCTTTTATGCCGGTAGCCATGTCTATTATACTGCCGAAAAGGTATGTTCCGTAGTTGTAAGTCAGTTCTTCGGGATTGATGAACCCTCCGTTGGCTCCTGTTTCCGCCGGGGCATCCCACGTCAATAGGGCGGCTTGGTCGTTTTCATCGTCCCAACTGGCAATGAGGTTTTGTACGTGTTGCGGGATATCCGTGCCGATGAAAACAGACTTTTCGGCATCGCGCCCGCGTCCTTGTTCATCGTACACGATGACGTTATAATGGTTCATACCTTGCACGCCATCGACCGTGAAGGAGTATTCTTTCCCTTTTTCCACTTCATTTTCAGTTAGGATAACGTTCCCTTCCTTGAGAATCTCGATTTTGGAGAGGGTGGTGAGTTCATCGCCATTGATGGCTTTGGTCGGGGCTTTGAATGTCAGAACAGCTTTCAAGACGCCGGTCGGATCGGGAATGGCGGTGAAGTCGGTTACCGAATCGGGAGCGGTGGTCGGTATGAACGGCTCGATAACGATGTCGTCTATGTAAAGCAGATACATACCTTGGCTGGTGTGGTGGAAGCCGAAGTAGTAAGTGCCTGCTTCCTGTACTTCAATGACCGATGACTTTTCGAGGTAAGTGTCACCGCTGACTGTGTAGTCGCCAAGCGCATTAAGCATACCTTCAACCGTGTTTTCGGAACCGAATGCGGTGCTGAAACTTTCTGTGTAGAATTCGCCGTATCCTTTTGTTTTGAATGACAGTTTATACAGATAATCCGTTCCCAATTCGATGGGAGGTGTGATGATCCAGTCGTCGGCGTTCTTGTCTAACTGGTCGCTTCCGGCGGCATTGTTTATCCAAGCCCAAGTCTTGCCGTCTTCGTTGGCATCGATAATGGTGAAGATGTCGAGTGCGCTGGCGTGGTCGAACGTTTCTTTGAATTCACCCTTGAACGCCGAGCCGAAGCGGATGCGGTTCGATTCGGTGGCGACTCCCACTTTTTCAGCTACCGCTGTTACCGTGTAGTAGTAATTGCCCAGCACGTCTGGCAGGTCTTCCGTGAAAACGGTCGCCGTATATTCGGCGTTTATCGTATCATTGCCGGGGTAGCGCACGAGGATATATTTCAGTAGTTCGGCGTCGAAGTGTCCGCCGTTGGCTCCATTGACAGGAGCTTCCCAGCTTACGGTGGCATGGTTGTCTTCTAGTGTGAATTGCAGATTACCTACGGCTGCGGGGCTATCTACGCCGGCGTAGATTTCGATTTTGCTTTTTACACCGTCACCTTCGGCGTTCGATACGAAGGCTTCCACTTTGTGCGTACCTTCCGTAAAGGTGTAAGGTGTGGAAAATTCGGCTCCGGCAACGACTGTTGCGTTTTCGAGCGTGAGCTTTTGGTGGTCGACGTAGATGGATACCTCCAACGAACCTTCCAGCTTGTCTCCTTCGAATGTTTTGTCTGGGGCGGTGAAGGTAATGTTGGCATCTAATCTTTCCGGCGAAGTATAGTTTACGCTCAGCTTATCGACGGCTGCGGGTGCTTGAGGGGCTGCTGCCGGTGGTACAGTGTAAAGTCCGAGCAGGACGACGGTTTCGTCATAATCGCTCACGAGTGAAGCCTTGCCGTTGTCGAGGTTGACTTCATAGAGGGCGGATTGCAATTTGTTGTTGATGGCAGCCCAATACATTTTGCCTGTGTTCAGGTCGATAGTTGCGCTTTGACTGTTTGAGGGCATGATCCCAGTAGCGCCGATGGAGGCTGCTGTGCCCGTGGCGGTGTTGATAGTGTAAAGGTTGCCATCATCGGCTATGCCGTAAAGCGTCCCTTCTTTGTCAAAAGACAGAGTGAAGTACATGCGGTCGCCGGTGCTTGCCACTTGTGTTGGTTGCCCGGAGAGTAGGTCGACCGTGCAGAGCCTCGTCGTACCTGCTTCGGACATGAATTGCCCGTAGATGGTTTTGGTCTTGCTATCGTAAGCGAGGCTGATAGGATAGTTGTCGTACGAGGCTTTGAGTGTCTGCTGTATGTCTCGCGTCCAGCCGTCCGTGTCGAAGAGGTAGTAATTGACGCCATACACGGTAGAGCCGTAGGTCGTGACTCGGTATCCGCAGAATTTCCCGTCGGCATAGACGGCTGCCGACAGATTGAAATCGGCTGCTGTTTTGACTGGCGTGAAAGCGATTCCTTCCTCTGCGGGGAAGGAATAAATGCCGAATTCCCCATTTTCGGAAGTACTCCACTTGGAAGAGTAGGTCATACAGCCGAACAGTTCTACACTTTCTGCGGAAGCAGCGGTTTTCAGGGAATGACGGATAGCAGCAGTTTGCTTGCGGATTGTTTTCTGCGGGTTGTTTTCTATGGCGGACAGTTTCTCTAACTGTGCCACTTTGTTGTTTGATTGGGCTTTCAAGTCTCCCAAACCGTTTACAGTGCATACAAGCAGCACTGCCAAAAACAAATTTAAAACTCTTTTCATGCGATAACTAAAATTTGATGAATATACGATGGTTTTTAATACCTATTTATTATTAAAGACAAAAATAGTTGATGAAAAGAAAGCAGAAAAATATAAATCTTCTCAATTTGTCAATTTTGATAATTTGCGAAAAGATTGAGGGTATGCCGGGAAATATCGGCTGAGGCATACGACTCTGGTTGGATAAAGAGGATTAGCTGTGTTTAAAAGTGGGTTGAGAGGGATTACGAGTCCAAATGTAGTTTTTTTATTTCTTGGCGGAAACGGGAAGGAGGAACTCCCATTTCTTTTTGGAATGCTCTGTAAAAAGAAGAAAGTGAGTTGTAGCCGAGCGAATCGGAAAGCACTTTCAGAGGAATGTCATTTTCAGGCTCAGATAACAGAGCGAGCGCTTCCCGGATGCGGTATGAATTGATGTATTCGGAGAAAGAGGTGTTTTGCTCCGTAAACATGCGCGACAAGTAGGTGCGGTTGGAGTGAAGCCGTTCTACGAGCATGTCGATGGAGATACTGTTGCTGCGGTATAAGTGTTCGTCGTTCATCAGCTTTTCTACGGCTTCAAAGAGTACTTTGTTTTTCTGGCCGGTGTTTACCAGATCGGTTTTTGCGTCCCGTTGTTCAAGCAGTTGTCTTTCCCGCTGACGGTGGGTGTCGTATAATATCACCAGTTGCCGGTACATGTGGTTCTTCCGTACATAAAGTATATATAGAGCTATGAGTATAACGGCTATGAGCCCGGTCACGAAGATGGCTAATTGAAGTTTCCGATTCTTTTCAGATAAGAGCAGTTCTTTTCGGCTAAGTTCTTTTTCAGCTTTTTCTGTCTCGTAGTTCAGTATCATGTGGCTGAATGAACGTTCCTGTTCTATATTAAAAATGCTATCGGCGAGAGATTGATGTCTTTCCTTATGTTGGGATGCCATAGCAATATCTCCTTTTTCTTGAAATAACTCGGCCATACCTTTGTAAAATTGGAGGCGGTAATAGTAATGGTTTTGCTGTTCGGCCAGTATAAGTCCATTTTGGTAAGCTGTATTTGCTTCGTCGTAACGTCTTTCCGCTTTCAGAAAGTTGCCGTAATAAAGGTAGGCTTCGGTGAGTACGTCTATATTGGTGCGTTGTGTGTGGTTTAGTACTTTTCGGAAATATAGTTCGGCTTGTTGAGGTTTTCCAATGGCGGCAAGTATGTTCCCGTGGATTACGTCCGGTTCATCGGTGTTAGCCATATGTGTCGCAATGGCGGTGGCTTCAGATATATAATGTAGCGCTTCGTCATAATTTTTCGAAAGATAGTACATGGTGGCAACGTTCAATGCGCCGAGAAAGCGTACATAATCATTATGTAGTTTGCTTCCCCCTTCGTATACCTCCAATGCGTATTTTATACCTGAGGGGTCGTTTCGAAGGTAGTAAATCCTCGTCATATTGCTTAAAATGATATAATAATTTGTTTTATCCTCACTTGCGTCGGCATATTGCAGAGCCTCTTGGAAGTAGGCGAGGGAGGCATTGTAATTGAGTGTCGTATTGCGTGCGTTTATTCCTAACCCGTTGGCTATAATGGTCTGTATATAGGTGTCGTGATGTTCTTCTACATAGGGAATAGCTGCATTAAAATACGTGAACATGGAATCTGCTTGGCCGGAAAGTATATAAGCTTGTCCGATGTATGCGCCCACATAGGCTTGTGTTTTCTTGTCGTGGTTGGCAATGGCTTTACGGTAGTAGGTTTTAGCTGTGTCTATCAGTATTTCGTATTCTCCTTTACGTACGTACTCTCCCCAACTTTTGATGAGTGCGTAGGAATCTGTATGTGTTGCAGGCGTCTGTACGGTTGTGGCGTTCTTCTCCTGTTCCTTACAGCCGGAGAGAAGCAATATTATCAGAAATATGTATGATAAAATGCTGTTCATTCGAATGCTGATTAAGAGCTTAAAGTCGGGTAATCATTACCAGTTTATCACTCTTTTTGTGGTATGTGCAACCGGTAGGTCTTGTTTGTTATTTTCCAATATTGTACCTTTTGACAACAAAGATAGTGCAAAGAAAAAGCACAGGCAAATTTACCTGTTCATAAAAGTGCTGTGCGATAGGGCGGAAGTACCCGCAGGGCAAGGGGAATACATTCTACAATCAAACGTTTTTTTGCAATTCCTCTCCTCTATATTGTTTCGTAAAGCTACGGAACATGGCAGGGGAGAGGTCGATGCTTGGTTTCCGTTATTGCTGGTATCTTTCGATATATTCTTGAATTAACCCCTCCGTCACTTCGTGCCACCTCCCCTATATTTTGCTGTGCAAAACACAGAGGAGGAGGTTTAATACCCTTCTATCGCATTATTTATCGAATGAGACGGATCTCATTTGTCCTTCTCCCTTGCCGTGTCCAGTGGCATTACGGGGTGTCGTGTAAAAAAATATAGGGAAGAGATCGAAGAAACGGTAGTTCCTGAGGAGAGGGTGTGAAAAAGATGGCATAAGATTTTTGACTGTAAGGGTTACCCCCCCTCGTCCTGCGGACACTCCCCCTATATTCCCTTACGGTAACACAGGGGGAGAGGGCTAAAATGCATTTCGAACATATTTAAACTCCTTCCTTGCCGTGCCCCGTAGCATTGCGGGGTGTGGCGCAGCCATAGGGGAGGTGGCACGAAGTGACGGAGGGATTGAGAAGGTATTATATAATCTTTGATTGAGGAGTTAGAGGTATAAAACGGGTAATCCCCATTAATTATCGACAGAGCCCTGATTGTTTTTGATTGTTTTTTTTGTGTGGATATATGCCTCTGCCCCGTATTCCACAAGAAAATGGGATACAGGGGGTTGAGATGTGTATTTGGAGAATGAAATATTTTCTTTTATTCCCGCCTATTGCAGCCGAAAGAGGCGGCATGGAATCCGGGATTCGGTTCACCGATCGGAGTTCTTACGTAGGTTTCGCACCAGATATTGCCGGAAAGAGGCGAAAGGGGATTCGGCCGATATTCCGGTGTATCGATGTGATTCGTAAAGTTTCCTTCCCGGTTTCCGAATCCATTTTCTAATGATTCGGAGGTGTCTCCGAGTTTTCTTTCGTATGAATCGGATTCTTTTTCTTCTCTGTTTTCGGGGGTTGATGCGGTTTCCGAGGTGGCTTTTTCGTTCTCCTCGTTTTTTCTTTCCTCTTGTTTCCTGAGCGCTTCGCGCCGGCAGGCTTCGAATCGTTCGCGTTCCTCCCGTTCCTCGGGTGTGTCGAATATCTCTTCGTGATCGACGAGGTACTGTGTGGACTCGATGTCGTATAGCCCGGCTTTCCGAAAGAGTTGGTTTCTCTTTTGGTAGTGCCAAGCGAGTGTTCCATCGGCTTGCATTTTCTTCCGGTCGCAGCGGGGACGTTTTCTCTCTTGGGAATGTCTTTCGAGCTTGTCGATACATCGAAGGACGGCGAGCATGGTCAGCCTGTCCCGACGGGGGGCGAGTTCGAGGAGAATCTTGTAGTACTTGATTAGGGCTACTTGACGGTAGTTCTCGATTTCTCCTCTTAAATCTATGCTCGTATCGAATCTTGTATCTATCATCGCTCGTTTGTTTTTTCGACAAAGGTATATTCTTGTTGTCGGAGGTTTATGGCATGATGATACTTTGATGAAAGAGACGTTCTTACCGTTTTTTATTTTTGTTATTTCTGTTATGGACCTGTCACAATTTTTGGAAAATAAATTTATAATGGAACGACTCCAATGCCGGGGCGATCCAGCAGTGTTATTTTTCCTTCGACAATTTTCACTCCATCGAATAGATCGTTGGATATAAGCAGGTTTCCGTCAAGGTCGGCCCAGTGGGCCAACGGCGACAGTTGTGCCGCGGCAGAGATGGCACAGGAGGTCTCGGTCATACAACCGATCATCACTTTCATATCCAAAGCTCTTGCCAGTATGGCCATTCGGTAGGCTTCGCGCATACCGGTGCTTTTCATTAGTTTTATATTGATCCCATCGTAGAGCCCGTATGCCCGTCGTACATCGGGCATACGTTGCAAAAATTCATCGGCGATGATAGGCAGAGGAGCGCGTTCGTGGAGCCAAGCCTGTTCGTCTATCTTTTCTTTGGGCATGGGTTGTTCCACGAACAGGCAGTTTTGTTCACTAAGCCATTGTATCATTTCGAGCGCATACTCCTTATTGTCCCAACCTTGATTGACATCGACACAGATGGGGCGGTCGGTCTCTGAACGAATGATTTTTACCAATTCTTTATCGTTGTCCAATCCCATCTTGATTTTCAATACATTGTAGGGGGATGCTTCCCGCAGTTTCTGACGGACAACTTCTGCGGTATCTATCCCGATAGTAAAGGAGGTATCGGGGCATTTTTCGGGGGAGAGTCCCCATATTTTGTACCACGGTTGTCCCATGATTTTACCGACGAGATCGTGCAAAGCTATATCTACCGATGCTTTTGCCGACCGGTTGTCGGGTGCAACGGAGTCTACATAGTCGAGAATTTCTTCCATGCGGAAAGGATCGGTAAACTGCTTCAAGTCGAGTTGCCCAAGAAAGCGACATACCGATTCTTGGGTTTCGCCCAAATAAGGCGGCATGGAGGCTTCTCCATATCCTGTCCATTCTCCGAAACGGAGTTGTACTTGTACATCGGGGGTGTGGGTACGAGAACTTTTCGCCAAATTGAAGGCATGTTTCAATTTCAAATCATACGGTTTGAAAGAAAGTTGCAATCTATCTGAACTTGTTCCTTTGGATGCGGAAGTTCCGCAACTATTGAAAAGAGCGGGGGATAGTGTCAATCCCAATGTGCCTATCGCACTTTTGCGCAAAAAATCTCGTCTGTCCATTTTCGGTTTATTTTTGCTCGAAGTACCACGGGTGTCGTTTTACGGCCGTGATTCCCGGAGTCCCTATCTTGTTCACGATTCTGCTGATACCGAGGAGCGGAATAGCGTAATAGTCGGTATCCCGAGCATCGATACTGTTTATTTTGACTTGTCCCGAAGAGTGTATATATTTCCCATCGTTTAGGTAGAGAGCCACGTGCGAGACTTTGCCGGGGGCGTTGCCGAAGAACAGGAGGTCTCCTGTCTGACATTCGTCCCATTGTTCTGCCGGCATGATGTCGCCGGTGAGGGCTTGTTGCGAAGCATCACGGGAGAGAATGATTCCGGCAGAAAAATAGGTCGTTTTGACAAATCCCGAACAGTCGGCACTTTTGACCGAAGTACCGCCCCAGAGGTAAGTCGTTCCCATCATTCCTTTGGCGGTCTGTATGATTTTATTCATGTTTACAGGGGTCGATGCCCATTCGGAGAGTTCGCGACATTCGTCGTGTTTCAAGAATCCGGTTCTTCCATCGGGGAAAGACACAGGTATGAACTTTTTTCCCGCCTTTCCTGCGGCTTGCAGAATACAGCCCGATACGATGTCGGACACGGTCTCGGCATTTTTATCTGCGGAGGCATATACATAGCCTTGCAGTCCGGTATAGACATATCGGGTGGCATTTTTCCATTCGGTCCACTCGGCAGTAGTTTTTACGGAGATCGAATTTGCAATTATCCAACTGATGTAATTATCGGGAGTTTGCACTCTGTACCAACCCTTTTGCTCTTCCAAGATGAGCAGGGGCGTACCGAGAATAGCCTGAGAGACCATCTCGGCCGAATGCCTCGGCTCGCTTCTCAAATGTGCACAGCAGACTGTGACAATACCTCTTGTCTTTTCGCCAAGACGGCGGTCGGGCAGCAATTTTAT
>ENA-USUG01006282-USUG01006282.1-human-gut-metagenome-genome-assembly--contig:-NODE-6282-length-12632-cov-9.173795_pt1 | contig 12632 bp, 9 predicted proteins | sample MGYA00250059_ERZ773394 | MGnify/ENA primary metagenome ERZ773394 (study PRJEB29103, sample SAMN06111957) | human gut metagenome | biome: human gut; feature: ankylosing spondylitis patient; material... | reverse complement strand
GTTTGTAATAGATGTTGTGCACTGTGGGCGATGCCGTGATATGTTTTTTATAATCACCCGGACACGCCGACGCGTGCCACCTCCATTTTGCTACATAGGGAGGCTTAAACAGTCGATTACTTGTTCCATGTCGGGGATTCCACGCAAAACGTAAAGGCTTTCAAAGCGCAGGTAAACAAAAAGCGTACCCGAGGAACGGATACGCTTTGATTGTTAAGTTGTTTGCGGTCGGGCGATTACGCTTTCTTCACGCCGTCGGGCTTGATGACAAACTTGATTTTGTCGCCGATGTTGAGCTTGGGTGTGCCGGCTACGATACCGCTGAAGTACGGCAGCATGCCGTCCACTTTCGCGTAGACAATCGTGTTGTCGCCGAGAACGTCCGCATCCTCTACTACACCGGTAATGACGAGCTTCGGGCTTGCCTGAGCGGCTTCCTTGGTGCATTCCATGTTCTTATAGTCCACGATGACCTCGTACTCGCCGTCGGTAAATTCGCCGTTGTCGTTGGGAACGATAACCTTGCTCTTGCCGAACGAAATCGCAGCGGTCTTGACGACGGTGGACTCTACGGGAGCAGCAACCTCGCCCTCGGCAACCTTCGGAGCCTTGGGGGTAACGACGGTTTCTTTGGTGACAACCTTAGCCATCGTCTTGTTCTCGGTAACTGCGCGGAATGCGATGACCTTTTCGCCGGTAGTCGGGTCAAAGAGCATAATGTCCGCAGGGTTTACATAGTAGGTAAGTTTTGCGCCGTTCTTGACGTCGGCGTCGAGAGCGTGTTTTGCAACGAGGAAGGTCGTTTTGCCCTTGAGCGCGGAGTAAACGGCTGTATAGCGCGGGAACGGCTCGGTGAAGTCGGCAACCGCTTTGATAACCGCGTCGGTGTCCGCGTCGGCTTCGGTGTGAAGCGCCTCGGGCGCAATACCCAGCTTCACGCTGCCGCCGATAAGCTCGGGGGCGGTAAGCTTTGCAGCGACTTCGGCAGGAACGGTGATGACGGAATCGCCGAATTTGACGACGAGCGCGCCGTTTTCGCCTGCTTCGAGCGTAGCGTCAATCATGTTGTACTTCGGTACGCCCATGATGGTGAGCTCGGTCTTGTTGTCGAAGAAATGCAGGTGGTGAGCGTCGATAGCAAGCTTGACGTCCTCGCCTGCCTTGATGGAAGTACGAGCGTCGATACGCGCGACGGTGTAGTCCTCCTTGCCCGAAACTTCCATGTAGAGGAAGGTTTCGTTGCCGAGCTTCTCCATGACGTCGACGTGAGCGTTGATGACGGTCTGGGGCGAGGAAGAAATAAAGATTTCTTCGTCGTGAATATCCTCGGGGCGAACACCGAGCGTGATTTCCTGTCCGATGTAGGAGTCGTCGATAAGACGCTTTGCCTTCTCTTCCGGAATCTCAATCGTGTTTTCGCCGAAAGTTGCGTACATTTTGCCGTTCTTGCGGCTGAGCACGGTGTGCTCGAAGAAGTTCATCTGCGGCGAGCCGAGGAAGGAAGCGACAAACTTGTTCTCGGGGCTGTCGTAGAGGAACTGCGGAGTGTCGACCTGCTGCACGATACCGTCTTTCATGACGACGATTCTGGTGCCCATCGTCATTGCTTCGGTCTGGTCGTGGGTGACGTAAATAAAGGTGGTTGCAAGCTTGTTGTGGAGCTTGGTTATCTCGGTACGCATCTGTACGCGGAGCTTTGCGTCGAGGTTGGAGAGCGGTTCGTCGAGGAGGAATACCTTCGGCTCGCGGACGATTGCGCGTCCCAAAGCAACACGCTGACGCTGACCGCCGGAAAGAGCTTTCGGTTTACGCGAAAGAAGCGGAGTGATGCCGAGGATTGCCGCGGCTTCTTTTACTCTGTCGTCGATTTCCTGAGAAGCCATCTTTCTGAGTCTGAGACCGAACGCCATGTTCTCGTAGACGGTCATGTGCGGATAAAGCGCGTAGTTCTGGAAAACCATCGCGATGTCTCTATCCTTCGGCTCGACGTCGTTTACGAGACGTCCGTCGATATAGAGCTCGCCGGCGGAAATTTCTTCGAGACCGGCTATCATACGCAAAGTCGTGGATTTACCGCAGCCGGATGGTCCGACGAAAACGATAAATTCCTTGTCGTCGATTTCAAGGTTAAAGTCACTGACTGCCTTGACATTACCGGGGTAAATCTTGTAAATGTGCCTGAGCGACAAACTTGCCATAATTTTCTCCTTATTAAATCGGTTGTTTGTACAGATATTGTACTACATCGGAGCATAAAATATCAATAACAATTTGCACAAAATTTCAGGTCAATATTATTAAAATTGCATAATAGTTTTGCGCGCGCTTTACTCCCCCTTTGCGCGCGCTTTACTCCCCGTCCCCGAGGCGTTTTCACTTGACTTTTACCCGGGCTAGGCATATAATAATATAGGATAGTGTCGTATGCTTTCGGGCTTACGCGATTTCTCGCATAACAAGTCAAGGGGCTATAATGGAACTTAAAAAAATCAAAGAGCTGTCGAACAAAAACTACATGAACGTTTTCAGTCGACAGAACGTTTGCTTTGTCCGCGGCGACAAGAACAAGCTTTACGACACCGCAGGCAAGGAATACACCGACTTCGTTTCGGGCATCGGCGTGAATTGCTTAGGCTATAACGACCCCGACCTTGTGAGGGCTATTTCCGAACAGGCGGCGAAGCTGATCCATTCGTCTAACCTCTATTATAACGAGGAGCAAGCCGTGCTGTGCGAGAAACTGCTCGCCGGCACTATTTTTACGAAAATGTTTCTCGCGAACAGCGGCGCGGAGGCTAACGAATGCGCCTTTAAGCTCGTGAGAAAGTATTACAATATGCGCGGACTCAACCGCCCCGTCATCATTACCGCAAACGGTTCGTTCCACGGCAGAACGCTGGCGACGCTGACCGCGACCGGTCAGGAGAGCCACTATAAGATTTACGCGCCGCTCGCGCCCGGCTTCCGCCACGTTCCCTACGGCGATTTCGCCGCGCTGAGAGAAGCGCTTACCGACGACGTGGGCGCGATTATGCTGGAGGTTATTCAGAGTCGCAGCGCAATCCGCCCTGCCGATTACGACTACCTCGTCAACGCTTACGCGCTGTGCCGAAGCCGTGGCGTGCTGTTTATGCTGGACGAAATTCAGACGGGCATGGGCAGAACGGGAAAGATGTTCGCGTTCGAGCACCACGGACTTCAGCCCGACATAGTTACCGTCGCGAAAGGCTTGGGCGGAGGCTTGCCGATTTCGGCGGTGCTTGCGCGCGGCGACGTCGCCGGGGCCTTTGCAGTCGGCGACCACGGCTCGACGCTGTCGGGTAATCAGCTCGCCTGCGCCGCGGCTACCGTAGTCGTGGATAAGCTGAAAAACGGGCTCATCGACGAGGTTGCCGAAAAAGGCGAATACCTTGCCGGCAAGCTCGCTTACTTCCGCAAGTACAAGTTCGTCAAGGACGTCAAGGGCTTGGGGCTGCTTCAAAGCGTGGAGCTCGGCGACGGGCTGAACGGCAACTACATAGCCGCGCAGCTGATGCAAGCCGGCATACTCGTCAACGTGACTAAGTACAACGTGATAAGACTGCTGCCGCCCTACACCATCGAAAAGTCGGAGATAGACGATTTTTGCGCTAAGCTCGACGAAATCTTTGCAAAAACCAATATGTAGCCGCAAGCGAGAAAAACCGCTGCGACGAAAAAGCCCCGGCGCAATCGCCGAGGCTTTTTTATACTCCCGTATTCGGGGATTATGTAGAATTATGCAAAACTTACTCGTATAATATTATCGAACATGTCATAGCAGAATTGTACCATGTGTCCGCGCCAAAGCCGGAAGCGCTGTATCTCACACACAGGCTCTTATTTGAAAGATACAGAATATCTATTTCAAAAACAAATTCGTATCTTGCAGGACTTGTCTCTTTTTTGCTCCCGCCATGTTCAAATATTCGTTCTGCCAGCAGCGTTGACAAGGAGCTTGCACCGTCATAAAGCATAACATGCTGATACCCGTCGTCTTTTTCTCTTGCGGTAAATTGCACTGTTATGCGCGCAGTTCTATATAAATTCGTAACCTCATTCGAGAAAGTGAATACATTGTCAAAAATCCATATGTTTTTTGCTTAAGTATTTTCTCATAATATCCCCCTAATTTTCTTTTTCGTTTGCGTAGACGTAGATTTCAAACGCTTTGAAGAATTCAAGACTGTCGTCGTCGGCATGTCTATACAATCTATACGAAGTTTGAGAACACATTTTACCGTTTTCGTCCGGTCCGCTGATATTCTCGTCGGTTTTTCGGACAATACTTTTCTTTTTCAATGCTTGACCGTAGTTCAGTTCATAAATCACAATTCCGTCGTTCTTAATTTCAATTTTCGGCGGCAAACTTTCGTATTGACCAGGATCTGTAAAAACAATCCTGGTAATTATTTCCGCATTGCCGTCCGTAATCTCTTTAAGCGGAATTTCGATTACACCCTCGTTAGATCCCTCAACCAAAATAGAAACTACCGCTGTATCGTAATTGTACCAACTTTCTTTCTTGTTCTTTTTTACATTAATACCGTGTAATAAAAAGAATAAACCGACAAGAGCCAGCACAACGACAACCACAATCACCACGATTAAGGTGTTTCTCTTCTCTTTTTGCATTTACTGCCTTCCTTATAAAGATTTTATATATATAAACGCGTTGCCTCGAGGATTTTTTTGATTAAAATAAGTTTCGTCTGTTTAGTACTTTTTTCATATGATTTATCCTTTTTAATTTAAAATTTAATTACTTAAACGGGTATTTCTCCGTATCGTAGTGCAAGTGTATTTCTATTACCTTAAAAAATTCGAGACTATCGGCATCCGAATGTTTATATAAATTGTAGAAAAGTTTTTCATACGCTACTCCATCGCCCTGTATCATCTCTCCGTCATTTATGCTGCGCCTTGCAAAATCTTTATCCTTTGCCGACGGAACACGACCAAGCTCTCTTATCGTAACATTGTCGTTAATTATACCGATATCAAAGTTCCTGTCGATATATGTATTTTCTGACAGCATAAAGTCGACAATAAGGACTTCTTTTCCGTCCGAATCGACAAAATCTTTTCCTGTTAATTCTATTTCCTTTTCAACGTCCTTTGTGTGGTCGTTCCGAAGCGTGATTATCGTTGCATCGGACTCGAACCAATGTTCTTTCTTATAGTTTTTGTCGCGGACGTATCTAATCAGAAAGAATAGTCCGATTGCCGTTGCAATTATCGCAACTACCACAATCGCAACGATTATAACGTCTCTTTTTTGTCTTTGCATTTGCTTCCCATCCATATATAAAGATTTTATATATATAAACGCGTTGACTCGAGGATTTTTACTTATTCTTCGTCGAATTTGTTTATTCAAAAACAATATATCAGGTTAAACAGCTGTTCTTTTTGCGATTTTAAAAGAACGCAAAAAATGTCGGATAACGATAATTCGACTTCTTTTGCTTGCGCAATTCACTCCTTTCCGTTACGGCGAACAGTACGCGCATTTTGTTCAACTATTCTTATGCGAAATTTTAATATTTCTTCGCTATGTTATTATAGTAACATAAAAATTACTACTCGTCAATACCGTTTGGCAAAATTTTACATTCGGCATGCATTTACGCAAAAAAAACGCACTTGCGTGACTGCAAGCGCGTTTTTTTACGTGTGATAATTTAATCTGCGAACAATTAATCCGAACCTACGTTTATTCCGCGCCCTTGAGGGCTTCAACCATGTCGATTTTGCGGTTTTTGCGAGCGACGAAAAAGCTGACCGCGAGCGAAACTCCCAGCATGAGCACTATGCTGACCGTGTTGGTGAGCGCGCCGACGGTGGTTTTGAGCTCGTACTCCGACGCCAATGCGCGCATCAAGAAGTCGAGCGCGCCCGTGGGCTCGTCGCACAGCAGAATCTTCGGGTTTTTGGCAAGCGCACGCGCAATCGACACGCGCTGCTGTTCGCCGCCGCTGAGTTCGGACGGAAAATTCTTCATGTGGTCCCCTAGCCCCACTTCTTCCGGCATTTTTTCGGGTGAAATTTGTTTTGGGTTAGCAGCCGCTAACCTCAGGTCAAAAATAATCGCTCGCGTTATTCCCTGCGAACGATTACATTATATACACCTCTTATTGTTCGTTGCCAACGCTTTTATCGCGGTTTCGCAGGAAAAAAGCGTAAATTTTTTACGGCTAAGTCAGAAAAATTCCTCTTCCAGCATGGCACAGAGGCAATGGTACACGGGAAGGTGAAGCTCCTGCACCCTGTAGGTTTCGGTTTCTGGAACGAGCACGGCGGCGTTTGCGAGCGCGGACAGCTTGCCCGGTGTTTTACCGGTGAGCGCGACTATCTTTACCCCCATGGCTCTTGCAGTGACGGCGGCGAGCACGCAGTTTTGCGACGAACCGGAGGTGGAAATCGCGAGCAGTACGTCCCCCTCGTCGGCATAGCCGTAGAGCTGCTGAGCGAAGGTGACGGCTGAATCCTTGTCGTTATTAAACGCCGTGGACAGCGCCGGGTGAGAAGCGAGCGATACCGCGCGGAGCGTTCCCTCGAGCGAATCCGCAAGGCGGTTTCCGTCCTCGCCGGCTGCAAGAAGCCCGGCTTTTACTCTCGCGTCAATCGGGCGTTTTTTCTTAAAAGACTTCATCAGCTCACCCACTATGTGTTCGCTGTCGGCTGCCGAACCGCCGTTGCCGCAAATAAGCAGCTTTTTGCCTACGCGGTAGGCTTCGGCGATTACGTCGAACGCGCGGCTCACGTTCTCACTCTGCCCGTCAAGCTGCGGATAGCGAGCTACGAGCTCGTCCAATATTTTTCTCGTGCTGTCTTTCATGTCAAAAATCTCCTTTCGCTACGGCGAGCGCGGCATAGTCGCCCACGCTTTCGCCTAAGCCTGCCGGCAACACCTCAACAACCGCAAGCGACTGCGGCAGACATTCCTTTTTCATTACTTTGAGCGCGGACGGAAGCAAGAGGTCGCCCGAGCGCATAAACACGCCGCCGATTACTATCCTTTCGGGGTTCAGTATGTCGACGAGGATCGATAGCGTACGCCCCAGCATTTCGCCGCTTTTGCGGTACACCGCGCGGCAAAACGCGTTGCCGTTTCTCGCGCCCTCGGCGAGCGTTTTCGCCGTCATGCCCTCGTCGCCGACGTTTTCGATAAACTCGCGGTAAGAGCGAGCGTATTTCGGTTTTTCGGCGATAATTACGGCGAGCCGCGCGATACCCGAGCCGCTGCAATAGCCCTCGCACGAGCCCTTTTTGTAGTAGCTGAGAGGACCCGATTGCGTGAGCCTGACGTGCCCGATTTCGCCGGCATTGTCGTTCGCGCCGATAAACAGCCTGCCGTCCAGAATAAGTCCTGCTCCGAAGCCCGTGCCGAAAGTGAGGAAAATCATATTGCTTGAGCCCCTGCCTGCGCCGTAACGCCACTCGGCGACCGCGCAGGCGTTGGCGTCGTTTACGAGCCGCGTTTTGACGCCGAATCTGTCCTCGAAGTAGCGGACGATTTCTACGTTATCCCACCCCGGGAGCCCGGGCGGCGACAGCACTACTCCGCGCCTGCCGTCGAGCGGTCCGCCGCAGCTTATGCCTATTCCCGAGAGCTCGTACTCGCCGCGTTTCCTTTCGATAAAATCGGCGAATTTCCCAAGCACTTCAAGGTAGCTAAGCTCTGCGGTGGCAAATTTTTCCTTGTCGATAATTTCTATTTTGTCGGTAACTCTTCCTAAAGTCGCGGCGCATTTCGTGCCGCCCACGTCAAGTCCGATGCAGTACATCAAAAGCCCTCCCACTCGTCGAAGCCGATTTTTTCGATTGCGTCAAGGTATTTATCGAGCTTCAACGCGATTATGCCGCTGTGGAAATGGTTGCGCTCGGTTTTGCCGCCGCGAGTCCACTCGAAAACATAAAAGTTTTTCTCGCCGCTCGTGAGTTCGATTTCAGCGATTTTTTCCGAGCGGTACGGCGCGCATTTCGCCTTGCCGTTCAGCACGGTTTTACCCGAGTACTGCTCCTTTACCGAATACGGGAGCTCGATTTCGTCGGAGGTATCGTTTACGAGGTACAGTTTGAGCTTGCCGTCGGCTTCGTCGCCCATTATGCACACGGGCGACTGACTGCGCTTTATATAATGATAAGCGAGCTTTTTCACACCGTAAAAGTCGACTACCGCGTCGGACACCTGCGGCCAGCCGTCGACGACGTTCCACCATATTATACCGCCGTGAGTGTTGCGGTTTATGCGGTACTTCTCGATGAAGTATTTGACAGCCTCAGCCTGCGAAATCTGACTTGCGCGGACGAAATCGTTCAGCTCCGTTTGCTCGCCAAACAGCGTGGTTACTTGCTCCGCCATCAGCTTTATTCTGTACGCAAACGGCTCGTCGGCGGTTTCGCCCGAGGAAGTCGCGTGCGCCAGATACTCCTTCGTGGGTGCGCCGCCGTCGAACATTTTTTCGGGGTTGCGGAGGAATTTGGCGAGGGATTGCGGCGACGGGCAGCCGTGATAGCCCGTTTCGGAGGCGAAATACGCCGGGGAATTGCGGTAGAACTCGCCCTTGAAGTAATCGCGAGGTCCCCAGATGTGGTCCTCGGAGGCGAGCCACGGGGCGGCATACGCCGCGGCGTTTTCGATAAACGGCGAGCTGGGCAGGTACGGGCGCAGAACGTCGTGGTCGCGCAGCACGCGCGGCAGCACTTCGCGCGTTATCGAATATTCGTAGGGATTGCGCTCGAAGCCGTTCCAGCGGTGCGCGATGTCGCACTCGTTGTCGCCCGCCCACAGCACTATCGAACAATGGTTACGCAGCCGCTTTACCGCGCTCGCGACTTCGCCGGCGATGCTTTCTACAAACTCGGGCGTTTCGGGGTACTTGCCGCAAGCCATCATAAAGTCCTGCCACACCATAATGCCGTGGCGGTCGCAGTAGTCGTAGAACTCGTCGGTTTCGTACAGACCGCCGCCCCATACCCTGACGGCGTTGCAGCCGAGGTCTGTAGTCATTTCCAGCGCGCGACGGACTCTGCCGTCGTAGTCCTCGTGACACGCGTCGACGGGTACCCAATTCGTGCCGAGCACAAATGCCTTTTTGCCGTTCACGACGAACTCGAATTTTGCGTTGTCGTCGGTCACGAGCGTCGTCCTGTCCAGCCTTACGGCGCGTATGCCGAACCCGAGCATTTTCTCGTCGATTACGCTGTCGTTTTTATAGAGGCGTATCGTAGTTTCGTAAATCTTCGCTTCGCCGTAGCCGCGCGGATACCAGAGCTTGGGCTTTTCCACGCGGAAGCGCGCAGTTTCCATATTGTGCCAGGGCACGCACTCGTAGTGAAATTCGCTGTCGCCGCACTTTGCCGACACCGTGACTTTGTAGTCGGTAAGGTCGGGCGCGTTTGCCGTAAAGTTGTAGTAAAGGTTGATTTCCGCAAAATCCTCGTTGACTTTCGCCGCGTAGAGATAGTACTCGACAAGCTTTTCGGGCTTGTATTCGGTAAGGAATACGCCGCGGATTATTCCGCCGCACGCCATGCGCGGAAATATATCCCAGCCGTAGAACGCCGCCGAACGGCGAAGTCCGAGCGACGGATAGGCGTATTTGAGCGCGGAAGCCATTGCCGGCACATAGCGTTTCCTCGCCTCCACCGCCGACGGATAAATATGCACAACAAGCTCGTTGCCGGTGGATTTCAACCCGTCCGCTTCGTACTCGTGCGGAATGAACATATTGTCCGCTTTTCCGACGATTTTTCCGTTGACGATAATATCGGCTACGGTGTCGATACCGTCAAAGCGCAGTACCCCGTGACCGAATTCGCTGTCGAACGAGGTGAAATACCACTGATGATAACTCTCGTACTGGCGAAAACCGTAGATATTATCCGAAAAGTACGGGTCGGGAGCCTTGCCGATAAGGTACAGATTATACTCGAAGCAGCCGGGCACTTTTGCCGCGTAGGTTTCGCCGCCGTTAAAGTCGGCAAGGCAAAGCGGCTCGAAGCCCTTTGCCTTTACCTCGTCGTCTTTCATGTACGCGAAACGCCATTTTCCTTTTGTAAGCGCGATATTTTTCATAGTCGCGGTCTCCTTTTCTCTTTCGATTGGAGTATAACACGCAGTCTGTGTTTAGTCAACGACTTGGTGCCGTTTTTTTTAATATCGACTAGTATTTCAAAGAAAACGTTGCGAAAATCGCAAACTTCGGCACAACGCCCTAAAAAAAAGCAACCTACGGTTGCGAAAGGTGCTACCGGCGGATGGTTGATTTTTTATACCGCGCGAGTTATAATCGCAACGTAATATCCTTAATACGGAGGTAAAATTATGTTTTCGGAAAAACTTGCGGCGCTGAGAACGTCGAAAAAGATGACTCAGGAACAACTTGCCGAAAAGTTGGACGTAACTCGTCAGTCCGTGCAAAAATGGGAATCGGGCGCAAGTTTCCCGTCGATAGACAAACTCGTGGCGATCGCCGATCTTTATTCGGTGTCGCTGGACGGGCTTTGCCGCGAGGAAACGGGCGAAGATTACGGACGGACGGGCAAATATTATATTCCGGACTACGAGAACGCTCACGACTGGGAGTTCTATTTCAGGGTTCTGTTTATCGAATATATGCAATGCGCGGACGAGGGCAAGGACGTAGAAAAGTATAAATCGCTTTTCGACGCGATCGTTGATATGCCGAGCGACGAATACAAAAAGAAAATCGCCGACGTGATTTTCGAACTCGTGGGCTCGCTCCCGCAAAGAAGCGATTATCCTTATATCGAGCCGAACGATCTCGAATCGATAAAGCGGCTGTCGGACGGCGCAAAAACTTTACCGGTTAATCCCGCTCTCGTCGCGGATAAAATCGCGGGCGGCTGGTTCGGCAGAGTTTGCGGGTGTTTTCTCGGCAAGCCCGTCGAGTGCATACGCAAAGCGGAACTCGACACGGTGCTTAAACGCACAAACAACTTTCCTCTCTCTCGGTATATCGACGCGGACGATTTTACGGACGAAACGTTCGAGGGAATCAAGTTCCAACTCAAACGCCGCTTGTACCCTCGTTCTTTCGGGCGTATGCCGGTAGACGACGACACGAACTACACGATAATGGGCTATGAAATCTTAAGGCGCTACGGTCGCGATTTCACTTCCGCGAACGTGGGCGAAGCGTGGCTGAAACTTCAGACGATGGACGCGTACTGCACCGCCGAGCGAATCGCGTACAAAAATCTGATCGACGGCTATCGTCCGCCGGCTTCGGGCGAGTATAAAAACGTTTTCCGCGAATGGATCGGTGCAGAGATTCGCGCGGACTTTTACGGATATATCAACTCCGGCGACCCCGTAGCCGCCGCGAATATGGCTTACCGCGACGCGAGAATTTCGCACGTCAAAAACGGCGTTTACGGCGCAATGTGGTCGGCGGCGGCTATCGCTTCCGCGTTCTCGCTGTCTTCTCCTCGCGAGATCGTCGAAAACGCGCTGGGCGTAGTGCCGAAGTCGAGCAGACTTTACGAGGGCGTAAAAGACGTGATCGCGGCGTTCGACGGCGGCATGGGCGCGAACGAGTGTATCGATATGATACACTCGCGCTACGACGAAACCAAAAGCCACGGCTGGACGCACGTTATCCCCAACGTAATGATCGTGACGGCGGCACTTCTATACGGCGGCGGCAATTACGGCAAAACCGTTTGCCTTGCCGTGGGAGCAGGCTTCGATACCGACTGCAACGGCGCGACTTCCGGTTCGATCGTGGGCGTAATGCTCGGCAAGCGCGCGATGCCCGGTGAGTGGACGGGCAGAATCGCCGACACGCTCGAGAGTACTCTCGAGGGCTACTCTTCCGTTTCCGTAGCCGAAATGGCGAAAAAGACTCTCGAATTTTTGCCCGACGATATTAAAAAGAAAATATAGTTAAGTCTTCTTAACGTATGGGATCCTCACGCACGCGGAAATCCGCGCGCTCAGGATGACGTTAACAATATAAAAACAACCCGCAGTCGTTTTTGACAGCGGGTTTTCGTTTTATCCTTATATTCGTTTTTTCGGCGGAGAGAATTTTTTACCGTCGGCGAGCGCTTTCAGTTTGCTCTCGCCCATTGCGTGGTAAGGCAGCTTTTCGGCTGTCAAGCCGCGAGCCGTCAGGTACTCGTCGATAGCAGCTTGCTCGTCGCCGTCGTTGAAGCCGGGAATCACCGGCGTGCGGATTATGATTTTCGCGCCAGCCGCAATCAGCTTGTCAAGGTTTTCGAGAATCGTCTTGTTGTCCGCGCCCGTGCCTTTTTCGTGAAGCTTGGGGTCAACGGCTTTCACGTCGTAGAGGAAAACGTCGATGAACGGGAGCACGGTTTCAAACGCCGAGTACGGCACGTTGCCTGCCGTGTCGACGGCAACCGAAACGCCGCGCTCGCGGCACTTTTTCGCAAGCTCCGCCACGAACTTCGGGTACAGCATGCACTCGCCGCCGGAAATCGTCGCGCCGCCGCCCGTCGCTTCGTAATACGGCTTGTCGCGTTCGATAATATCCGCCAGCTCGTCGGTCGTCATCGGCACTATCGCCTTCACTGGTAGAAAGTTCAACAAATGTAGCGTCATCATGGTAGAAAACTCT
>ENA-USUG01006270-USUG01006270.1-human-gut-metagenome-genome-assembly--contig:-NODE-6270-length-12650-cov-3.986002_pt1 | contig 12650 bp, 10 predicted proteins | sample MGYA00250059_ERZ773394 | MGnify/ENA primary metagenome ERZ773394 (study PRJEB29103, sample SAMN06111957) | human gut metagenome | biome: human gut; feature: ankylosing spondylitis patient; material... | reverse complement strand
GCCGTTCGTGTTTGCCGGTGCATTGCTTACAGGACTTGATATTTACCCGAAAATCGCTAAATTTGCGGGTGCGGGAACTATTGTACCGATTACCGGATTTGCAAATTCCGTTGTTTCCCCTGCTCTTGAGGCAAAAACCGAAGGTATGGTGCTCGGTGTCGGTGCAAAAATTTTCACAATCGCCGGTCCCGTTATCCTTTACGGTACACTTGCCTCGTTCGTTGCCGGTATTGTGTATTGGATTATAAGTTTGTTTTAAAAAACAAAAATCTTCTTGAAGAAACAAAATTTACTTCAAGAAGATTTTTTTAATTATTTAAGTTCATATCCGCCGACAGGACGAATTGAAAGAACGTGGCACATATTTTCACCCAACACGTTCTCAATTTTTGTTTTAAATTCATCAAGCATATCAAGCGGAACAAACGCTTGTACAGTTCCGGCAAAACCACCGCCGTGAACTCTGTACGCGCCTTTGTCGCCAAGTATTTCATCGCACAAAGCCAATGTCAAAGACACTGCTTGATTTTTAGGCATACTTGTTGCGAACACATTTTGCAGATACATATACGACGACTGTCCCGATTTCTTTACAAGCTGTTTGAAAAGTTCAAAATCATCATTTTTCAAAGCCTTAACTTCTTCCTGTGCACGTTTATTATCATTAAAGAAATGGATTGCACGAAGTACTGCTCTGTCATTATTAAGTTTTGCACGAATGTTTTTGATATTCGCCATAAACTCATTTTCATCAACTTCACGCAAAAATTCCTTACCGAAAAATCCCGCAACTGCTTTCATATCAGACGGAATTGTCGCATATTCATCAGTTAAATCTGCGTGATCCGCACCCGAATCAATAATGCAAAGAGCATGATTATGCTTTTTTAAATCAAATTCAACTTTTTCAACTATCGGTTCTTCCGTACTCTTAAAATCAATAGCCACAACCGAGCCGACAGATGATGCCATCTGATCCATAAGTCCGCTTGGTTTATTGTAATAAACATTTTCGGCGAACTGTCCGAATTTTGCAATTTCAATCGGATTTACTTCGTTATTTGCAAAAAGTCCGTTTATAATTGTTCCGACAAGCACTTCAAAAGCCGCTGACGATGAAAGTCCCGAGCCTTTAAGTACATTTGATGTTGTGTACGCGTCAAAGCCTTTAACATCATAACCCAAATCAACAAATTTTTTAATTACACCTCTTATAAGAGAAATCGCCTTATCGAACTCTTTTTCTCTTATTTCAAGACTGTCAAGCTCAATGACGTCAAGCGGATAATTTCTTGATTGAATACGAACTGTGTTTGTACCGTTTGGTCGTGCGGCAGATATAACATCAAGATTAACACTTCCGGCAAGTACGCAACCGTGTTGGTGGTCTGTGTGATTGCCTCCGATTTCAGTACGTCCCGGAGCAGAGAACAAAGCGATATCGCCGTCTTTACCGAATGTTTCTTCAAAGCCGTTTATAACGTCAATATATCTGTCTGAATACTTTTTCACATCATTTTTATCGCACGAATACAAATATGTAAGCTTACCATCATATTCACCGTTTTTTAGTGCATTTATTGTTTCTTCTATAGAACGCATATAAAACCTCCGTTAAAATGAAAGGTGTAACATTGTTACACCTTTCATTAATTATTTAAAATATTTAATTTTACTCAACCATAAGAAAGTCACTTACAATCTGTTGCATTTCATCCTTATCGCATACAAGATCAAATACAACTGACTTATCTTTTAGTTCATAAAGTGACTTAGGAATTTGCATATTACTCTTTTCAGAAAGTTCCTTCAATAGAGTAAATTCGTCTTTACCGACAACTGCATTGTGATCCTCAAGTGCAATAAGAACGCTCTGATTAAACTTGAACGGACTTGCAGTTGATGCAATAATTGTCTTTGTTGTGTCGCCTGTTTGAGCAACATACTTATCATAAACAGACTTTGCAACAGCTGTATGAGTATCAATAACATAATCATATTCAGATGCACACTTTTTAATTGTAGCCATTGTTTCTGCATCATCACAGCAACCTGCAGTAAACATTTCCTGCATTTTTGCCTTAACGTCAGCTGAAACTTCATAGCTGCCATTAGTGTTAAGCTCTTTCATCCATTCGCTGACAAGTTTATCGTCACAACCTGTAAGGTCATAAAGAAATCTTTCAAGGTTACTTGAAATAAGAATATCCATTGACGGTGAGATTGTTGTATGGAAATCTCTGTTCTTATTATAAACACCGGTCTTTATAAAATCTGTCAAAACGTTATTTTCATTTGACGCACAAATAAACTTAGCGATTGGCAAGCCCATTTTCTTTGCATAATATGCGGCAAGAATATTACCGAAGTTACCTGTCGGAACGACAACATTAATCTTATCGCCGATTTCAATTTCGTTATTCTTTACAAGCTCTGCATATGATGAGAAATAATATACAATCTGAGGAACAAGTCTGCCCCAGTTGATTGAGTTTGCAGATGAAAGCTTAAATTGATTTCTGTCAAGAAGATTTTTATAATCAACGTCTGTAAATATCTTCTTAACACCGCTTTGAGCATCGTCAAAGTTACCCTTAACCGCGGCAACACTTACGTTATTACCCTCTTGAGTAACCATTTGAAGCTTTTGAATTTCACTTACACCGTTGTCAGGATAGAATACGATAATTCTTGTGCCTGCAACATCTTTAAAGCCTTCAAGTGCAGCCTTACCTGTATCACCCGACGTTGCAACAAGGATTACGATTTCTTTATCTTCATTAGTCTTTTTCATTGATGTTGTAAGAAGATGAGGAAGAATTTGAAGTGCCATATCCTTAAAAGCACAAGTCGGGCCGTGCCATAATTCAAGGAAATATGTTGTATCGTTAAGTTTATAAACAGGAGCAATGCTCTCTGTTTCAAACTTTTCCTTTGTATATGCACTGTCTATGCACTTTTTAAGTTCTTCTTCTGTGAAGTCAGAAAGGAACTTGCTAAGTACAAAATATGCTCTTTCGTTATATGACTTTGACGCCAAATTTTTAATCTCATCTAAACTAACTGAAGGAAAGCTTTCCGGAACAAAAAGTCCGCCCTCTGCACTAAGTCCTGTTTTTATAGCCTCTGCCGAACTTACAGATATGCTCTTATCCCTCGTACTATGATACTGCATTAATCAAAACCTCCAAATAATTAATCGTGCCTGTACAAATTTTCATACGTTCAATTCATACAGGCACCTTTGTTTTTTCGCGTCTTACGCTAATTTCTTTATGTAATCAGGTGCTGTTTCAGCATCTATGCTTACTGATATTACAAATGTGATTTCAAACTTTTGGCTCATAGTCTCAAGTCTGTTAAGGAATGATTCAAATCCGTCAAGATTGTCTGAGCCGACAATTTTGAAAATACCGTCAACAAAAATGTTTGTAATATCGAAGTCACGGCTTATAATACCGCTGATAAATCCAAGGAATTCATCATATGACTTAATTTCAAACTCTGATGTGTCTGCCATTCTCGCCTTTGACTTTACATCAAAAATATTTCTGTTTGTGTCGTTGCTGATAAAAACAACGTTGCCCTTTGCAACCGTTAGAGCGTTGTTCACTTTCTCAATAAGAGCCTTTGTCTTACCGGTGCCTTTTTTTCCAATTAGAAGTTCAACCATGTTAACCTTCCTCCTTTATAATAAATTTTTATTTTCTGAGAGTCGCCCTCTCTGATTTCACTTTAATCTTGCTTCAAGAGCGTCCTTTTCGCTTTCGTAACCCGGCTTACCAAGAAGTGCAAACATATTCTTTTTGTATGCTTCAACACCCGGTTGGTCAAAAGGATTTACCCCAAGCAAATATCCTGAAAGACCGCAAGCCTTTTCAAAGAAATATACCATTTTACCGAAATTATATGCGTCAAGCGCAGGTACAATAACTGCAAGGTTAGGAACTTGACCGTCTGTATGAGCCAAAGCCGTACCTTGTGCGGCTTTTGAATTTACATAGTCGATAGTCTTGCCTGCAAGGAAATTAAGTCCGTCGATATTATCCTCTGTTGCTTGAATTTCAATATTCTTGCGAGGATTTTCAACAAGCAAAGCTGTTTCAAACAAAATTCTTTGTCCTTCTTGAATGTATTGTCCCATTGAATGTAGATCACTTGAGAAGTCTGCCGCCGCCGGGAAAATGCCCTTGTTGTCCTTACCTTCACTTTCGCCGTAAAGCTGTTTCCACCATTCGCCGAAATAGTGAAGTGCCGGCTCATAATTAACCATCATTTCAACAGTCTTGCCTTTTCTTGCAAGTGCATTTCTTACAACAGCATATTGATAACATTGATTTTCTGAAAGATTTGGATTAGCATATTCATCTTGTGCCTCTTTTGCCCCCTGCATCATCTTGTCAATATCGATACCTGCCGCTGCAATCGGGAGTAAACCTACTGCAGTAAGAACAGAGTATCTGCCGCCGATGTCATCAGCGATAACAAATGTTTCGTAACCTTCTTCATCTGCAAGCGACTTCAATGCACCGCGAGCTTTATCTGTTGTTGCATAAATTCTTTCTTTTGCGCCTTCCTTGCCGTACTTCTTTTCAAGCAAGTCTTTAAATATTCTGAACGCAATAGCAGGTTCTGTTGTTGTTCCGGATTTTGATATTACGTTTACTGAAATATCTTTACCCTCTACTGTTTCAAGCAAATCAGCCATATATGTCGAACTGATGTTATTTCCGGCAAAGAAAATAGCAGGACCTTTTCTCTTGTCTTTGTCAAGAGCATTATAGAATGAATGTTGTAACATTTCAACAGCCGCTCTTGCACCAAGGTACGAACCGCCTATACCGATTACAACAAGTACATCTGAATCAGAGCGAATCTTTTCAGCCGCTTTTTTAATTCTTGCAAATTCTTCTTTATCATAATCCGTAGGCAAGTTTACCCAACCAAGAAAATCATTACCTGCACCGGTTTTGTTATGAAGCATATTATGTGCCTCTTTAACATATTCAGCCATATTATCAATCTCATGCTGTCCGACAAACGGAAGTGCTTTTGAATAGTCAAACCTAATATTGCTCATTATATATTGCCTCCTAAATTTCGTATAAAACATATTATGTTTTGTTACTTATTATTCTATACTATTTTGCCAAATAAATCAATAGTCATTGTAAAAATAGTTTGTGAATATTTATTTCTTTTTCATTTCAAAATTCTTGTTTTGTTTGGATTTTGTTGTGTAATGCCAAATTGAACGGTACAACATATAGTTATTCTTCGTCGTACGTTTCAAGAAAACTGTGTTTCACACCGTCAATTTTGTACGCAACAATCGCCTCTAAACTGACATTTTCAACACTTTTGAATATATTCCCCTCAACGTACGGATTTACCTGTTTCAATGTTTTTATAAGTTCTTTTATTTCAACTCTCTTTGAACGGTTTTCTTCGTTATTACACGTTGTACAAGTATCCGTAAATTTGCAGGCACATTGTATAAAATGCAAATCGTTATATCGACACCACGATTTTATATCCTGCTCACGAATTAAATAAAGCGGTCGTATAAGTTCCATTCCCTCATAGTTTGTGCTGTGAAGTTTCGGCATCATTGTTTGCACCTGTCCCGAATACAGCATTCCCATTAATATCGTTTCAATTACATCGTCATAGTGATGTCCCAACGCAATTTTATTACAGCCCATATCCTTTGCAAATTTATACAAATATCCCCTTCTCATTCTTGCACACAAATAGCAAGGCGACTTTTCAACATTATAAACCGACTCAAATATATCGGATTCATAAATAGTTATAGGGATATTCAATTTCCTTGCATTTTCCTCTATAACCTTACGGTTTTCAGGACTGTAACCGGGATCCATAACCAAGAATTTCACTTCAAATTCAAATTTATTGTGAAGTTTAAGTTCCTGAAAAAGTTTTGCCATAAGCATTGAGTCTTTTCCGCCCGATATACAGACCGCAATCTTGTCGCCCTCTTTAACCAAATCATAAGTATTAATTGCTTTTGCAAACATACGCCAAATTTTTTTACGGAATTTTTTTCTTATACTTTGTTCAACGTCACGACTTATGCTCTCGGCCTCTTTTCGCTTTATCGAATCCAACAGCCATGCAGTATATCCGCCCTCAAGGTTCACCGCGTCAATGCCTTTTTCTCTTAGCCGCTCCGCAACGTCTATGCTGATTTTACCTATTCTGCAGCAAATAATCAGTTTTTTGGATAAATCAACCTTTTCGCTTGTTTCTATTTCATCTGACGGAACATAAACCGCTCCCGGCATTTCGTCTTTTTGAACTTCCTCTTTGTCACGAATATCTATAATTTGATATGTGTCTTTATCCAATTTATTCAATTCTTCTATTGTTATGCTCATAATTATTTCCTATCCCCAAATATATTTCCTATTATTTCAGTAGGCATAATTTTATAACAAATTTGTCGATTTGTCAAATACAAAAAAGCAGAGTCATATCTTATGACTCTGCTTTTGTTTTATATCGTTTCCGCAAATTTCTTTGTATAATCTTCAAGTTCGGCAAGTTTTTCGTCTGACGGATTGAATATACAACCGAACGGCTTTTCAAAAGGCTTTAGTTTAAGCAATTCAAGATGATTATGCACCAACTGAATACCTTCACCGCCCCAGCCGTATGAGCCAAATACAAAGCAAGGCTTATTCTTCATATTAACAAGGTCAATCGAAGAAATAATATCCCATACAGGCTTTACCGCATTTCTGTTGATTGTTGGTGTACCGAATACAAGTGCGTCCGCACTGTGAAGTGCCGTTATCATTTCGTCGTTGATTTCGGCAACGTCATATTCTTTAACATCAAAATCACAAGAATTAAGCGTTTTTTCAATAGTGTCTGCCATTTTCTTTGTATATCCGTAAGCCGACGCATAGAATATTGCGACTGTTTTTTTCTCTGTAACTTTTGGTGCACTCCAAGCCGAATACTTTTTAATGGCTTCTGCTATATATTTTTTAAGTACAGGTCCGTGACTGTTACAAACCATTTCAATATCAAGTGCCGACAACTTTTCAAGTGCCTTGACAACAAAAGCATTAAACGGCGATACAATGCAGTCATAATAAACTTTCATTGCCTTTTCATACTTATCGTAGTAAATTATATCCTCGTCAACAACTGCGTCCTCACAATAGTGCGCACCGAATACGTCACAGCTGAAAAGTGTCTTTTCACTTTCAAGATATGTCACCATGGTATCAGGCCAATGCAAATTAGGAACTATACAGAATTTCAATACCTTTCCGTCACCCAAATCAAGCTCTGCACCGTCTTTTGCAATATGTTCCTTAAAAGTCATATTTGTTATTTCTTTTAGATTTCTTATAGCCGCAATACTGCCCACAACTTCAATATCAGGATTTAATTCAAGTATCTTCTTGACACTTCCCGAATGGTCAGGCTCTGTATGATTGCATATCAAATAATCAATCTCAGAAACAGGCATTATTTCCTCAATATTTGAAATATACGAATCAAGCAACTTTTCGTGTGCTGTTTCTATAAGTGCCGTCTTTTCACCCTTTACAAGATACGCATTATATGTCGTACCGTATTCAGTTTTCATAAAAATATCAAATGTTCTAAGTGTAGGGTCTTTCACTCCCACATAAAAAATATTATTCTTTAATTCAAGCATTTTTTATCATTCCTTTCACCGTTAATGCTATTTACAAACAATAGATACCCAATCTTTTCTTTGCTTGATTGAATCTATTTCAAAGCCGCATTTTTCAAGTGCCGCTTTAACATCGTCTACTCTGTCCTCAATTATTCCCGAAGTAATAAACACGCCGCCTTTTTTCATATATTCACGTGCTTTTGGAGCAAGTGCTATAATGACATCTGCAACAATATTTGCCACAACAACGTCATATTCATTTTGTGCAATTTCATTTTGCAATTCTGTGTTTGTAATTATATCTCCGGCTTTAACCGTATATTTCGATATGTCGACATCATTCATGCCTGCGTTCTGATATGCAATATCAACCGCATTCGGGTCAATATCAATCGCAAACGCACTGTCTGCACCCAACAACAATGATATAATTGACAAAATACCGCTGCCGCAGCCCAAATCAAGCACTTTAACGCCCGGTTTTATGTATTTTTCAAGTGTTTCGATACAAAGTTGTGTTGTATAGTGTCCGCCTGTACCGAAACTCATACCTGGATTTATATTGAATACAATTCTGTCGGTATTGTCTTTAAGTTCTTCCCATTCAGGCTTGATAAGAATTTTTTCGCCTACTTCCAACGGATGAAAATACTTCTTCCAGTTATTCGCCCAATCTTCTTCCTTCATATTGTCAATATGAATTTCAAGTCTACCAAACTCATTTTCATCATCAAGTTGCTTCATTTCAGCAACAGTATTTCTGATTGCCATAAGCATCTCGTGACCTGCCGCATTATCACTGACATAGGCGATTACTTCCGTTTCACCCTCTTTTTCCTTAATCAGCTCATCATCGACATAATCCCAATACTGTTTATTGTTTTCAAGAAAATCTTTAAAATCTTTTTCGTCCTCAATTTCAAGACCTGTTATCCCAAGCTGATACAGTCTTCCGCTCAAAGGCTCAATCCCCTCTGATGTCGTAAATATAGATACTTTAATCCAATCCATAATATCCTCCGTGTTTATAAAATCATTTGCAAAAAGCAATACACTTTTGGTATTGCTTTTTTAGTTATTAATCAAGAAAATCTTTTAATTTCTTACTTCTGCTCGGGTGACGAAGTTTTCTTAGTGCCTTTGCCTCAATCTGTCTTATTCTTTCTCTTGTTACATCAAATTCCTTACCCACTTCTTCAAGCGTTCTTGCACGTCCGTCGTCAAGACCGAAGCGAAGTCTTAAAACTTTCGCCTCTCTTTCAGACAATGTTTCCAAAACCGCTCCAAGCTGTTCTTTTAGAAGTACAAAACTTGCCGCCTCTGATGGTGCAGGCGCATCCTCATCCGGAATAAAGTCGCCAAGATGGCTGTCCTCTTCTTCGCCGATAGGAGTTTCAAGCGAAACAGGCTCTTGTGAAATCTTTGAAATTTCACGTACTTTATCAACAGGCATATTTAGTTCTTTTGCAAGTTCTTCAGGCGTAGGTTCACGGCCAAGCTCCTGCACAAGCTGTCTTGAAACCCTTACAAGTTTGTTGATGGTTTCAACCATATGAACAGGTATTCTGATTGTACGCGCTTGATCCGCAATGGCTCTTGTGATAGCTTGTCTTATCCACCATGTCGCATATGTTGAGAATTTATAACCCTTTGTATAGTCAAACTTATCAACCGCCTTGATAAGACCGAGATTTCCCTCTTGAATAAGGTCAAGGAAAAGCATACCGCGACCGACATAACGCTTTGCTATACTTACAACAAGACGCAAGTTAGCCTCTGCCAAGCTTTTCTTTGCTTTTTCGCCGTCCGCAATCAATAAATCAATCTGTTTTTTAGTATCTTCGTCTATATCCTCGCCAATTTCTTCAAGCTGTTCTTTTGCTGTTTCACCGTCTGCCATTCTTTTGGCAAGTGACAACTCTTCCTCGGGAGTAAGCAGATTAACTTTACCTATTTCTTTTAGGTACATTTTAACGTGGTCATCAATATTGATACCCTCCGGAACAGACAAGTCCTCAAGTTCTTCCTTACTTACTTCGATTTCTTCAAGTTCCTTATCCAAATCTTCAACAAGTTCGATAGATTCTTTTTCAAAAACGTCATAAAGTCTTTCTATTTCTTCCGGTGTCACTTCAATGTCTTCAAAAGCGTCACTTATTTCCTTAAAAGTAAGTACCCCTTTTTTCTTACCTTTTTCGATAAGTTCTCTTTTAATGTCTTTCATCTTTTCCTGCATTAAACTATTCCTCCCAAGTATTTTTCTCATTTAGAAGTTCTTCACGTTGCTTAAACAAATCCATCAAATTCGTAGGGTCTGTTTCGGCATTGATATGCATATTCAACTTCTCCAATTTAATTGTATATAAAAGTTCTTTGACGGTTTCTTCGTCACCGCTGTAAACTTCAAGATTATAAAAAACTTCCGACGCCTCACTCAAATCGTCACCCGAAAAATCATTTAACATCATTGCCGGATCGGGTGACATTCCGTTTTCATAGCTGACATACATACTTTTCGCCAAACGTCTGTACACATCTGTTGAAAATTCCTCGGCTTTAATATGCGCCGACGACATTTTATAAAGTTTTTTACTTTGCGATATAAGTCCCAAAAGCCGTTTTTCAGCTTCAAGCAAACTGCTTGTAACCATTTGATTTTTCGTTGTTTCACGCTTTCTTTGTTCGACTTTTTTCTGATACTCATTTTTAGTCGGTATTCTTTTATAACTGCCCTTTGATATTTTTTCGCGGTATTTGCTTGCTATCGCCTCTCGGCTTATTCCAGTATCCTCCGCGACTTTCGTTATATAGGCGTCTACCTCAACGGCATCTTTTAATTTTGTAAATATGTTTACTACCTCATCTATAAACAGTATCTTACCGTCCGTACTCGTTACGTCGTACTGCTTTTTTATCAAAGAAATCTTAAATTCAGTGGCAGGCATCGCATTCTTTACCGCCTCTTTGAATTTTTCAACTCCGTTTTTGTTTATGTATTCATCGGGGTCTTTGGCATTTTTAAGCCGTATCACCCTTGCTCTGCCGCCTACATTGTTTATTATGTCAATGGCTCTTAACGCCGCTTTTGTACCTGCCTCATCACTGTCGTAACATATCAGTATTTCACTGCCGTAACGCAACATCAATTTAGCTTGATTTTCCGTAATAGCCGTACCGAGCGTTGCAACAATATTTTTTATACCGGCTTGATATACGGATATTACATCCATATATCCCTCACACAGTATTATCTCCGATGATTTTGCATTTTTCGCCAAGTTGAGTGAAAATAAGTTTCTGCCTTTATCAAAAACAGGTGTTTCGGGCGAATTCAGATATTTAGGTATTTTATAACCGTTAATCTCTTTATTGTCGTGCATAATTCGACCGCCGAAACCGATAACATTTCCTCTAACGTCAATTATCGGAAACATAACACGATCTCTGAATTTATCGTATATTCTGCCCTCACGGCTTACGGCAAGTCCGCCCTCGACAATTTCTTCTGTTTTAAACCCTTGCGAAGTCAAATATTTAAGCAAATGATCGTGTCCTTCGGGTGCATATCCCAAACCGTATACCGTAACCGTTTTCCAAGGTATATTACGTTTTGCAAAATACTTTTGACCTTTTTCGCCTATGTTTTTATCACGCAGACAATTATAAAAAAATCTCGCTGAAAGTTTGTTCATCGCCAAAATACGTTTCTTCTTTTCATGCGATGCGTCCGAAAAATTTCCGTCATCTTCGGGAATTATTATACCTGCATTGTCGGCAAGCAACTTCAACGCATCAATAAAGTCAAGATTTTCTGTACGCATTACGAACTGCACCAAATTACCGCTCGCACCGCATCCGAAGCAGTGAAAAAGCTGTTTCTCCTGACTTACATGGAATGACGGTGTTTTTTCATGATGAAACGGACAAAGTCCGCTGTAATCACGTCCCGATTTTTTTAATTGTACATATCTCGATACATAGTCAATTATGTCATTTTCATCACATATTTGTGCTATCATATCGTCCGAAATTCTTCTTGGCACACCGTCACCTCCTTTTATCAATGGTACTATTTTCACACATAATGCGTAAAAATATACTTATCTTATCGTTTCAATTATTCTTTCTGCTAAAATCTTGCATTGATTTATAGCATATGTATCTTCATTTGCCGGTTTCTGAGCAGATACACCGAAATGTCCCATACCCGATACAGAGCTGTTGCCTATAAGCGTCATACCCGAAACAAGCGCGCATGAATGAATATGCTCCAAAGTCCTTTCCTGACCGCCGTACTTTGACGCACCGACAGTTACCGCCGCCATAGGCTTTCCGAGCCACTTTTTATTAGCTCTTGCGTCCCTTGTCTTGTCAAAAAAACATTTCATCTGACCTGTCATAGACCCAAAATAAACAGGACTTCCGAAAACAACAAAATCAGCTCTTTCGATTTTATCAAATAATGTATCAAGTTTTGTATCTTTATAGCACTTTTTTGTACAAGGCGTTGAACAGGCTACGCAAAACGGTGTTTTTGTATCCATAATCGCCTCACTGACACTGCAAATTTCAGTTTCTGCACCCTTTTCGGCACAGTGTCTTAAAATTTCGTTAAGCAAAAATGCTGTATTTCCGTCATTGTTATGACTTCCGTTTAATGCTAATATGTACATATTATACACTCCAATCTTTCATCAAAACAGAGGTAAAAATACACTTCACGTTATATTTACCCCCATTTTCTCATTTTATAACATTTTATTTATATTATATTGAAATTTTATTCAAAAAATGCTTTATGTCTTAAAAACTTTCGCTTTTTATAATACAACATCCGCACCCAAAAATCCTTTTTTAATTTTAAAATTTCTCATAATCCGCAAAAAAGAGGATATTTATACAGTATTTTTATAAATAATTTTTAAATGGTACTAAAAATATATGAGTTTATTAAATTGTTCTAATGCAA
>ENA-USUG01006265-USUG01006265.1-human-gut-metagenome-genome-assembly--contig:-NODE-6265-length-12657-cov-49.660572_pt1 | contig 12657 bp, 7 predicted proteins | sample MGYA00250059_ERZ773394 | MGnify/ENA primary metagenome ERZ773394 (study PRJEB29103, sample SAMN06111957) | human gut metagenome | biome: human gut; feature: ankylosing spondylitis patient; material... | reverse complement strand
TGGATAGTTTCGTCTGGCTCATATGTAGTTCTTCAAGTCTCGCAAATATTCTCTCATATATCTTCATGATGCAATATCCTTTCCTCTATCTTTCCATTTCCGATTTTTCGGATATTTTATCATGAATAATCTCTTTTATCAATACTGTAACAGACCTACAAATACTGATTTCTCAGTTTCAAAAACTGAAATTTTCGCTTACTTCTCTATCAATGATTTTTTTACTCGTGTTTCACCAAGATACGTTGTTATTTCTATATCCATTACTGATACAGAAGAAATTAACATATAAAAGTAGTTTAAAAATAAAAGGATGTGTTCTTCTGAATAACCCAATTCATGAGGAAATATATATTCATTTTTAAAACTAGGTTCTGTATAATTGAAATATGCGTGATATATTGGTCTGCTTCCATCATAATAAAGAAAACAACCTCCATTTAAATCTAAAATCATATTATGAAACAGCGACTTATCTACTCCCTCATATGTATTCGTAAAAAATGTATCTATTTCTTTTTCTATATTAGCATCTATTCTTTCACAAATTAAAAAAGTAGCCATTTGGTCTCGCACTTTATTTTTAGCATCGAAACTACTAACCCCGTTATAATCTTTAAATATATAAGCGTTATTACCAATATCATTTCTAAGATTTTTTATTGATGATAATTTTATTAAAGCGTCCTTTAATTTCGCCGTAGTCAATTTTGATTTCACTTCAATAACTCCAACAACACATTCAACAGGAAAAAAGCGTTGTTCACCATTTTCGATTACAGGAGTATGTTCTTTATCGTATATGATAATATCGCATTGAGTACTAATGTTGTTCGCAGCTGTAATAACAAAACCACTGCCAATCGCCAATCTCGTTGGTAAAAAAGGCGCTAAAAATTCTCTAATTATTTTCTCGCGATACATACCAAACTCTCCAGGATGAATTAATGTCCCATCTTTGTTTACAAATATTTGTCTTGAAAGTTTTACATAATCATCTTTGAATTGTTCTATTTTAGATTTTATAAGTTTATCAAAAATATCATTCATATGTTCCTCCATTCGCTTCGTATAATTCAGATTTGCAGGGAACAATTTCTTGTCCCCTGCACCATAATTATACCAAACAAACTCCCAGGCATCTACAAAAATCTTATTTCTGATGGGGTAAATTTACCTCTTGTTTGAACATCCGTTCCCTTTATGCTATACTGTTATTGTGTAATTGAAACGAAAGTAGGATGTGATTTTCCGAGTTATGCCCTCTAGTATTACGAAAGAGGGATGATGCCTATGAACACAATGGAAGTTCTTACGCTTTTATTAGTTGTTTTTGCGGCTCTATCTTACATAGATAACCATAACGGCAAAAAGAAATAGCATCCCACCGCCTAAAGTGAATGCTATTTCATAGTTACAACTGAGGGCAATCGGATAACACATCCGATAACCTTTCTAAGTAGATTATACACTAGGGCATTTGAGAAATCAAGTGCCCTTCTTAATTTATAATGGTCTGCAAAAAGTTAAAATGGCGATTTTTTATATTATTGGCGAATTCACACAACCATGATATAATTAAGCATAGCAATAATGCAATTGAAAAAGGACCAGCAAAAACCGGTCCTAATTCTCCCCCATGCGCATTTATATTCTTATTTTTACTTTGACCGTTTTACTCCATTTACCATAAACTTTCCGTCTGCCCGAGTTTTTATAAGTTCTCACACGGAAATAATATGTTTTTTTCTTGAATTTTGTTATTATCCGAAAAGCCGAAGTTCTGGATGCAGATAACTTCTTTTTCCCTTTCGTAAATTTTTTATTTTTTGCATACTGTATCTGATATCCGAACATTCCCTGCTGTTTGGACCATGATACTACAACTTTTTTACCTTTTAAATTTGAAACCTTTACACCCTTTACCTTTTTAGGGGTTGCTGCAGAAGTTCCTGTACCCTTGATTATAACCGCACCTGTACCGGTTCTCACTGTCTTTGTACTCGGTTTCCTTGTTGCTGTTGGTTTCTTCGTTGCCGTTGGTTTCTTGGTTGCGGTCGGCTTGCTTGTCGCCTGACCGCCATTTCCCCACCACGATGGTTCCTGATATGGCGGGTCTTCTTCCGGCGGCAGTATCTCAAACGAAACTCTCTGCGTTCCTACAAAGAAATCTTTTCCCGTAACATCCACATAGGCAGTTCCCTGTGTATAATTATCTTCATACCTATAAGTGTAATCCTGTCCATTTACTAACTTTTTTCCTTTAAAATATACCGTCACGTCCGGCTTATATGCATGCATTCTTGATGGATCATTAATTTCTGTATATGTATACTGCGAAAGTTTTATTTCAAACGCGTCTGCAAATATACGTCCGTTAAAATCATAGTCATCCAGCCTGTTCATATCAAGAGAATAAAATGTCGGTGCATTTTCATTCATCGTTGTATACCAGAACAAATGATTATCCGATGTTACAATCGGTTTACAGTCTGACAAATATGCACGAATCTTGTGAATTTTTCCATCGAGACTTCCATCCTCGTTGAGTTTTGCAACTCTTGTCACCCAGAGATCTGTCTCCCGTTCTACATAATATTCCTGCCAGAACATATAATATCCATCTTCTACCTTTACTAACTGTGGATTCAAAATGGTAATTCCATCTTCTTGTTTATAATCGGTAATCCAATTTAATTTAGGTGACTCATTAAATTTTTTATTCATGGTAATTACAAAGATGTTTCTGTGTGCTTTTTCCATCGACGTTTTTGTGACAGAGGAATCCTGAACAATAGAAGAACCGGCAGTAATAAGCCTTTCGCCATCGTTCATAAGTTCAAAACCTCCCAGCGATACACCGGTTACATTATCGCCATAGCTTCCTATAATATCTAAGAGGGAACGGGTCTCTGTCTTCCCATACCATGTCCATACATCGTCCGGCTCCTTGTAAACAACCGATTTTGCCAGATTAACAGCACGAGGATTACCATCTCCAAGATCTAAACGGTATACAGACTCGCCATCTGAAAGAATAAACTGGGCAAAAGAGTGAGAAACCCAGTCACCCGGAGCTTCATTCATGACACATTCCATACTGTCTTCATCCACCGCATAAGTTAGATTTACTTCATGATGAATCTCTTCCGGCTCCGCTGCAGCATCCCAGTAAATATACCTTGATGTATGGATATAAAGGATTCCGTCATTTTCTGTCATACGCAAAGGACCTTTTGCGAAAGGCTCATATACATTTTTGCTTGTTATACTGCACTGTCCAAGTTTATTCCAGTCATCATCATATTTGACAACCCGGACAACTTCTTTTGTATTATCCGATTCATGGTTATTCTGTCCAAACACGATATACCGTGCATCTTTACCTTTAAAATATCCTCCGAATTTAGGCAGTTCATACTTAATCTTTTTGGTAGAAAGCAGCTTATAATCTGCACTATAAGTCTCAATGTAAACTTTTCCTTTTAACGCCTCAATTCGAAAAAAGCCGCCTTCTTCTATTTCTTCCACATAAGAAGAAGTGTTTGAGCCATAATTCGGAAGTATAAGACCTGTTGCCTCTGCGTTGGATGACGCTACTCCTTCCGTAGTCTTTATTCTGTAACTTTTGTCTATCGGAAGATTTTTTTCAATGTTACTTTCCGCGTGCTCTTCAACTTTTAATTCTTTCAGTCGGTCAACAACATCTTCTGTATCATAATCAAGATCTGACAATGTATAACTTATGTATAATTATTATGATTTTTTCTCCACACTGACGGTGAAACTCCCTCTTGTTTTTTAAACACTTTTGAGAAAGTGAAGGGGTCATTATACCCAACAGAGTATGAGACATATTTTACCGACAAATCGGTATCTTTTAACAACTGTTTTGCCCGTTTTATCCGAAATTGTATCAGGTATTCCTGCAACGTTTTACCGGTCGCATATTTAAAAATTTTACTTAAGTATGCCCGATCCACACCGCAATGATCCGCTATCTGCTGCACCATGATCGATTCACAATACTTCGTATTTATATATTGAATTGCTTCTCTCATATAATTCATTGTCCGCAGATTCGTTCCTGCTTTCTTCTCAACATGCCGCGTCCACCGATTCATTTTATCAAACAAGATATACATATACCCTATGCATGCATATTCATTTTCTTTATACATAATTAAATTTATAACAGCATCCTTTAATTGGCTGTTCTCTTCTATCGGTACATAAACTGGTTCTTTTCTTGTCATCCCAATACTTCTCACAATTTCTGTTGACTTAAATCCATGAAAATGAATCCATGCATACTGCCATGGTTTTTTTTCATCCGCCTGATACTGAACAAGCACATCCGGCGGTAGCAAAAAAAAGCTGTTACTTTTTACCTTAAACTCTTTATCATCAATTCGGAGCACCCCTTCTCCTTCAAATACATAATGCAATATATACCGATCGCGTATGATCGGTCCAAATGAATATGAAGGAGCACATCTCTGAATTCCTATTTCATAAAGACGTAAGTCTTCATATTGGCTGTAATTCAACCACCAAACGCCATCTTCTGGCATCTCCATAAGTATCATCTCCTCTTCCTAAAATAACAATACCATTTCAAAAGTATCATTGTCAACTCTTGAAATGGTATATTGTTTATTAAAGATTATTTTATTTTTACCTTTTTCTTAGCACTCCATGCTCCATACAATGTTTTCTGTTTGTTTTTGCGTATAGCACGAACGCGTACATAGTACATTTTTTTCGATTTCAGTTTTTTAATTGTCTTTGAATTAGAAGAAACTGTAACCTTCTTAGCCTTCTTAAATGTTTTATTTGTGCTATATGATATCTGATACCCCTTTACATTTTTAATCTTCGCAAATTTTACAAACATCTTCCTTTTAGAAGTGCTCTTCACTGACAGACCTTTTACTTTGCCAGGTTTTGTTACTTTCTGAGTTACTTTCTGAGTTGATTTCTGAACTGGTACCTGTGTTGGAACTGCTGTCAATGCAGGAGTTTGAGTTACAACAGGCGCTGTCGTAGGCACAGGTGTTGCAGTAGGTTCCGGAGTAGATGTAGTTCCTGGATAATCCGCATATAATTCCGGATAATCTGTAGCTATCTTAGGAACTGCAGCATCTGCTGTTTTTGTCTTTGATATAGCAATACGATCAAGTCCCGGACCAAGAGCTGTCGGATTATATACATAAATTGTATTCTTTCCTTTGTCTAAATAAACCTGGGTGGACACACACCCTACTGCAGAACTATTACCGGAAATCCCCACAATATCAGTTACTTGTACTGATTCATATTGGTTTGTACGAATACTAAGTTTCTTTTTGCTTCCACTTACCACGTAGAGCTTCAGGTCATACATACCAGCTTCCGGAGCTTCGATATTTTCAAATTTAACACGGTTTTGCACTCCACGTATTTTTCCGATATAAGCTTTATTGGAAACATACTGAGCAGTTGTCGGTGTTTTGTTGCCAAGACCAAGATTTGCATTCTCTGCCTCAAAATAGTTGTAATTATCATAAGATGTTAATCTCAAATCATCTTTCTTGCTGAAAATGACAGCTGCACCACCGTTTTCTTTAAGTGGCAGTGTGAGTTTATCCTTGGAAGTTACTTCTTTTTTCTCCATCTGAATGTTGGAATTATCAGAATTATCCGTATAAACATACGCATAATATTTTGCACCTGCATCCAAGAAAGAAAGGTCTGCTTCATAATTATCTTCTTTAGCTGTCATAGCACCGAGGTACCAACGCTCACCACTCCTTCTTGCACGAATTGCTGCTTTGCGTGGTTCAGACCCCTCCAACAAAACAGACTCATCCCAAGATGATGGAATATCTGTAAGGAATGACAAACCACCATACCCCGGATATACGTGGCAGGAATGTGCCAGCGTCTGCATTGCCGATTCATAGACAACTGTCATTCCAAGCATGAAACCATTCGTCGCCTTACAATTTTTCACACTCATTCCAACCGGTGTAAATTCCATGGAACCGATTACATTACGCGTATAAGGCAAAGTAAGAAGAGTCTCTATAGGCGAACCATTTCCCCACTTGAAGTACTCACTTCCTTGTACAGCCTCACTCGATAAAATGTTCGGGAATGTTCTGTTCTCGCCATTTGGATCTGTGCAACCATGATAATTTACAACTAATTTATGTTTCGCCGCAATGGATGCAATATCATACATATCTTTCATCGCCCACTGACTGTCGCTCTCAAGATAATCAACTTTAACACCTTTAACGCCAAGACTTTCGCACCATGCAAATTCTTTTTCAATAGTTTCAGGATTATCAAGGTCTACCCGATGTGCACCGTCTCGTTTCTTTACTCCATACCAGACAAGTATTCCTACGTTTCTTTCATTGGCATACTTACATAATTTCTTTAACTTTTCTTCATAATCCAATTTTCCGGAACTGTCCTTCCAGTTTTCCCACCCAAAATCAACAAGACAATACTTCTGTCCTGTTTCTTCCGCATAGTCAATATAATCATACAAAGACTGATATTCAATCGGATCTCCTGTTGACCACCAGGACCAAGATGCTGTACCTGGTTCTACCCAGCTAAAGTCTCCCTCTGCTGCCGGATTGAGGTCAGAAACCAACGAACTGTTCGTCAAATCATTTAATGTATCCGTCATAATGCATACACGCCATGGTGTATGAAATTCATTCTCCATTGTAACACTCTCAATTGGCAGGTATTCCGCCTTAAAAGTCTTACCAACATACTCTGGGTCCTGCTCCTGCTTTAAATATTTACTAAACTGAACTTTATAGGCAGCACTTCCCTGATTTGTATGAAAAATAGTTGCACAATAAGGTTTTTCCTCGTTATACACATTTGCCTCAGTTAAAAGCATATAGCAGGAACCATTCCCATTCGCCACTTGAGAGAGAATTGCAGGTGGAACATCTCCATTTGCATTCTTTACCTGGGTCATTGTCCTTGTCGAATAAGAGCCCGGCTCGTAAGTTGAACTGTACCAGTCGGCATTCCATACTCTTCCATCCATAGGAAATTCAAAGGAACTTACTTCACTGGTAATCACTGTTTTCTCATTTTGTGTTGTCGTGTCTCCATCCACAACATAACGGAATCCAATACCATCTTCAAAAATACGGAAAATCACCTGCATTTTTGCATTTTCTTTTGTTACCACAAATGACATTTCCTGATATTCTTTATTTACATGTTTTTTACTTCCCTGGTACCAATCATACTCTTCTTTTCCCTTTTTAAGTTCATATGACTCCTCATCCACCTGCAGACCAGTAGATAAATCAACACTTTTCGCCACAATGCCAAGTGGTACGCATTTCAACGTAACATGTCCATTCCGGTATGCAGAATAAAAAATTTTTCCCTCCTCATTCTTCCATATGCGAACTTCTATTTTATTATCTACCGATGCTGCATGCAATTCTGTGATTTCTGTCAGTCCATCTGAACCATCCTCATCAACTGCAGTTGCTGTAACATTCTTTTTCACCATTTCAGCATTAGAAACTTTGTTTCCATAACACATAGGAGCAATCAACGATGCCGTCAGCAATGTCGCCACAACTCTCTTTATCTGTCTCCTCATAACCATACCTCCATTTTTTTATTTGATTAATGCTATATATAATGCTATCATAAATACAAAAATAGAGAATGTCTTTTTATAAGTAATACATGTGAAAATATGTTACACAACTTGAATACACAGTGTCCTCAATATTACTTTCTACTGATTTGCTATCTTTTCCGCCAGTTCCTCCAAATACTCCCAGCGTTCCATTTTCTCCATCAACTGTTCCTCTGCTTCATCTTTTTTCTCAGATAACTCACGAAGTTTGACATAGTCTGTCCCATTCTCCGCCATTTCTTTATCGAGTGTTTCAATGGTCGTCTCTAATGCAGAAATATCCTCTTCGATTGTTTCATATTCACGCTGTTCCTGATAAGAAAATTTAAGTTTCTTTTCACGGTTTTTATACGCCATCCGCGCCTCTTTGTTACCGGTATGGCTCTTCGTTTTTCCGTCAAAAGAATTTTCCGTACTCGCCGGACGCTTTTTCACATAATCTGTGTAACCGCCTTCGTACTGGCGAATTGCACCATTCTCTTCAAAAGCAAAAATGCGGGTTACAATACGGTCCAAAAAATACCGGTCATGTGAAACTGTGATAACAATTCCGTCAAAGTCATCCAAATAATCCTCTAAAATTGTCATCGTTTCGATATCCAAATCATTTGTCGGCTCGTCAAGAATAAGTACGTTTGGCGCCTCCATCAGCACGCGGAGAAGATTTAACCTTCTTTTTTCACCACCGGATAATTTACCAATGGCACTATACTGTTGCGAAGGCGGAAACAAAAAGCGCTCCAGCATGGCAGATGCCGAGACCAGCCCATCACTGGTGCGCACAAATTCTGCCGTGTTTTTAATATAATCAATCACCTTTTCATCCGCATCCATATAAGCAATTCCCGCGGATTCTTCCTTTTCGATTTCCTGTGTATAATAACCAATCCGAATCGTCTGTCCAACTTTAATACTGCCGGCATCCGGCTCAATCCGGCCGGCAATCATTTTCATTAATGTCGTCTTGCCGCAGCCGTTTTTCCCAACAAAACCAATCCGGTCATGTTTGAGAAATATATAAGAAAAATCACGTATCAATGTATTCTCACCATAAGCTTTTGATACATTTTCAATTTCGATTGTCGTTTTTCCCATACGGGATGAAATACTGCTTAACTGGAGTTTTTCATCAACTTCCGGTGCCTTTTGATTTTTCAGTGCTTCGTATCGCTGGATGTGTGCCTTCTGTTTCGTCGAACGAGCTCTGGCACCACGCGAAATCCACTCAATCTCCTTGCGCAAAATACTCTGACGTTTTCTCTCACTGGCACGCACACTTTCTTCCCGCTCTGCCTTTCGCTGCAGAAACCCAGAATATTTTTCGTCGTAACTGTATATTTTCCCTTTGTCAAGCTCTATGATTTTATTTGTCACGGAATCCAGAAAATACCTGTCATGCGTCACCATAACCAAGGCCCCTCGAAAGGCTTTCAGCTTGTTTTCCAGCCAATCTGCCATCTCACTGTCCAAATGGTTTGTCGGCTCATCCAATATGAGCACATCACATGGAGTAATCAACACGGAAACAAGTGCAAGACGCTTTCTCTGTCCACCAGAAAGCTCTCTTGTCTTCTGTTCAAAGTCTGTAATACCAAGCCTTGTAAGCATTGCCTTAGCCGCTATCAATTCATTTTCATTGGCATGGTGATGCACCATATTCTGAACACTCTGTAAAACCGTGTCCTCTTCCGAAAATTCCGGATTCTGAGGCAGATAATGAATCATCAGATTCGATGCCTGTATAACCTGTCCTTCATCCGGAGTCTCCAGCCCTGCCATAATTTTCAGCAAAGTCGACTTGCCGGTTCCATTGATTCCGATTACACCTACCTTATCCCCTTCATGAAGATAAAAATCGGCGTCATCAAAAAGTTTTCTTTCCGTATATGAATGTGTCAAATGTTCCAGTGATAAAATATTCAAATCAATCGTCCTTCTTCTCTGTTATGCAATTTTCCACCCTTTTTAACCACATAAAAACTATTTTTTATTTTATCATTTTTCGCCACATGTATCAACTCATTTTTTTCGGATTGTTACAGCAAAATGCACAGCCTGTCTGCTGCCCGATACAGTTTGCACAATCCCTGCAGTCTGACAAAATATCTTTTCTGCTAATCAGGTACACACCTGCCACACTCATTTGTGGTTTCATTTTTCCACCATCCCATGAAACTCCAATTTTTTCAGCATCCATTAATTGCAGCATTTTCTCTGATGCAGATAACTCCATTCCATAAAAACCTGCGCCAAAAGCAGGGCTGCAAAACCGTTTTTCATACACGCTGTGCTTCCGCTGCAAATACTCCCGCAGCCACTCTCTTACCACATCCAAACAAGCGATTTGAAAAATCTCCCAGTAATACTGTGTTAAAAGTGCCTTACTTTCTTCTACTTCATATTCCGGTGCATGAAATGCATACAAATAACCGGTTTCAACCTGTCTCCTGTCAATGCGTGACAGCACCTGGCACTGCATCTTATCATTTCCAAAAGAAAACCGGCCATCTTCTACACATTGCCCGGAAAACGGCTGTAAAAGAATAGAAACACGGTACAAATATTTATTTCTTTCCAAAATTTCTCCAATACTGCTGACTGCCATTCCTTTATGCTGTCTGTGTGTTCTCTTATCCATCTGCTCCCATGAAGCAATCTGTGCCATGCGCTCCCAGATTTCTTCTCTTAGATTTCCAATATTAAGAGAAATCATTTCATCCTGTCTCTGCAATTGCTGCATTACCTTGTCATAAACTTCCGGACGATGTATCACCTCACACTGACTGCAGTCTTTCATTTTCTGCCCCTTCGCATTCAAAAACCAAACCGGATTTCCAATGCACTTTTTTTCACGATACAACGGGCAATAGCAGAACAAACAATTAAACTCTTCCTCGTTTTCCGCCTTGTGACAGGGAAAATATTCACACTCTTTATTTTGAAAAAAACGGTAACTGTTTATCATGCACGCACCTCCTCTTCTCTGCTCTCCATTTTACCATAACTTTTGCGAAATTACCAAAACGAATCCGGTATGGTTTGTATCAAATATTTGGCACAATCGGGGTGACTTAAGCGCAATATCGAGCCAAAACAACGCTTTTTACTTGATTTGCCTTATAGGGTTGCATATTTGCCCGATTATCAGCCCTTATTAGAGAAAATCACAGGGCAAATGCAACTCTTTCGAGAGAAATTTCTGCTTTTGGTTGTTTTCAGACACATCTTTTCAAAATTCATGCAACGCTTTTCACTTTTTATAAAGGTTAAGGTTGCATAAGGCACTTACTTACATTAAAAGAGCTGCCATGTATCAAGAATTTGCGGCTGGTATTTTCAGTGCCCATACCGTTACGCACTCAACGAGTGAGAGCGAACATTTGACACAAACAACTTAGGTATGATGCTTGACTAGAACCTAAAAGATACGATATAGTATAAAAGTAATGCTATTTTAACAAAAAGAGGAAGGATAAAACGAATGTGGAAAACAATCAATGATATTCTAGTTAATATTGACAATTTTGTCTGGGGTATTCCCCTTATGGTACTAATTCTTGCCGGCGGTATTTTGTTAACTGTGCGTCTTGGCGTAATGCAGTTTCGAAAACTGCCGCTTGCCTTAAAATGGATGGTAAAAAACGAAGAAGGCGGTGAGGGAGAAATTTCAAGTTTTTCTGCCCTTTGTACAGCCCTAAGCGCGACGATTGGAACCGGTAATATCGTCGGCGTTGCAACTGCTGTTGGTGCAGGTGGACCGGGTGCTCTTTTTTGGATGATTGTCGCTGCTTTTTTCGGCATGGCGACCAAATTTGCCGAAGGTCTCCTCGCTGTAAAATACCGTGTTGTCGCAAAAGACGGTCACAGCCTTGGCGGTCCGTTTTATTACATAGAACAGGGTATGGGGAAAAAATGGAAATGGCTTGCCAAAATATTTGCTTTCTTTGGCGTATGTGTCGGACTTTTCGGAATTGGAACTTTCAGTCAGGTAAATGGTATTTCCAGTGCTGTTCACGGCTTTTTTGATTCAGCCAATGCACACTGTGTAAATCTGCCATTCTTAGGCGAGTACTCCTGGTCCGTTGTGATTTCATCCTTGGTTTTGGCGTTTTGCGTTGCTTCCGTTTTGATTGGTGGAATCAAACGAATTGCTAGTGTTAGTCAGGTTATCGTGCCATTTATGGCAATCATTTATTTCCTGTTTGCAGGCATTTTGATTATTACTAATATCACCGCGGTTCCAAGTGCAATTGGCGTAATTGTAGAAGCGGCTTTCTCGCCAAGAGCAATTACCGGTGGTGTCGTCGGAAGTATGTTTGTTGCTATGCAAAAAGGTGTTGCACGTGGTATCTTCTCAAATGAAGCCGGTCTTGGTAGTGCACCAATTGCCGCAGCTGCCGCACAGACAAAAGAACCTGTCCGTCAGGGTCTTGTAAGCATGACAGGAACTTTTATTGATACCATTGTTATTTGTACACTTACCGGCTTATCCATTGTATTAACCGGTGCATGGCAGGTAAAAGGACTTGAGGGTGTCGGCGTTACGACCTATGCTTTTCAGAAAGGACTTCCGTTCCCTCCTGAAGTTTCCGCATTTGTCTTAATGCTCTGCCTTGTATTCTTTGCCTTTACGACAATTCTTGGCTGGGATTATTACAGCGAGCGCTGTTTGGAATATTTGAGTGGCGGCAATATGAAACATGTAAAAATATTCCGCTGGATTTACATTCTTGCCGTATTTATCGGTCCATATATGACAGTCAGTGCCGTGTGGACAATCGCCGATATTTTTAACGGTTTGATGGCAATTCCAAATATGATTGCTATTTTTGCCCTAAGTGGTGTCGTGGCAAAAGAAACAAGGGATTTCTTCAAACGTCATAAAGAAGGAAAAATTAAATAACGAAAATCATGACCACCAGCTCAGCTGGTGGTTTCCTCTGCGGCTATAAGCCTGTGGTACTAGCCGGCTCTAAAGAGCC
>ENA-USUG01006255-USUG01006255.1-human-gut-metagenome-genome-assembly--contig:-NODE-6255-length-12675-cov-4.775679_pt1 | contig 12675 bp, 14 predicted proteins | sample MGYA00250059_ERZ773394 | MGnify/ENA primary metagenome ERZ773394 (study PRJEB29103, sample SAMN06111957) | human gut metagenome | biome: human gut; feature: ankylosing spondylitis patient; material... | reverse complement strand
CAACAGAAATGTACCGCCCGGTTTACCGGGTAAGGGTGGAAGGGCAGTGTAAGAGACTACCGCCCGGCTGGTAACAGACGGGGCACATGTAAACCCCATCCGAAGCAAGACCAAGCAGAAGCATATGGTGGCCCGCCAGCTTCAGGTAGGTTGCTTGAACGTGCCGGTAACGGTACGTCTAGATAGATGATTGTCCAACGACATAACCCGGCTTATCGTTTTGCTTGTTGTATTTATAAGAAATAAGACTGGAAGTTACTTTCAGAAACAGACGCAGGGTTGCTTTAGAGATTCTAAAGTCGTTTCCTGCGTTTTTGTTATCCGAGTGAAAACAGATGAGATGGAGAAAAAGATATGCTGCGATTACGCCCTTATAAGCCCTGCGATGCACAGTCACTTGTACAGTGGCTGACCGATGAAGCAGGATTCTGGAAATGGTGTGCCGGGCGGTACGATCATTATCCGGTGACAGCCGATGATATTAATAATTTTTATGATTCCTTCCGCATGAAGGATGATTTCTGGCAGATGACGATGCTGGATGATACAAAAGTGGCGGGGCATCTGCTGATGCAGTTCTTAGATACGGAGCAGAGACATTTGAAATTTGGCTGCATTATCGTAGATCCATTGATCCGTGGGAAAGGATACGGCACGCAGATGCTGACACTGGCGCTGACGTATGCATTTACCATTTTGAAGGTGGAGCAGGTGTCACTGGGCGTATTTGAAAATAATATAACTGCGTCACACTGCTATGAACGGTTGGGATTTCAAAAGACAGGAACCTGTACAGACTATCATCTGATGGGAGAGATCTGGAGATTTCATGATCTGACAATGATGAAAACACAGTGGGAGGAACGGCAATGACAAAATTATATTCATGGAATGTGAACGGTCTTCGGGCATGTATGGAAAAAGGATTCCGGGAGTTCCTGGAGAGGGAGCAGCCGGATGTGTTGTGTTTACAGGAGACGAAGATGCAGCCTCATCAGGCGGATTTTGACTTTCCCGGATATGATGTGTACTGGAACAGTGCGGTGAAAAAAGGTTACTCAGGAACAGCTGTGCTGACGAAGGAAAAGCCTCTGGCTGTAAGCTATGATCTGGGATTTGAGGACAAACACAATACAGAAGGTCGTGCCATCACAGTGGAATATCCAGAGTATTATCTGGTGTGTGTCTATGTACCAAATGCACAGGATGGATTAAAAAGGATCGATTATCGAATGGAGTGGGAAGATGATTTCCGCGCTTATGTAGGTGCACTCAAAGAGAAAAAGCCGGTGATCGTGACTGGGGACATGAATGTAGCAAAGGAAGAAATTGATCTGAAGAATCCAAAATCCAACCGTGGAAATGCAGGATTTTCTGATCAGGAACGTGATAAGATGCGGGAACTGCTGGCAAGCGGATTTGTGGATTCCTTCCGGTATCTGTATCCGGAGCAGACAGAAGCTTACAGCTGGTGGTCTTACCGTTTCAAGGCAAGAGAGAGGAATGCAGGCTGGCGTATTGACTATTTCCTGGTGTCCGAAGGAATGGAGGACCGGATCGAAGACAGCAAGATTCTGTCGGATCAGTTTGGCAGTGATCACTGTCCGGTGGAATTGATTTTGAAATAAGAGAAAAATTGTAAAAAGAGTGAAAAGAAATGTAATAGTTTCTTTTTGCTCTTTCTTCTTTTGGGTGAAAATAATTAAAAAAACACCGCGACCAAATGGAGGCGGCAGGCATCTAATCTATGTAAATACAAAAAAGCCGGCGGGAAGGATACTATGAAAAGAGAACAACTGGGTCAGCTGATCCTGGCATCGGAGGACAGCATGTATCATGTGGCGAAATCATTGCTCTATAATGATGCAGATTGTCAGGATGCCATTCAGGAGACCATCGTAAAAGCATTTGACAAGATTGGAACGTTAAAACAGGACACGTATGCAAAGACCTGGCTGATCCGTATTCTGATCAATGAATGCTATGGAATCATGCGTAAGGAAAAGAAAATCATATCACTGGAGACCTGTGAACGGGAAGAGCCGTGGATGGAGAGACAGGATTATTCAGATCTTTATGAGGCGTTGATGAGGCTTACAGAGGAAGCAAGACTGGCGGTGACTCTGTATTATATGGAAGGATACAGCATTCGGGAGATTGCCAGAATGACAAGAGTGACAGAAAGTGCGGTGAAGAACCGGATTGCCAGAGCGAGGACAAAGCTGAAGGAAGAATTATCCAAAGAAGGTTAAAAGGGAGGATGAACGATGAAGCTGGAAAATATGAATCAGGAATTTCCGAAGATGCCGGATGCTATGCGGAAGATGATAGAGCAGGAAGTAGAACAGCAGTTACAGAAAAAGACAGGAAAATTCACTGGCCGCCGAGTGATGATCGCTGTGCTGGCAGCAACTCTGGCGATGGGAACCACCGCATTTGCAGGTGTTTTATATCGAATGAAGAATGAGCAGGTGGGAACCTATGCAGTGAAGACAACGCAGGAAAAAGAAGCAGGAACGGAAAATGAAACTATGCAGCCGACAGGAAAAAACCATTATGTGAGGCTGACTGCCAAGTGGCTGCCGGACGGAATGGTGCAGACAGAGGAAGGAAAATATAGTTTTGAAGATACTTATGCGCAGGGTGGAGTGAGCATGCTCTGTTACTATATGGATACAGGAGACTCCGCTTTTGAAATGCTGACACAGCAGGTGGTAGAGAGTGAAACATTGAATATCAATGGCAGAGAAGGTATATACCTGGGACAGCAGGCACTGGGAGATGGACTTGCATTTAACCAGCAGCTCTATGTGGCGTACCCGGAGCTTCATCTGGTGCTGGAGATGACAGCGGCATCAGATGTGTCAAAAGAGGATGCTATCCAGATCGCAGAGCATGTGGCATTGACACCCGTGGAACAGTCTGACGATAAAGATGTGATGATGTGTTATAACTGGAGCAGTTATCTGACTGCGGATGAAGGACAGGAGATGATAGATGAATCGAACCTTCCTGTCACATCGGTATCCATGGAGAGCCTGAAAAAAGCACATACAATGGGAGATGTACTGAATATATCAGAAAACGATCTGGAAAAGCATCCAGGACTGACTGCAAAGGTAACAGATGTCCAGATTGGGGATAATCGATCCATGTTGTCAGATTCCATGCTGGGAGAGGATGATAAGCAGGCTTTTGCATCAGATGGAACGCTGCTTCCCGTCACACTTACTTATGTGAAAGAAGGAGATGGAGTCAATACGCTGGATCAGGTGATCCGGACGGAAGAAGAGTCACAGAAGCTGGTCTGCGTGACCGTGGATTATACCAATACCGGTACAGAAACATGGAAAGACATTATGTTCAATGGAACGATCAATATTCTGGAACCGGCTGGAGATGTGGCAAAGATCTGGAGAGCGGATACCCAGATCCCGTCAGAGAATGATGCATGGACCTACGTGGCTGTGGCCAGTCATTCCTTTAATACGGAAGTGGGATTGTATGATGTGAAAGGTGGAGAACGTTCAAATAACTATATTGATTCTCTTGCACCTGGAGAGACAGTGACCGTACATTGGGCATTTGCCGTACCGGAAGAAAAGCTTGGAGAAATGTATTTTGACTTAGGAAATACCTGCAATCTGACATCTGACCTTACGGATGGATATGTGACAGACATCAGACAGCAGGAACAATAAAATCTTACAGAACGCCGCTCATCGCATTACCGGTGTGTACCAGCAGGGACAGCAGATTGAAAATAACCGTCTGCATGCCGGAGAGGACAGCGTTGTCTATGATGGTCAGCGGGCGGCTTAAGACACCGGATACCAGGAGCAGGATCAGTACCAGATTCCAGTAGCGTCCATAGCGGTTATAAAGTTCTGCAGCTTTGCCTGACAGCTCCCCCAGCACATGGGAACCGTCCAGCGGTGGGATAGGAATCAGGTTAAAAACGCCAAGACCTACGTTCAGTACAGCAGAATACCAGAACAGAACAGCTAAAGTCTGGAAGAAGACAGTGTTTGGAGCATAGAGCAGTAGCAGACCCTCCAGCAAAATGGAGATACATGCCAGCAGCATATTTGCAATGGGACCGGCAAGAGAGACCAGGATCAGGCCTTTCTTCCGGTCCTTATAGTAATAAGGGTTGATCGGAACCGGATTGGCCCAGCCCATGTGAAAGACAAGCAGGCAGAGGGTTCCCATAGGATCCAGATGTTTTAATGGATTCAAGGTCAGACGACCGGACATTCTTGGGGTAGGATCGCCCAGCTTATCGGAGACCCAGCCGTGGGCACATTCATGGACGATGATAGCTAACAGCATGACAGGTGCCACATAGAGAATGGATTGCAACTGCGAAATATAATAACTTAACATGATTATTTCCTCATTTCTGGTAGAATATAATTATTTTACCCTGTAATTGTCTAAAGATAAAGCATGAATATGGACAGAATATAAACTGGGGTTACAAAACACACGAATGGCGCGTGTGAATGGCATGTGTGAACGGTATGTATGGTAAAACATCCTACCAATTGCCTGTAACTACTTGACAACATCTGTCGTTTGGGAGTATAGTCTGTAGTGTAAAGTGAATAACGAAGTACCGGGGAGTCTGTGTGAAGCAGACTGAGAGCTGGCTGAGAATACCGCCAGGACCCGTATACCTGATTTGGATCATGCCAACGTAGGGAGCGACTGTGAGATAAGTAATAGAATGGGAGTGCCTGCGGGGACTTCCATTTTTGTGTTGTAAAGCTTTACGGCGGTACATTGGGGGCACCACCTTGTATCGCGGAACAAAAGTTATTGATGTTGAAAGGAGAACAACAATGAAGACAGCATTAACGATCGCTGGAAGTGATTCCAGCGGAGGCGCCGGAATCCAGGCTGATATGAAGACAATGATTGCCAATGGAGTATATGCCATGAGTGCGATCACAGCATTGACAGCCCAGAATACCACCGGCGTTCAGGGAATTTTCGAGGTGACACCAGAGTTCCTCGAGCAGGAGATCGACAGCATTTTTACGGATATTCGTCCGGATGCAGTGAAGATCGGAATGGTTTCTTCCACAGGATTAATTGAATCTATTGCGAAGAAGCTCACAGAGTACAAAGCAGAAAATATTGTAGTGGACCCGGTGATGGTGGCAACCAGCGGATCAAGACTGATCAGTGAGGATGCCATTGGAGCATTGAAAGAAAAGCTTCTTCCCATGGCGACCGTACTGACACCAAACATTCCGGAGACAGAGGTTCTGTCCGGTATGGAAGTGAAGACGGCGGAGGATATGGTAGAAGCTGCAAAATATATCAGTGAGACCTATCACTGTGCAGTTCTGTGCAAAGGTGGACATCAGCTGAATGATGCCAACGATCTTCTGTACAGAGACGGTGGATACAAGTGGTTCAATGGAAAAAGGATCGATAATCCGAACACTCATGGAACCGGTTGTACCCTTTCCAGTGCCATTGCCTCCAACCTGGCAAAAGGCTATGATCTGGACACAGCCGTAGAGCGTGCAAAAGCATATATTTCCGGCGCACTGGCAGCGATGCTTGACCTTGGACATGGTTCTGGACCTATGGATCATGGATTTGATTTCCGTGGAAAAGGCTTTGCGGAGGAGAAGGCATGACGACTACGGAGAGACTGTTGAATGTATCTAAAGAGATCTGGGAGGCTTACCATGAGCATCCATTTGTAAAAGGAATTGCAGACGGCAGCCTTGACAAAGAAAAATTCAAATATTATATGATACAGGATTATCTGTATCTGATCGATTATACGAAGGTATTTGCCCTTGGAGCAGCCAAGGCGAAAGACCTATCTGCCATGAAACTGTTTGCAGGCTATACCCATGCGATCCTGGATGGAGAGATGGATATTCACAGAGCTTATATGGCGCGTCTTGGCATCACACCGGAAGAAGCAGAGACGGCAAATGTGGCACTTGATAATCTTTCCTATACTTCTTATATGCTCAGGGTAGCTTACGAGGAAGGTCAGGCAGAGGTGGCTACAGCCATCCTTTCCTGCGCAGTGAGTTATGAAGTGATCGCAAAGAAGATCGTGGAAAATCATCCGGAAGCTTTGAATCATCCTTTTTATGGTGAATGGGTCAGCGGCTATGTGGCAGATGCTTATCATGAAGAGAATCAGGTGCTGATCGATCTGATGGATCGACTGTCTGATGGATATTCTGAGAAGCAGCTTCAGCATCTGGAAGAAATATTCATGGCTTGTTCCCGTTATGAGATGGCATTCTGGGATATGGCCTGGGAAATGAGGCGTTAGATCATGCTGACATTTGATAACGTGCGGTTTCAGTATGATTCCGAGGATTTTTCCATCATCGATCATCTGTCATTTACGGTAGATGCTGGGGAGTTTGTGTGCGTGATCGGACCTTCCGGATGTGGAAAAAGTACAATCTTCCGACTGGTGAACAAGCTTCTGACACCGGCAGAGGGAACGGTACTGGTGAATGGAACTCCCATTGAAAAGCAGAAGAATTACTGTGGTTATATGCCGCAGCAGGATCTGTTGTTTCCGTGGAGAACAGTAAAAGAAAATCTGATGCTTCCTATGGAGATCCGGGGAGAAATCAGTAAAGCGGAGATGGAGCAGCGGGCAGATCAGGCACTGGAATCGGTTGGATTAAAAGACTGGGGAAAGAAATCCCCCAAAGAATTATCCGGTGGAATGCGACAGCGGGCAGCATTTGCAAGAACGGTGCTGACCGGATCAGATCTGTTGCTTCTGGATGAGCCCTTTTCCGCCCTTGATTATCTGACTCGTCTTTCTATGCGGGAGTGGCTGCTGGAACAGTGGGAACGAGAAAAAAAGACAGTATTATTTATTACGCATGATGTGGAAGAGGCAGTTTTCCTGTCAAGCAGGATTCTGGTCGTAGAAAATATGCCGATCACACATCTGAAATCCATCGAAGTTCCGGCAGAGTATCCGCGCACCCGTGAGGAATTGATGCGTCCAGAGATCGTGAAGCTGAAAGAAGACCTGATCGACATGCTCAGGAGGGAGACCGTATGAGAGATAAGAAAAAGTCAGGAAATGCCAATCTTCCGGCACTGATCCTTCTGGCAGCACTTATAATGTTCTGGCAGATGGCAGCTATGGGAATCAATGCGGCATACATCCTGCCGTCACCCACGCAGATTCTGGTGCGATTATGGGAGCTGAGAGGACCGCTTTTCACCGCACATCTTCCGGCAACCATGTCGGTGGTAGCGATCGGACTTTTGATTTCCGTTGTGCTTGGACTTGGACTGGCGATCCTGATGGATGTAAGTGAAGTAGCTGAAAAAGCATTGTATCCACTGATCATCGCATCGCAGACGATTCCGACTACAGCACTGGCGCCATTGTTCGTGCTCTGGTTCGGGTATTCCATCTGGAGCAAAGTACTGGTAACCGTATTGATTACATTTTTTCCGATTACGATCACTGTGTTTGATGGGTTCAAATCAGTGAAAACAGAGATGGAAGAGCTGCTGTTCACGTTTGGAGCAGACAGACGCCAGATCTTTTTTAAATTAAAGATTCCGGCAGTGCTTCCCTGCTTTTTCTCTGCCATTAAGATGGCAGTGCCGCTGTCCATCATTGGAGCAGCGATTGGAGAATGGCTGGGTGCACAGAGCGGACTGGGATATTTCAGCCGACGGATGATGACGCAGCTGGATGGAGCAGGTGTATTTGCACCGATTCTTCTGCTCTCTGTGGTGGCCATGGCTTTTGTAGGTGTGGTAAGTGCACTGGAGAAGCGTATGATCCGTTGGAGAAACGATTAAGAATGTGAAGAACGACGTGATTCGTCATGCATTCGACAAAAAATATTTGATATCAGAGAGGATAAGTGAAATGAAACATAGAGTATTAGCAATATTATTAGCAGCAACCATGTGTGTGGCATCTGTGACCGGATGTGGCAATCAGTCAGCAGACAATAGTTCTGCAGCAGGAACAGAGGCAGAAGATAACAGTGCAGCAGAGACTGCAGACACACAGACAGATAATAAAGACTTAAGAGAAGTCAACGTAGTTCTGGATTGGTATCCCAATGCCATCCATACATTCCTGTATACTGCCATTGAGCGCGGATATTTTGCAGAAGAGGGACTGGATGTGAAGATTCATTTTCCGGCAAATGATAACGATGCGCTGGCATTGGTAGCAGCAGGAAAAGCAGAGATCGGTATGTACTATCAGCAGGATGTGATCCAGGCCGTTGCTAATCAGGGAACAGGAATTAAATCCATTGGCGCGATCGTACAGTCTCCTCTGAACGTGATCCTGTCTTTGAAAGACAAAAATATCACCAAACCGGAAGATCTGGTTGGTAAGACCATCGGTTATGGCGGAACGGTTTTAAGTGAAGCTCTTGTAAAATGTATGATGGAAAATGTGGGAGCAGACGCTTCTGATGTAAATATGATCAATGTAGGATTTGAACTGATGAGTTCCATGACTACCGGAAATGTGGATGCAACTATCGGCTGCCTGGTAAATCATGAAGTTCCGCAGCTGGAAGAAGAAGGCTTTGACGTGAATTACTTCAGTGTCAGCGGATACGGCATTCCGAATTACTACGAGGAAGTATTCCTGACCAACGATGACCTTCTGGAAAATGAGCCGGAAGTTGTAGCTGGATTCCTTCGCGCTGCAAAGAAAGGCTTTGATGATTTTAAGGCTGATCCAGACGGCTGCCTGGCAATCCTTATGAACAATCAGAATGAAGAGAATTTCCCACTGACCCAGTCTGTAGAAGAGCAGTCCTGTGCAACGCTGATCCCGCTTATGGAGACCGAAGATGCTGCATTCCTGACCCAGACCGATGAGTGCTGGCAGGAAAATATCGACTGGATGCTGGAAAATCAGTTGATCGATAAAGCTGTGGATGTGTCCGATGTGATGACAATTGTTGATTTTGAAAACTAAATGCCTGAAAAATAATATATCCAAATAACCCCAGCCCCACCCACCATTGTTATTCAGGGAACCGCTTCCGCTAATTCCTCGCCCGGTGGTACGAACCCTTAATCTGCGCTTGCGCTTGATTTCGGGAAGTACCGGGGCTGCGGACGTTTCCAAGCATAATCGATGATGGGTGGGGCTGGGGGAATATGTATATTCGCAAAAAGGAGTTATTCTGCAGATGAATGATCTGTGGAATAACTCCTTTTATAATGGCTGATCAGTGCTGGAAGGAATGTACCGAACCAAATCAGAAATATTACAATCCAGGATACGGCATAAATCATTTAAGGTTTTGGTCGAAACATCTTTATTATGCTTTAAACGATGGAGCGTGCTGTGTGACATGTGATGTTTCGTGGTCAATGTATACCAGTTTTCATCTGACTGTTCTAAGGTGTCCCAAAAGGGAGAAAAGTCAATCATCATCGCACCTCCAATTCTTTATTGTATGAATTGAGTGTAATATGTATTCTTTGTATTGAATATCTTCGCTAAAACGAATATAATAAAAATAAAGATTGAAAATGTAAGTAAGAATGATAAAATAAGGAACGTAGAAAATACATGGATGAAAATTTGTATTGAAAGAATAGATATGATTACCATAAGCGGAGGAAAGAAAAGTATGAAAAAGAAAATGTTATTATTATTTTTACTTCCAACGGTGTTAACAGGGTGTGAGAAAAAACCGGACATAGTTGAGAATTATGAAATCGAAGCAGGAAATGAATTAAGCCCGGATATTTCCACATATGCTACATTTGATGAAAATACAGATGCAAGCAAATATGAAGTAAATTTTGATGGAGTAGATACCACAAAAATTGGTACCTATGAAGCAAAAGTTATCAATACAGAGAAAGCAAAAGAGTATCCATTTCAGATTACAGTCGTGGATACCACTTATCCGGGAGCAGATCTGAAAGATTCTTATACTATTACACAGCCAGGAACACTTACAGCAAGCGATTATGTGGAGAATGTAGAAGACAATACAGATACAACGATTGGATTTTTATCATTTGATAAAAGAGAAGACTTAAGAGTTATGACAGACGAAGAAGTTCAAAATGATGCAAAATCCGGCTCAGAAAATCAGGACTTTACAGATGAAATGACTTTTGAAGAGACAAAAGAGATTTCAGAAGAAGGAATCTATGATGCTAAGATTGCAGTCAAAGATTCTGCCGGAAATATGAAAGTCTTTGATTATACGTTTTATATTGATGGAACAGGAGTCGATTTACCAGAACATGAAGATGAAACTGTTCATATCAATAATGCAAATGGAGACTTTGTTCCAGACTTAGATAACTATTCTTTTTCTGACAATTTTGATGATGGTTGGAAAATAGTTGATGAGACAACGGTTGACTGTGAACTGGTAGAAGATTATTTTAATGAAGATAACAAGTATGTAGAAGAAGTGAAAATTATAATTCATTCTACAGATAGGGCTGGGAATGAGAGTGAACGCACATGGATGTATACTGTAATTAATGACTATGATTATGCGAAAGAATTAAGCAAATATATTAATACAGGATCTTCTAATTCAAATACAAACTCTGATTCTGTAAATAGTGCAAGTACGGAACAAACTACAACACAGACAAGTAGTGATGGATTTGACAGAGCAAAAGCAGAAGAAGCATTTGCTTTAGTAAATCAAAAAAGAAGTGAAAATGGAGTCGGACAATTAGCTTGGAACGATACATTATATAATTTTGCGTGTACAAGAGCACAAGAAATTGTTCAGAATTTTTCACATGTCAGACCAAATGGAATTCAGGTTAATACAAGTATTCATGAATTAGGCTTTCCAGGTTGTGGTGAAAATATCGGAAGATATGGGAATGGTGCAAATGAAATTGTAACTTCATGGATGAATTCAGATGGACACAGAGGAAATATGCTTGATGGTGATTGGACTTATGGAGCACTTGCATGTTACAAAAGTAATGGAAAATATTATTGGGTAAATTTATTTGGAATGTAAAATTTCCAGTTATTTATTATCTATAAAAATCATATTAAAAGTATAAATATTAAAATCAAAGGAGAAAAAAGAAATGAAAAAGAAAATTGTATTAGCACTGATTACAGCAACTATGGTAGGAGCATTACTCACTGGATGTGGTGGAAAAACAACAACGGATACTGCAACAGAGACCACACAGAACATTGAAGACACATCAAATGTAGATGAATCATCTGAGGAAACCGTAGAAGATGTAGAAGCTGTGGAAACAGTAAAAGAATCTACAGATGAAAACACTACTGATAGTGTAGAATCTACAAGTGAGGAAACTGAAATTAATGAAGAAAGTTCAGATTCAACTCAGGATACTGAAGAGATTGATGAGTCAACAATTCTTGACTCTGAAATTCCTGATGATCCAGAGGAAGTTGTAGCAATTATCAAATCTATTAAAGATTATGATATTCGTTGTGAATATGCTCTAAAAGCCAATGACAAGTTTGATGGAAATGATGAAGCTAGTTTAAAATGGGCTGATTTAATTTATCCATATTGGGAAAATATTCTTGAAAAAACTGATATTGAAGAATAAATATTTAATATCTACATATGATAACATGTCTAATTTTGTATTTTTTGTCAACTACTCGGCTATTGAATAGCCTAGCATTCTCTGGGTTTTATCGCAAATTTACAATAATAAATGTACCCTCCGAATAATATAGGAGGCTTCAATGATATTTGAAACTAACCCTAATGGTGAACAGGTAGCAGTGATATTTACACCTTACATCACCAAAAAAGGTAAGCGAATTTATCATCCTCAAGGCGGTGTATTCCGAATTGAGATCCCTGCTCATAAATATCGTAACCATTAGTTTAAAAGTTTAAAGGCTGCTTTATAGCAGCCTTTTTCATATCTCGGTCAATCTTAGCTTCTTAGAATTTCGGTGAATCCAAATTAGAGAATTTTAAAGAAATGCTATTGAGTATCCCTACCACATAAATCGTAATTTATTATTCACTGTCCGTAATGATGAGCAAGTTGACTATCAAACGCCTTGGGGTGTACCTCATTCAGGAGATTATGATCTCGATGAATTATTTCAATGGATTGATAGCATTTCAAAATAACTGAAAAAACAACCGCACTTTGAGACAATCGAATCAAGTGCGGTTATTTTTTTCTTTGTTTTCAGCTAAAACTTGTAAATAATCAAGGTAAAATTGAGCTCAACGTAGTAAACTACAAGCACTTTTATCCTTTAGGAGATGACAAATGAAACCTTATTTAATCGCCCCTTCTATCCTTTCTGCAGATCTTGCTCGTCTTGGTGATGATGTGCAAAACGTGTTGAATGCCGGTGCGGATGTGATTCATTTTGATGTAATGGATAATCACTATGTGCCAAATTTAACCTTTGGCCCAGCCGTGTGTAAAGCTTTGCGTGATTATGGCATTAAAGCACCGATTGACGTGCATTTGATGGTAAAACCGGTCGATCGTATTATTCCTGATTTTGCCAAAGCCGGTGCGGATTACATTACCTTTCATCCTGAAGCCAGTGAACATATTGACCGTTCTTTACAGCTCATTCGTGATCACGGTTGTAAAGCGGGTTTAGTGTTTAATCCTGCAGACGGCAGCAGCTACGAGGCTGATTGTGCCACGCACGGTGCT
>ENA-USUG01006248-USUG01006248.1-human-gut-metagenome-genome-assembly--contig:-NODE-6248-length-12685-cov-3.807107_pt1 | contig 12685 bp, 9 predicted proteins | sample MGYA00250059_ERZ773394 | MGnify/ENA primary metagenome ERZ773394 (study PRJEB29103, sample SAMN06111957) | human gut metagenome | biome: human gut; feature: ankylosing spondylitis patient; material... | reverse complement strand
TTACCAACGTTGAGATGTTATGGCTCAAGCTTGGCTGTGTAATACACAGCTGCTCGGAGGCTTTCATGTAATGCTGAAATTTTGCAAGGGTGACAAAGTAACGAAGCTGATACAGATTCATAAAAAATGACTCCTTCCTGCAGCCAGTATAGCATAATTGATAGATTCTTTCTATGAATGCGGCAAAAAAGATACATTGGTTTTTGAAAACAGCATTACGTATAATAGAACAAGATATTGATAGAAAAATATCAGATACAATCTGAAAGATCAGGAGGAAATATCATGTCAAACTTGCATCCAATTACAATCAGTTCCTGGACTCTGGGCGATCAGTGCAGCTTTGAAGAGCGGGTACAGGCAGCGAAAGAAGCAGGCTACGAAGGAATCACCACAGAGGACACGGAGTTCTTTCTCTTTTTATGAGCTAAAACTATCATTTACTGGAAAAATACGATATGAAGGTCACAGAAGTGGAGTATATCGTACAGTGGGCAGAGGAGCATCGCTCTTACGAACAGAAATACAAAGAGCAGATCTGCTTTCATATGTGCCAGCTGTTTGGTGTCCGCCATATCAACTGTGGTCTGATGGAAAACTATCCGGTGGAGCAGACAGCTCAGAAGTTAAAAGAGCTTTGTCAGAGAGCCGGGGAATATATGATCGGAGTAGAGCCGATGCCGTACAGCGGAATCCCGGATCTGAAAAAGGCGTATCAGGTGGTGATGGCCTCCGGCTGCGAAAATGCGATGATCATTCTGGACAGCTGGCACTGGGTAAGAGCCGATCAGCCCTATGACATCCTGACAAAAGAAATTGCCAAAAAGGTGGTAAGCATCCAGATCAATGATGCCTATGAAAGACCTTATGCAGCGCCTGTTTTAAGAGATGAATCCATGCATGACAGGCTTGCGCCCGGCACGGGAGCTAAGGATACTGCAGGCTTTGTCCGCATGGTCCGCGAAGCCGGAGTATCTCCGCTCGCGGTCGGCGTCGAGGTGATCTCCGATGCCATTCTGGCGAAGGGGGTGGAGAAGGCTGCCGCCTATACATACGAGAATACCGTAAAGGTTCTTAAAGAAGCATGGCCAGAGCTTTTGAACGGAGAAAAATAAGACTGCAAATAAAATAAGATACAGAATGGAGCTACAATGAAATTCAGAGCAATGTTTCAGCCGATAGAAATTGGCAATATGACAGTGAAAAACAGATTTGTGGTGCCGCCGATGGGCAACAACTTTGCAAATACCGACGGCACGATGAGTGAACAGTCTGCAGCCTATTATGCAGAACGCGCAAAAGGAGGCTTTGGCCTGATCACGATCGAGGCAACCGTTGTCCATCCGGATGCGAAGGGCGGACCGAGAAAGCCATGTCTCTACGATGACAGCATGATCGAAAGCTTTCAAAAGGTGATCGAGGCCTGCCACAGGGAGGGGGCGAAGGTTTCCATCCAGCTTCAGAATGCAGGGCCGGAGGGAAATGCGAAGAATGCAGGGGCGCCGATCAAGGCGGCATCATCCATCTGCACACAGTGTGGAAGAGATATCCCGCAGACACTGACAAAGGAGGAAATCTATCACCTGGTCGATGGCTATGCAGATGCTGCGGAGCGTGCCTGGAAGGCCGGTGCGGATGCCGTGGAAGTTCACATGGCACATGGATATCTGGTGAATTCATTTCTCTCTCCGCGGACAAACAAGCGTGTAGATGAGTTTGGAGGATGCTTTGAGAATAGGATGCGTTTTCCGCGGCTGATCATCGAAAAGATCCGGGAACGGGTCGGAGACAGGATTGCGGTCCTGGCCCGTATCAACAGCTCTGACGAGATTTTAGGCGGAAATGACGTACATGACAGTGCCGCGATCGCAGCCTGCCTGGAGGATTACGGTGTTGATGCGCTTCATGTATCCCGGTCAGTACATATCCGTGATGAATATATGTGGGCACCGACTGCGGTCCATGGAGGCTTTTCTGCGGACCTTGTCACAGAGATCAAGCGTGCTGTGACGATTCCGGTCATCACGGTAGGCCGTTTTACGGAACCGCAGTACGCTGAACTTCTGGTGCGGGAGGGCCGGACTGATCTGGTTGCCTTTGGACGTCAGAGCCTGGCAGATCCGGAGATGCCGAAAAAAGCTCTGGAAGGACGGCTGGAGGACATGATCCCATGCATTGCGTGTCTTCAGGGCTGTGTCCCAAGCATGTATCAGGGAAAACCGCTGTGCTGTCTGACAAACCCGTTCCTCGGCCATGAGAGCGAGCAGTGGAAAACGGCAGAAACATCAAAGAAGGTGATGGTGATCGGCGGCGGTGTTGGCGGTCTGTGCGCTGCTTTTGTGGCAGCAGAACGTGGTCACAGCGTTACGCTTTTTGAAGCAGGGCATGTGCTCGGAGGGAACATGCGCCTGGCTGCTTTTCCACCTGGAAAGGGAGATATTACCAATATGGTACGCGCATACATTCACCGCTGTGAAAAGGATGGTGTCAGGATCATTCTGGATCAGGAGGTTACCCTGGAGCTGATCCGCAAAGAAAATCCGGACGCCGTGATCGTTGCTACTGGCGCAAAGCCACTGGTTCTGCCAATTGAAGGAATTGACCAGCCGGAAATCCTCTCGGGTTCCGCTGTGCTGGATGGAACGTGCGCGCCGGGGAAAAAGGTCCTTGTTGTCGGCGGAGGAATGGTCGGCTGTGAGATCGCGGCACTCCTCGGAGAACAGGAGCATGAGGTCGATGTGATCGAGCTGCGCGGGGAAATCGGAGCAGATGTGATCAGAGAACATAAAATCTATCTGATGAAGGATTTTGAGCAATACCGGATCGGCCAGATCACAGGAGCGAAGGTGTGCCGTTTTTATAAGGATGGTGTGGAATATGAAGGTGCAGACGGTGCCAGACATGAAGCACGCGGCTATGACAGCGTTGTGCTGGCTATGGGCTATCGGAGCTGCAATCCGTTTGCCGGTCAGATCGAAAAGCTTGGAAAAGAAGTATATGTGATCGGAGATGCACATCAGGCAAGACGTGCCCTTGAGGCAACTTCTGAGGCATATCAGGCAGCGATCCGTCTTTAGCAGATCAGTTCGATTTGCAAGTTCACACTGAGAATCACAACTTAAAAACTGTAATATATACAACTATTTACTTGATATTCAAAAAAACCTGTGCTATAATGAGCCTCAAGTTAAGAAAATACAGTGATACGAAATAAAAGAAAGAGTATTCGTATTTTGAAGAGAACCTGAGGAGGACATGATTATGAAAAAGAATATGGCACTGGTTATGGCATCTATGATGGCAGCATTATCCCTCACAGCCTGTGGCGGTTCCGGCGCAGCATCTACTGCTGCGGCTGACACCAAGACTGCAGATACCACTGCGGCCGGCAGCGCAGACACCAAAGCAGCACCGGCAGACAAGATCGGTCTGGCAGGCAGCGGCAAGGAACTCATTTTCACCACTGGAGGCGACCAGGGTACCTACTACGGCTTCGGAAGTGTCATTGCTGGTCAGATCAGCGACCTGACTGACACAACCGTGACTGCCATCGTGGGAAAGGGCTCGAAAGGAAACATTGAGGCAATGGATGCCGGCGATGCGCAGCTCGGTTTTGTACAGTCCGATGTTATGGCATACGCGTATAACGGCACAAACCTTTTCGAGGGCGCCAAGATCGACGGTTTTTCCACTGTGGCAGCGCTTTACATGGAGCAGGTACAGATCGTAACCCTGGATCCGGACATCAAGACCGTGGCTGACTTAAAGGGCAAGACCGTATCCGTTGGCGATTCCGGTTCCGGTGTTTACTTCAACGCTCTGGACTGCCTGGGTGCATACGATTTAACCATTGACGATATCAAACCTACCTACCAGTCCTTCGGTGACAGCGTAGAGGCAATGCAGGACGGAAAGATTGACGCAGCTTTTATTGTGGCAGGTGCACCGACCACTGCAGTGACCTCCCTGGCAGCAACCAGAGACGTATATCTGGTAGAGCTGGATGATGAGCACATTGCAAAGCTCCAGGAAACCTCTCCCTATTACACAAAGAATGTCATCTCAAAGGATGCATACGGACTCGACAAAGACGCTACGACCGTTGCAGTCGGTGCAGTTATCATCGCGCAGGATGATGTAGATGAAAATGATATTTACAATGTGGTAGCAGGCATCTACGACAGCATCGACACCCTGGGACATGACAAGAAAAATGAGCTGGATCTTGACTTTGCAGCTTCCGTAACCGCAGTTCCGTACCACGCAGGCGCAGCGAAATATTTTGCTGAAAAAGGTCTGACCGTACCGACCAAATAAGGACGAACGTGCAGCAGGAAGCTGTGAATAGCATGCAGCAGAACAGCAAACAGGGTGTTTCCGGAAAGGTACGCCTGAAATGGAATAGGAAGGGGATTTGATTTATGAGCTTTCTGAACAAACACAAAACAGAAGCCGCAGTGAACACGGCACCGGCAGGCGACGGCTTAACCGGAACCGCAGAAGATGTCGATGCGGTGATGAAAAAATATGACAGGGAATCCAATGTCCGTGTATGGGAGGGAAAGCCGAAGAACGTGATCCGTTTCCTGATGGCAGCATTCTCTCTGTTCTGCATCTACCTGACCCTGGTAGACAAGAGCCTCCCGGAGGTGCGCTTAAGCTTATTCCTGGCCATGATCATCGTCATCGGTTTTTTAAACTATCCGATCAAAAAAGGCCATGTCCGTGTGAACCACATTCCGTGGTATGATGTGGCGCTGATGGTGGCGGGCGCAGGCCCGTTCCTGTACTTTGCAGCCAATGCCCAGAAGATTCTGCTGACCAGCTACAGCGTCATTTCCAAAGACCCGTTTATGCTTGCGCTGGCAATTGTGGCTATTCTGGTTTTGGTGGAGCTTTGCCGTCGCTGTGTCGGTCTTCCGATCCTTTTTGTGGTAGGCGCGCTGCTCATTTACACCTTTGCAAATGTCCGTTTTGGCAAGGTCGTTTATGATCTGTTCTACACCACCAACGGTGTGATGAACACCCCGATCAACGTGTGTCAGAAGTACATTGTGGTATTCATCATTTTCGGCGCGTTCCTGGAGAGAACCAGTATCTCGGCGTTCTTCATTGATCTGGCAAACTGTGTGGCAGGTTCTTCCTGCGGCGGTCCGGCTAAGGTAGCGGTCATCTCCTCTGCGCTGTGCGGTATGGTTTCCGGTTCTTCTGTAGGAAACACCGTGACCACCGGCTCCGTGACCATCCCGATGATGATCCGGACCGGTTATAAACCGGAGTTTGCAGGCGCTGTTGAGGCAGCAGCCTCCACCGGCGGACAGATCATGCCGCCGATCATGGGCGCAGCAGCATTCCTGATGGCAGAGTATACCGGCGTTCCCTACTCCCGTATCGCAGTGCTGGCCATCCTGCCGGCTATTCTGTACTTCGCAGGCATTTACATTGCCGTACATCTGGAGGCAAAGAAGCTGGGCTTACAGGGTCTTGATAAAGACAGCCTTCCGAAATTCAGCTATTTAGTAAAGAAGCTTTATCTGCTGGCCCCGCTGGTAGTCCTGGTGGTCCTGGTATCCAACGGTACCCGTACCATGCAGAGCTCCGCAGCCATCGCAATCCTGGTTACCATCGTGGTTGGTCTGTTCAACGCCGATAACCGCATCACTCCGGGTAAGATCATTGACGCCCTGGAAGCAGGCGGTAAGGGAACCATTACCGTAGCATCCGCATGTACCATGGCCGGTATCGTGGCAGGCTGCATTACCTCTACCGGCCTTGCATCCAAGCTCCTGCGCGCTATCGTATCTGCGTCAGGTGGTGTCATGATTATCGCGTTACTGCTTACCATGGTCTGCTGCATCGTGCTTGGCATGGGTGTTCCGACCACCGCAACCTACTGCATTATGGCAGCAACCTGTGCTCCGATCCTTATGAGCCCGGACATCGGCGTTGAGATGCTGGCAGCACACTTCTTCGTATTCTACTTCGGTATCGTGGCAGATATCACCCCGCCGGTAGCACTGGCCGCCTACGCAGGCGCCGCCATCGCAAAGGCCGGACCGATGAAGACCGCGTTCAACGCAAGCCGCCTTGCCATCGCCGCCTTTATTGTGCCGTATATCATTGCCATGAATCCGGCAATGCTGTTTATCAACACCACGATTCCGGAGGTTGTTATGATCACCATCACCAGCATCATCGGTATCTTTGGTGTGGCAGCAGGCTTAAGCGGCTTCGTATTCCGTGATATGAAATGGTGGGAGAGGATTCTCTGCATTGTTGGCGGCCTGACACTTTTAGTACCGGGCAGCCTGACGGACCTCATCGGACTGGTTCTGGTTGGCGCTGTATGCGTACTGGGGTATCAGGCAGCGAAGAAAGAAAAAGAAATGCTGGCCGCATAAATCCATAAAAATAAAAACTCCGTTTTTGCGCATACTAAGTTCAGAAGGAATGCGCAGGAAAGGAGTTTTTTTATGCAGGTGGGAAAAGCAAGTCTGCGGTTTGAACATCCCGCATTTGTGGCATCCTGGGCTTCGGTCGCGGGAAAGAAGGAAGGCCAGGGACCGCTGGCAGACGAAATTGATGTCATCGAGCAGGATGAGATGTTTGGAATGGAAAACTGGGAACAGGCAGAGAGTGCCATGCAGAAGCAGGCGGCAGATCTGGCGCTGGAGAAGGAAAATATTCACCGGAGGGAGGTGCGTTACCTCTTTGCAGGGGATCTTCTGGGACAGCTGATCGCCACTTCCTTCGGTACGGTAGATCTGGAAATTCCGCTGTTCGGCCTTTACGGAGCCTGCTCTACCATGGGAGAGGCGCTGGGCCTGGGGGCCATGTGCGTAAATGCCGGATATGCGGACCGGGTGCTGACCCTGGCTTCCAGCCATTACGCAACGGCAGAGAAGCAGTTCCGTTTTCCGCTTGGATACGGGAACCAGAGGGCACAGAGCGCCACTTGGACCGTGACCGGGTGCGGGGCGGTGGTGCTGGAGCGTGGAAGTGAAATGAAACGAGAAGTGGCTGTCACCGGTATCACCACCGGAAAGCTGGTGGATATGGGAACCAAAGATTCCATGAATATGGGCGCCGCCATGGCCCCGGCGGCCTGGAACACCATACGGCAGAATTTTGAGGACTTTGGCGTGGATGCCTCTTACTATGACCGCATCATCACCGGAGATCTGGGTGCAGTGGGACAGAAAGCCCTTTTGGATTTTATGAAAAGCAGCGGGTATGACATTACCGGAAAGCACATGGACTGTGGACTGGAAATTTACGACCGCGGTGAGCAGGATGTCCACTCCGGAGGAAGCGGATGCGGCTGCTCTGCAGTAACGCTGTGTGCCCATATTTTGCCGAAACTGATGCGTGGTGAGTGGAGCCGGGTGCTGTTTGTGCCCACCGGCGCACTACTGTCTACTGTCAGCTACAACGAAGGTCAGAGCATCCCGGGAATCGCCCATGCGGTGATACTGGAACGGATGGAGGTGTGAAAGAAATGGATAGTAGTATGAATGAAATAATTATGGAACTGGTCCGGGCATTTCTTGTGGGCGGCATCATCTGTGCCCTGGTACAGGTTCTATTGGACCGCACAAAAATGATGCCGGGCCGGGTCATGGTAACACTGGTTGTGACCGGCAATATCTTAGGCTGGCTTGGGCTTTATGAACCTTTTCTGAAATGGGCCGGAGCCGGAGCCGGGGTGCCGCTCCTCGGCTTTGGCAATACTCTGTGGAAAGGAGTAGCAAAAGCCGTGGGAGAGGGAGGCCTCGTTGGGATCTTCAAAGGTGGCCTGACAGCCGCCTCTGCAGGGATCGCCGCGGCGCTGGTGTTCGGGTATCTGGGGGCGCTGGTGTTTCAGCCGAAGATGAAGGAATAAAAAGAGGCTGTCGCAAAATTTTGCGACAGCCTCTTTTATATAATACAGAAAATCAGTCCACAATCACACCGCCCTGATCTGCGCTTCTTGCGTGCAGCGCATACCGCTTCAGATATCCGTCCACCTGCTTTGGCTCATAGCGGAAAGCAGCTTTTCTGCGGGCAAGTTCTTCATCGGATACATGAAGCTCCAATTTTTTGTTCGGGATGTCGATCTCAATTTCATCGCCATCCTCAATAAGGGCAATGGGACCGCCGGCTGCGGCTTCCGGGGAAATGTGGCCCACGAAGCAGCCGTTATTGGTACCGGAGAAGCGTCCGTCGGTGATAAGGGCAGTACACTTGTTTAAGCCCTGGCCATAGAGCAGCTTCATTGGTTTGAACATTTCCGGCATGCCCGGAGCACCTTTCGGTCCCTCGTAGCGGACAACGACTACATGGCCTGGCTTGATGAGCTGTCTGGCAATGGCATCGCTGACGGCGTCCTCGCTGTCAAAGCAGATGGCTTTGCCGGTGAAGTGGCGTACTTCCTCCGCAACAGCAGCAGGTTTTGCCACAGCGGTGTCCGGAGCCAGGTTGCCGTGCATGATGGCAAGCCCGGCCAGGGTGGAGAATGGCTTCTCCAGGGAAGTGATGACCTCCGGATTCTTCGGGTAGAGACTGCGGCAGGCAGCAGCGTTTTCACCGATGGTCTTGCCGGTCACGGTCATGCAGTCATTATACAGAAGCGGCTTCATCTGACGCTGAACCTCCGGGATGCCGCCTGCTTTATAGAAATCCTCGGCGTCGAATTCCTTGGAAGCCGGATTGATGCGGCAGATGAGTGGGATATTGTTTCCGTATTCCTCAAACCATCCCATGACAGTCTTGGAATCCAGTCCAATCTCATGGGCAATGGCGAGGGTGTGGATAACACAGTTGGTGGAACCTCCAGTTGCCATAAGGACCATGATGGCATTGCGAATGGCCTCCGGAGTCAGGATATCCCGGGAGGTGATGCCGTTCAATACCATGTGGACTGCCGTCTCGCCGGAGAGAAGTGCTGCACGGATCCGGTCATTGTAAACGGCCGGGATAGCAGCGGAGCCAGGCAGGCTTAGGCCAAGAGCCTCTGCCATGCAGCACATGGAGTTGGCGGTTGCCATATGCTGGCAGGAGCCAACGGTCGGGCAGCAGAGCTCGGTGATATCCTCCAGAACATCGTGGTCAATCTTGCCAACCTGATACATACCGTAGGCCTCCTCGATGGAGGTGGAGTCCGATTTGCGCTTGCCGCCGAAGGCCTGACCGCCCAGCATACAGCCGCCGGCCAGGAAGATACAAGGAATATCCAGCCTTGCAGCTGCCATCAGCATGCCCGGAACGGTTTTGTCGCAGGAACCGATGAGCACGAGGCCGTCCAGCCGGTGTGCCCGTGCCATGGTCTCAATGCTGTCTGCCACAAGCTCGCGGGATGGCAAAGAGTAGCGGGCACCGCTGTGGGTGGTGCAGACACCGTCGCACACGGCAATACAGCCGAACTCTACCGGCGTGCCGCCTGCGCGGTAAACACCGTATTTCACCTGTTCGGCCAGTTCCTTCAAATGACGGTGTCCGGGAACAATGTCCGTGAAGGAATTGCAGACACCGATGATGGGACGGGACATGTCATCGTTAGAGAAGCCGTTTGCCTTGTAAAGGGTGCGGCAGGAGATGAGACTATCCGGGAGAAAGGTGCCGGATTCAAATTTCTTTTGCATATGAATACCCCCTGATAATTATTTATTCAGATTAAGCTAATCCCGTCCGGGGCCGTTCGATACAGCCGAAGACGGTCGGATGCTGGCGCCTCCCGGACCAAGACCTGGAACTACGCCTGGCCCGTTGGAACTGTCAGAATCATCTTCATCCGGCCCCAGGTAAGACGGATCAATGGTCACACTGGTGTGTCCGGGGCAGTGACCGGTTGGCATTGCGTATTTGGAATCATCGGTCTCGCCTTCCTCTCCGGCAGGTAGGGCAATGCGTACCCTGGAGGTCTTCGGACAGTTAGTACCAGGAAGAAGTCCGGTGACGCTGCATACGGTAGTGAGCACATGGGTGTTGCACATTTCTGTCGGGACAGTTCCTTTCGCAAAGTATTCCGTATAGACTGCATTTCCGCGCGGATCGTGGGAGCAGACACCCGGAATGGCAAGCTTACCGGATTTGCGGCAGATCTCTGCGGTTTCCACGCTGTCCGGAACGGTGAAGCCGGGATCACTTAAGCCCTCGTGAACGCGGGTCATGATCTTGCGCCAGATATCCTTGTGGAAGGATGTGCCGCCGTTCTGGCCGCTGAGCTTCTGGTTTTCATCGCAGCCGCCCCATACGCCGGCGGTGTAATAAGGGGTGTAGCCGATAAACCAGATATCGTTATTGTTGCTGGTGGTACCGCTCTTGCCGGCTGCAGACATATTTGGAAGTGCTGCACGGGTGCTGGTAGAGCTGACACTGACACCGGAGCTTGCAAAAATACGGTTGGCCTGCATGGAATCTTCCATGGCATCGGTCAGAAGGAATGCGGTGGAATCCTTCAGGACCCGGTGGGTTTCCGGTTCATTGTCAATAAGCAGCTTTCCATCGTGGTCGAGGATTTTGGTAAAGAATACCGGTTTGGTGTAAAGGCCGCCGTTGGCAATGGAAGCGAAGGCCGCGGTCAGCTCCAGGTTGGTCACACCTTTTGTGATGCCGCCCAGCGCGGTAGCCGCGTTCATGTCGGTATCGGTCAGGGTGGTGATGCCGAAGTTTTTGGCGTATTCCACACCCAGCTGAGGGCTTACGGTTTCCATCATGGTGCGAACTGCAACGATGTTCATGGAGTAGATAATACCATCGCGGATACTGGAGTAGCCGAGATAACCCTGCTTGTACCAGTTTTTAAACGTTTTTCTCCCGACGGTGAACGGCGCGTCATAGTAGACGCTCCCCAGGGTGGCACCGCAGGTATCGAGCGCCGGGGCAAATGCCGTGATGACCTTGAAGGTGGAACCAGGCTGTCTGGTGGTATCGGTCGCACGGTTTAAGGTCAGACTTGCTGTTTTGGTGCCACGGCCGCCGCTTATGGCCTTGACCTGTCCGGTCTTCTGGTCCATGATGACGAAAGATACCTGTGGCTGCAGCACCTTGCTGGAGCGTTCGCCGATGATGGTGTCGCCCTGCTGCAGAATGGCTGCCTTATAGGCATCAATGTCTGTATCTGCTTCCGCTTCACTGTTGTAAAGACCCTCCCAGCCTGCGTTCAAAGTGGAGGTGTGCCAGGATTTTAAGTTCTTTTCAGAGAAATGCTCGGTAGTGCCGTCTGCGTGAGTCACGGAAAGACGGTATTCCAGGCTGTAGCGGGCAGCGGAATAGTTGGAAGGATCATTGACCTCTTCATCTACAATAGCCTGAAGAGCCGGATCCTGGGTGGTGTAAATCTGAAGCCCTCCGCTGTAGAGCAGGTTATGAGCCTGGGTTTCCGTGTAGCCAAGCTTTTCCATCAGTGTATCTTTTACCTGCTGGGTCAGCTCATCGGTGAAGTAGCTGTACGGAGTAGAGTTCTCTTTGGAGACATTATCCACCATCTGGATACGGTCATAGACGTCATCTGCCAATGCCTCTTCCTGTTGATCTTTGCTGATATAGCCCTGTTCAAACATGTACTGCAGGATGACCTTGCGCTTTTCCGCGTTGGCTTCCTGACCGCTGATCGGGTTTAAACGGGATGGGTTCTGGGTGATGCCTGCAATGACTGCACACTCAGAGAGCGTCAGGTCAGAAACATCCTTATTAAAGTAGCGGCGGGCTGCGACTTTGACACCCAGGGCGTTATTGCCTAAGTTGATGGTGTTTAAGTAGTTGGTTAAGATCAGCTTGCGGTCCATGGATTTGGTGAGCTGCAGGGCAAGGTACTGCTCCTGCAGCTTTCTTTCTAATTTGGCTCCGAAGCTTGTCTCCATTCCGCCGTTAAACATGTTGTTCTTGATAAGCTGCTGGGTGATGGTGCTTCCGCCTCCGCGGTTTTCACCGGTCAGTACGCCGACTGCTGCACGGGAAATAGAGCGTAGATCGATGCCGTTGTGGGTCCAGAAGCGGGAGTCCTCTATGGCAACGAATGCGTTGATCAGGTCCCTGGGAAGCTCGTCGAAGGTTGCTTCTTCCCGGTTTGAGCCTGCTGTTACCAGGGTGTCGGTTAAGTTGCCTGTGCTGTCATATACCGTTGTGGCATAGCCGATGGGGACGATGCTGTCCACATTGAGCTCCGGGGCATTGTCGATGATACCCATGACAATACCGATGCCGATGCTGGATATGACCAGAACGCAGAACAGACAGAGCACGCAGCAGGTCTTTATAAAGGTAAGAAAAATCCGGGAGCGGTATTTGTCGCTTCGGGAGTTTGCGGCCTGCAGACGCTTTTCTGTCGCATCTTTTCCATAATTCATATGGGAATCCTCCTTTGTTGTGGGAATTCTTCGTATAAAAATCCAATTTACGTGATTTGAGTCACCTGCTTGTTTTGCCGTTTGCCGTAACCGTGCAGGCACGTTTCCGGCTTTCTGGTGCTCGTTACATTATATCAAAATGCCCCTTACAATGCAACCATAGCGCTGTTTGTGGCATTCGATGCACCCAGGTCCGAGAAATACATGAACCGTAATATTTCTTGCCAGAACCGTTTTTTATTGGTAAGATAAAGAACGAAACCAACGAATAAGTCAATTTGTACAGAGCATCCTTCCGATTTGACAAAGGTTCCCGGTCGGATCATTGAAAGGAGAATGGTACGGGTGTTCAGTTTCCG
>ENA-USUG01006247-USUG01006247.1-human-gut-metagenome-genome-assembly--contig:-NODE-6247-length-12687-cov-4.305075_pt1 | contig 12687 bp, 13 predicted proteins | sample MGYA00250059_ERZ773394 | MGnify/ENA primary metagenome ERZ773394 (study PRJEB29103, sample SAMN06111957) | human gut metagenome | biome: human gut; feature: ankylosing spondylitis patient; material... | reverse complement strand
CAACAATTTTTTAAGAAAAACTTTTAAAATGCACCTATTTATGATAAGATAAATCATCAAAGAACAGAACATGTTTGAGAAATTATTCCCGATACACATATTGAAGAAAATTTTTTAACATGCTCTGACAGATATTGGAATTTATGCTATAAAAGAGTTGATATCAGGAGGAAGAACCATGGAGAACGAAAAGGTTTCCAAAAATTTTATTGAGAATATCATTGATAAAGACCTGGCAGAAGGAGTTTATGACACCGTTCATACACGTTTTCCGCCAGAGCCAAACGGTTATCTTCATATAGGACATGCCAAATCCATTCTTTTAAATGCCGGACTGGCGAAAGAGTACAATGGTAAATTCAACATGCGTTTTGATGATACCAATCCGACTAAGGAGAAATCTGAGTTTGTTGAGTCCATTAAAGCCGATATAAAATGGCTGGGAGCTGACTGGGAGGACAGACTGTTCTTCGCTTCCGATTATTTCGGACAGATGTATGAAGCTGCAGTAAAATTGATTAAAAAGGGTAAGGCATATGTCTGCGATTTAACTGCGGACCAGATCAGAGAATATCGTGGAACTTTAAAGGAGCCTGGCAAAGAGAGTCCGTATCGCAACAGAACTGTAGAAGAGAATCTTCAGCTTTTTGAAGAGATGAAAGAAGGCAAATATGCTGATGGTGAGAAAGTTCTGAGAGCAAAGATTGACATGGCTTCTCCAAACATGAACATGCGAGATCCGGTTATCTATCGTGTAGCTCATGTAAGCCATCACAGAACAGGAGATACCTGGTGTATTTACCCGATGTATGATTTTGCTCATCCTATTGAGGATGCAATTGAGGGAATTACACATTCCATTTGTACTCTGGAATTTGAAGATCACAGACCATTATATGACTGGGTTGTAAGAGAACTGGAATATCCACATCCTCCGAAGCAGATTGAGTTTGCAAAGCTGTATCTGACGAATGTAGTAACAGGTAAGCGTTATATTAAGAAGCTGGTAGAGAATGGAATTGTTGACGGATGGGATGATCCAAGACTGGTATCTATTTCCGGTTTACGTCGCCGTGGTTACACACCTGAATCTATTCAGAAGTTTGTGGAACTTTGTGGTGTATCCAAAGCTGACAGTTCAGTAGACTATGCAATGCTCGAGTACTGTATCCGTGAGGATCTGAAATTAAAGGCTCCTCGCTATATGGCAGTCCTTGATCCGATCAAACTGATCATTGACAATTATCCGGAAGGACAGGTGGAATATCTGGATGCTCCGAACAATATGGAAAATGAAGCCCTTGGTAGCAGAAAGGTTCCATTTGGAAAGGAACTTTATATTGAAAGAGAAGACTTTATGATCGATCCTCCAAAGAAATACAAACGACTTTTCCTTGGTACGGAAGTTCGTCTTATGAATGCATATTTTGTTACATGCACAGGTTTCGAGGCATTGGATGATGGAACAGTTACTGCTGTACATTGTACTTATGATCCGGAAACAAAGGGCGGAAATGCACCTGACGGACGTAAAGTAAAAGGAACCATTCACTGGGTTGAAGCGTCAAATGCAGGTAAGGTTCCGGTACGTCTTTATGAGAATATCGTAGATGAGGAAAAGGGTGTTTATGATAAAGAGACAGGAGAACTGAATCTGAACCCGAATTCTCTTATAGAGATGTCTGCTTATGTTGAACCAGAACTTCTGAAAGCCAAAGGACTGGATAGTTACCAGTTTGTAAGAAATGGCTTTTATTGTGCAGACATTCATGATTCCAAAGAAGGGGCACCGGTATTTAACCGTATTGTTTCTCTTAAGAGTTCATTTAAACTTCCAAAAGCGTAAAAGAAACCCCCACGGAAAATTATATTCAAATTGCCGTGGGGGTTTTTGCAATAGAAAATTCTGTTGGAACTTCTTCTTGCAAAGTGAAATCTAAATACTGTCAACGAAAGTGGCAAGCCTGATTGTCACTATTTGTGAAATGCGGGATAATTATGAATTTACCTGCAATTAATCAATGTGGATAGAAGCTTCTTCTTCGTCCTGCTCTTTCTCAGCTTCAGCAAGTTCTTCCTCGAATTTATCTTCATCTTTCGCTGCTTTTTCAAGAGCATCGGCTATAGCATTATCCTGCTCTTCTGCATTTTCAGCAGAATCCTCTTCTGTATCCTCTGAACTTTCTTGTGAATCAGGCTCCTCAGAGCCTTCGGTTTCATCATCTTTTTCATCTTCGGAAGTAGCTTCCCAGGTTACGAAATCTTCGTGGACATCCTTTGCTTCAGGCTGCTCGTCATCTTCCTGCTCATCTTCAAAATCATCTTCAAGGTCAGCTGCCTCTTCCAAAGCATGTCTTTTGGCAAAAGCTGCTGCTACGGCACCGGCTACTGCTGCTGTTGCTGCTCCGAGTGCAACCATTCCCCAATATTTGTTAATCTTAGCCATATTGTCTGCTCCTTTCGGTATTTTCCATCTGTCTAAACAAAGCTTAATGGAGTTGTCTATATTGTAATACTTTTTACGCAAAAAGAAAAGAAAAAAATCGTTGCACCCATATAAATGGAGGGTTATACTGTTAAGACAGAAAAGGAGAGATTATGGAGAAAATTGTTTTAGCTTCTGGGTCCCCACGAAGAAAGGAACTGCTTGCAAGAACCGGTGTGGTTTTTTCTGTGGTTGTAAGCAATGGGGAAGAGAAAACCAACCTGACAGATCCAGCGGAAACGGTGGAAAAGCTTTCGCAGGATAAAGCAATATCGGTTGCAGACAGACTTGAAAATGAAAGTGAACCTTGTCTGATCATTGGTGCGGATACCGTAGTTGCATTTGAAGGAAAGATTCTTGGAAAGCCGTCAGATGAAGAAGATGCATTAGATACATTGTTAAAACTTCAGGGGAAATCCCATCAGGTCTATACCGGTGTAACCCTTCTTGTAAAAGAACAGGGTATCTGGAAGCCTTATACTTTCAGTGAAAGGACCGACGTTGAATTTTATCCTGTTTCCAGGGAAGAGCTTCTGGAATATATAAAAACAGGGGAGCCTATGGATAAAGCAGGAAGCTATGGAATCCAGGGGAAATTTGGAATTTACGTAAAAGGAATCTGCGGAGACTACAATAATGTGGTTGGGCTTCCTGTAGGAAGACTGGTTTATGAACTTAAGAAAATGAAAATCAATATAAGGGGAATGAGAAAATGATAAAAGCATGTATTTTTGATCTGGACGGAACTTTAGCCTACACATTGGATTCCATGGCTGTTGTAGGAAATGAAGTTGTAAGAAAATACGGTTTGAAACCAATGCCTATAGAAAATTACAGATATTATTGCGGAAACGGTGCTGACATGCTGGTGAAAAGACTTCTGGTCGATGCAGGAGATCCGGAATTGCTGCACTATGAGGAAGCAAGAGCGTTATATAGAAAAGAATTTGATAAAGACCCATTTTACAAAATACAGCATTATCCGGGAATGCCGGAAACCTTAAAAGAGTTGAAAAAAAGAGGCGTGAAGCTGGGGGTGTGCTCAAATAAACCACATGAAGCAGCCGTGAAAGTGGTAGAAAGAATGTTTGGGTCTCAGATTTTTGATGCAGTTATGGGACAGAGTGATTCTGTAAGAAAGAAACCAGCACCGGATGGTCCGCTTAAAATCGCGGAGCAGTTTGGAATTAAGCCAGAAGAGTGTATGTATCTGGGAGACTCCGGAACAGACATGCAAACTGGAAAAGCAGCCGGGATGTACACGGTAGGTGTTCTGTGGGGATACAGGGAAAAAGAAGAACTGCTGAAAAATGGAGCGGACTATCTTGTGGATTCTCCAGAGGATATTCTTGATTTATATGAGGAAAAATGCGAAGAGTAAAATTTTGATAATTATTTAGCATGCTCTAAACAGTTATAACTTTTATTATAAAACAGGAGGTCGGAAAAATGTATACAGAGGAGTGTATTCAGACATTTTTGGAAAAACAGGAGCAGCTTTTTGATGAACCGGTTGCAGAAACTTACGAAGAAGCAGAGGAATTCCTGGAGGATTGCATGGCTGTAGTTGCAGATTCTATTGACGAAGTGCGAAAATATCTGTCTGGAATGGGTGCAGATGTGGATGGCATGAGTAATGAAGAATTAGAAGAAGCAAGTGAAGTATTTGCCCTTCCAGATGGAAAATATCTGATTGTGGAGGGATGATCTTTTGAAGCAGAGGTTTGCAGCTGCAGAGTAACTGACTTTCACATAAGGTGATGAAACTGGCGAAAAGGCAGTATGTCCGGTTGGAATTCCGAACAGTTATCGGATAAATTCATATTACATAAGTATAAAATCAGGTTGCTATAATGACACTAAACAAGAGAACATAATGTGTTACTGTTCAGAAGAGAAGATACATCCCATAAGATGTTTTCCGGAGAAAGAAGTGACCAGCAACTATCGCGTTATGGTTCACTGGCAATGTTCCGCGAGGTGTTTTTTGTAAACAAATTTCACAGAAAACCCGAGAATCTGGGCGCGGAATCATGCGGATGCATGATTCCTGTGCAGCGCGAAGTGGTTGCGGTGCGCGGAGCGAACAGTAGCACTGTCACATGCACTGTAAGAATTACAATAAAATAAAAGTGCTTGTGAAAATGTTTAAAATATGTTACAATAATGTTACAGGTCAGCCTAAAAGGGGAATGTAAAGGAGGATGGCATATGAGACCTAGGAAAATTATAGCAATGGTCATGACTTTTCTTATGATGCTTTCATTGCTTCCGTCTCTGGTATTTGCGGCAGCAGCACCAGAGGGAGAACTTGGAGGTCAGCTTAAGATTAAGGGAACTGCAGCTGTAGGCTCTGAGCTTAGCGCCGATTATGAAAAGGTTACACCGGAAGGACTTACAGACGATTATGTAACGTTCAGCTGGTCAAGAAAAGTTGGAGATCAGCTTACTGAAGTAGGCACTGAGAAGACCTATAAGCTTGTTGATGAAGATCTTGGAAATAAGATCAAGCTGAAAATTACCGGAAAGACCGAAATGGGCATAACCGGAGAACTGAAAGTAAATACAGTTGGAATTGTGGCTACACCGGAAGAGGCTCCGGAAGAGGCAACCGAGCTTCCAGAGGAAGGGCAGGAGGCTGCACCGGCAGAGGAAGCCCCTGTTCAGGAAATTGCAGCAGAGGATACACCTGCGGAAGGTTCCCAGACAGATGAGAACACACAGCCGGCTCAGGATGTAGCAGAAGATACACAAACAGAGGAAGTAATTGACATTGGTGCTGATGAACCAACTGATTCTTCCGCTGATGTTATGCAGCCGGCAGATGGACAGGACACAGAGAATTCTGCTGACAATTCCCAGTCTGAGATCACTACAGATGACAGTGTGATTAACATTGGAACAGAAGGCTATCTGGAAGTTCCTGAGAATGGACAGGCTGAGGCTGCAAATCAGGGAGCATCAGCTGAATCCCCTGCCAAGCAGGAACCTGTGTATACAGCAGAAATTGTTACAGAAAATACTGCAGAAGATGGTACTGCAGTACTTGATTTTGGAACCGTAAATGCAGGCTTCACACAGGAAAATGCAAACTCTTCCATGACTAAGAATGTAACTGTTAAGAATACTGGCAACGGCACTCTTAATTTCAAAGAAATCAGTCCGGAACATTTTATGGTAAAGGATCTGGGTTCTCTTGCGGCTGGAGAATCAGTTGATGCATGGGTTATGCCAAGAGAAGGTACAGCTGTTGGAGAATACAGTGATACGATCACTTATGAAACAGAGGAAGGTGTAAAGGTTTCCTTTATTGCAAAGCTTACAGTAGCTGAGCAGAAGCAGGATGATACGAATACAGATCAGCAGCCAGCAGAGAAACCAGCTACACCGGAAACCACCCCGGAAGTGACACCAGAGGTAACTCCAGAAGTGACACCAGAAGTCACCCCAGAGGTAACTCCAGAAGTGACACCAGAAGTCACCCCAGAGGTAACTCCGGAAGTAACACCAGAAGTCACCCCGGAAGTGACTCCGGAGATTACACCAGCTCCTTCATTTACTACCGACATTTCCGAAGTGAAATTCGACAGTAAAGAAGCTGGTTACAAAGAAGCACCAGCTGCAGTTACAATCAATGTATCCAATACTGGAAATGTGAAATTAACTGGTATTGCTGTAAGTGTAAGCGGAAACGAGTTTACAGTAAGTGCTCCGTCTGCTTCAGAATTAGAGGCAAATGCAAACCAGTCTGTATCTTTTACTGTTGCACCGGCAGTTGGATTGGCAGCAGGAACCTATACACAGACTGTTTCCATTAAGACAGATCAGACAGATTACCTGAATATTCCAGTAAGCTTTACAGTAACAGAAGCTGCTGCCAAGCTTACAGCTGTAGGCAAAGTATCTGATATCAGTCTGGCAAACGGGGTTGAGAAGTCAGCAGCTGGACTGCAGCTTCCATCTACTGTTAAGATTACTACAAACAAGGGCGATATGAATGCCTCTGTAAAATGGGATGTAAAGGGCAGTGCATATAATCAGAACAGTACAGAAGCACAGAAGTTCTCTGTGAAAGGTACTGCTGCTCTTCCAGACGGTGTTACCAATCCGGATAACCTGAGCCTTGTAGTATCTGTTAATGTCACTGTAAGCCGTGGACCGATTGTATCTGATGCAGGGAATAACAGTATCACAGGAATCAGCTCCGATGGAAACTATACTACAGAGACCAAGATTACTTTCACTGCAGTTGGCGCAGGTATGGATATTGAAAATCCGATTAAGGGAGATGTAAGATATCAGCCGCTGAACTGGGAGGTTCTTGAGGCAAGAAGCTGGGACGGCGCACCATATTCTGCAACTTTCCGCATGGGCAAGAATGGAAATTATACTTTGACTGTCACATATAATCAGCAGCAGTTTGATGGAAGCAACTGGGTAAACACTGGAACACAGGATACCAAGCAGGTTAATTTCACTGTAAATGCTGCACCGAATCAGACTCTGACACCGGCTGCAGACAAAACAGATGCAAATCAGAAGAATGCAGTAAAGACCGGGGATAATACTCCAATCCTCCCATTTGTAATTATTCTGATTGTTGCGATTGTATTAATTGCAGGAATACTTGTTTACCGCAATAAGAAAAAATAATAGTGGATTCTCAGATAAACAGTAATTGTGAATGAGAGCAGAACGAATGAGGGAGACCAGAAATGGTCTCCCTTCTTTTAATAAAAACTACTAGCACTCAATTAAAACGAGTGCTAAATTTTCCTTGACTTTTAGTCAGTTTGGTATTACTATAGTTTGTATAATTAAGAAGACAAAGGAGAGTGAGCTGCATGGCTGAGAAGCATGGTAGTTTATCAATTAACAGTGAAAATATTTTTCCAATTATAAAGAAATGGTTATATTCTGATCACGACATTTTTGCAAGAGAGTTAATCTCCAATGGTTGTGATGCAATTACGAAGCTTAAGAAACTTGATGTTATGGGTGAATACACACTTCCGGATGATTACAAAGCTGAAGTACAAGTTATTGTGAATCCGGAAGAGAAGACTTTGAAGTTTATTGATACAGGTCTTGGTATGACGGCCGATGAAGTGGAAGAGTATATTACACAGATTGCTTTTTCAGGAGCTACTGAGTTTCTTTCCAAATATAAAGATAAGACCACGGATGATCAGATCATCGGTCATTTTGGACTTGGATTTTATTCTGCATTTATGGTAGCAGATGAAGTTCATATTGATACTCTTTCTTATAAAGAGGGCGCTGCTCCAGTACATTGGACCTGTGATGGTGGTACAGAGTATGATATGCAGGAAGGCAATAAGACTACAGTTGGTACTGAAATTACTCTGTTTTTAAATGATGAGAGTACAGAGTTTTCCAACGAATATCGTATGAGAGAGATTATTGAGAAATATTGTTCTTTCATGCCGGTAAATATCTATCTGTCTAAGGAAAATGCACCGCAGGAGTATGAGACCATTGATGAGGCTGAGCTTCGTGATGATGATGTAATTGTAGAGCGTATCCACGAGGAGGCCAAGACTGAGGAGAAAGAGAACGACAAAGGTGAGAAAGAAGTCGTAGAAGTATCTCCTGCGAAAGATAAAGTAAAAATCAACAAACGTCCGGTATCTTTAAGTGATCCGGAGCCATTGTGGATGAAACATCCAAACAGTTGTACAGATGAGGAATATAAAGAGTTTTACCGTAAAGTCTTTATGGATTATAAGGAACCTTTGTTCTGGATTCATTTGAACATGGACTATCCATTTAACCTGAAAGGTATTCTGTACTTCCCGAAGATCAATACAGAATATGATTCCATTGAAGGTACGATCAAACTGTACAATAACCAGGTATTTATCGCAGATAACATTAAGGAAGTAATTCCTGAGTTCCTGCTTCTTCTGAAAGGTGTAATTGATTGTCCGGATCTTCCACTGAATGTATCCAGATCTGCACTGCAGAACGATGGCTTCGTGAAGAAGATTTCCGAGTATATTACAAAGAAAGTAGCGGACAAGCTTACCGGAATGTGTAAAACAGACCGTGAGTCCTACGAGAAATACTGGGATGATATCAGTCCATTTATCAAATATGGCTGCATTAAGGACAGTAAGTTCTCAGATAAGATGAATGATTATATCCTCTTCAAGAACATTGATGGCAAATATCTGACTCTGAAAGATTGCATCGAAGAGAACAGGAAACCAGAAGATGAGACTAAGACAGAAGAGACTGTTGAATCCACAGAAGAGAAGAAAGAGGACGGCGCGAAAGACGAGAAAGAGCCTGAGAAGACTACTATCTTCTATGTAACAGATGAGGTTCAGCAGAGTCAGTATATTAACATGTTCCGTGAGGCAAAGAAGGATGCTGTTATTCTGAAACACAATATTGACAGCGCTTTTATTTCCCATCTGGAGCAGAAGAATCAGACTATCCAGTTTAAGAGAATTGATGCAGATCTTACAGAAGAACTGCGTGGGGAGGAAGCTGCTGACGAGGAGACTTCCAAGACTCTTACAGAAGTATTCAGAGATGCATTGAAGAATGACAAACTGGAAGTGAAGGTTGAGAATCTGAAAAATGAAAAAGTTGCTGCTATGATGACCCTTTCTGAAGAGAGCCGTCGTATGCAGGATATGATGAAGATGTATAATATGTACGGCATGGATCCATCTATGTTTGGTGGTCAGGAAACTTTGGTTCTGAATGCGAAACATCCGTTGGTTCAGTTTGTAGCAGACAACAAGGATTCTGATAAGACCCCGGTTATTTGCGAGGAACTGTATGATCTTGCCATGCTGAGCCATAAACAGCTTTCACCGGAAGAGATGACCAGATTTGTTCAGAGAAGCAATGAAATTCTGCTTATGCTGACAAAATAAGTTATGACAAAAAGGGACAGACGCATAAATGAGTATTGCATTTAGGACGCCTGTCCTTTTTATATGAAAAATTGGAAAAGTTTATCCTGTTATTCTGTTTTTCTATAGAATTTTATCTCGAAATCTCTAAAAAATATTACAATTCTCTTAATTTTTGTCTCGAAATGCTAAAAAAGGCAAATTTAACTCGTATTATATGTAGAGGCAAATCAAGGGCTGACTGCAGATGCAGAATCAGAAGTATAACTTATTGTGGGAGGGACAAAAATGAGAGAGGTATACGGCACGATACGCAAACTTGGTGCGACATCGAAATATAAAGGATATTATTTTGTGGCGGAAGCCATACGCATGACAATGGAATTTCAGGAAAGACCAATGAAGATCACAAAAGATATTTATCCAAGGCTTGCAAAGAAATTTAAATCCAAGCCATCTAATATTGAGCATGATATTCGTACAATTGTAAATGTATGTTGGGAAAATCATCGGGAAAGACTGGAAGAGATTGCCGGATATCCTCTGGAATACAGACCTACCAACAGTGAATTTGTAGATATGATCGCCTTTTATCTGGGAGATGAAAAAGAAAGCAAGGTTCCAGACGTGGAATGCCAGAATAACTCTATTGGAAAATTAATGGAGAACCTATTCTGACAGGATTAAACTTCTTCTACAGATAATCCGCTGCGATGAAAAAAATCCATCACATATTGCTCCCAAAGGTGGTCCAGTTCTTTACCGGGAAGAAAGGTTTTCATAGATGTTCCGGTAATACAAAACAAGGTCTTATTCTTATATTGGAGATTCAAATACAGACCTGTTATCAGTTCGGGAGAAAGTGAAAATGCAGAACTCTGCAATAATGCAGCGGTCTTGTTCGGAGAAAACTGAAGCACGATTTTGAAAGAAAGAGGCGCTTTTTTTCCACGGATAACAGAATAACAAAATGGTTTTACTTCTTTCCAGAGAGAGAATGTACAGTGGCTGGAAGCTAAAAATTCCTGCTCGTCAATATCAAAAAAATCAGTTTGGAGTTTGCCGTCAATGGAAAAAACATTGCTGGTAATGATCTCTGCCTGGTTTAGCCAGAAGAGATCGAAGGTATCTCCAAGAAAAAGCTTATTGGTAAAATTCTTCTGGTCAGTGATTTTTAAAGCGAGCATAGGGACCTCCTTTCTAAAGGGCATGTCGCCTGTCGACGACATCAATATATGAAAATCAGTTGCTGATGAACAATAACCATTATAAAGCAATTTGGGGGAAAATGGAAGAAAAAACTCTTTTCAAACACATAGTAATGTGTTAATATAGATGTGGTATTTAAAACTACATATTACGGAAAAGAGGACGATATAATTGAGTTATAAAATTGTGATAGATAGCTGTGGAGAACTTCTGGAGCAGTGGAAACAGGATGAAAGATTTGCTTCCGTACCGCTTACACTGACTGTTGGAAGTGAGAATATAATAGATGATGAGACATTTAACCAGGCAGATTTTTTACAGAAAGTTGCCGCCTGCCCGGAATGTCCGAAATCAGCTTGCCCGTCGCCAGAGAGCTACAGAAAGGCATTTGACTGCGAAGCTGAACATATATATTGCGTTACTCTTTCCTCTGAACTCAGTGGTTCCTATAACAGTGCAGTGCTTGGAGCAAGTCTTCTTCATGAGGAGAAGAAAGGCGTTCAGATTCATGTTTTCAATTCCTGTTCTGCTTCTATAGGGCAGACTTTGATTGCAATGAAAATTGCACAGTGCGAAGATGCCGGCCTTCCGTTTGAGGATGTTGTTAGCGTTGTGAATAAATATATTGAAGAACAGCACACTTTTTTTGTGCTGGAGAATCTGGAAACCTTACGTAAAAATGGCCGCCTCAGCCGTGTGAAAGCGCTTGTGGCAACAGCCCTTAAGATCAAACCGATCATGGGATCTACTCCGGAGGGGACGATCTGCCAGCTGGATCAGGCACGAGGCATGAATAAGGCGCTTGTGAAAATGGTGGATAAAATTGTGGAAGTGACAGAAAACAGTGAGAACAAAATTCTTGCTATTTCCCACTGCAACAGCCCGAAGAAAGCAAATATGCTTAAAGAAGCCATCCAGGAGAAGATGAAGCTGGCTGATATTGTGGTTCTTGACACAGCCGGTGTCAGCAGTATGTATGCAAATGATGGAGGAATTATTGTAGCTGTCTGATGCTAGAGCCTGTTTGAAAAATCATTCCCGCAATCTGCACGCCCCACTTTGCGGTATATTTTGTCCGCGCGAGGCGTTTTTGTGAACTGTAAGTGAACATACTTCCATTTTGTTGGGAAATATGATATACTCATCTAAGTTGATATTTTATCCCAAAGGAGACGTGCGGCTATGAGTCAGAAGAAAGTAGATGCCTATAAAGCAGAAAAAGCAAACCGTGAGAAAATTATGAAAAAGGAGAAACTGATCCTTACTATTGAGAAACTGGCAGCGCTTGTTGCGTGTATGGTTGCTGTATGCTGGATTGGTTATTCTGTTTACGGAAAAGTTACAGAAGGTCAGGAGACTGTGACGACAGAGACTGTTATGGATACTTCTGCACTGGATTCTTATCTGAATGGACTTAGTGCAGATCCAGAGGCGGAATAAGTATGAAATATAAGAAAATATAAGAAAAAACTGCCTGAGGTAGCTTAAAACGATGGGGATGGATTTCGAATCTGTCCCCATTTTGTTTATATAATAACAATAAAAAGAATCCTGTCTACAGGACTCTCCGCCTACGGTGGGGCGTCTTGGGCGATATTTACCCTTCCGCTGCAGTGTAATCCTGCCAGGTAGGGATTTTTTTATAATAGGAAATTCTGAGGAGATTTCTTATTACATAAAAAATTCCCCCCGGATATGATTCCGAGGGGAAATTTCTGCTTCAGTTGCTTCAATTATAACTTAGTAACGTTAGCAGCCTGCATTCCGCGAGCGCCTTCTGTTAAGTCGTATGTTACAGCCTGTCCTTCTTCAAGAGATTTGAAGCCTTCACCATTGATTGCAGAAAAATGTACGAATACATCAGCTCCGTCTTCTCCTGTGATGAAACCATAACCTTTTTCAGCGTTGAACCATTTTACAGTGCCCTTGTTCATTTTGAGTTACCTCCATAAAAAATAAAAAATTAAAAAGATGTTCTGGCGAAAAAAATCACCAGATTTTACAGACTATATCATGTAAATATATAATCTCTAAAAACTAGTGATTTTACATTAAATAATCTTCGACATGGATTGATTATATAACCTGAACTAAAAAAAGTCA
>ENA-USUG01006241-USUG01006241.1-human-gut-metagenome-genome-assembly--contig:-NODE-6241-length-12700-cov-44.853917_pt1 | contig 12700 bp, 10 predicted proteins | sample MGYA00250059_ERZ773394 | MGnify/ENA primary metagenome ERZ773394 (study PRJEB29103, sample SAMN06111957) | human gut metagenome | biome: human gut; feature: ankylosing spondylitis patient; material... | reverse complement strand
GGGATAGAGGCTATGTCCAGCATTCGAGGCTGTCTTTGGGCAGCTGCATCAGGTTCCGTGGCAGCCGCGTTTTCACTCTGGATATGCCGAAGTGTAAATGGGGTATTCGCGTAAGCCATCGGGTCGATTTTCTCACGAAATTCATGCCAATGATACCCTGAACAGCTATTATGAAAGCAGTGGAAGCCAAACCGCCCATTGCTATAAGCAAAAACGGCAGCGTCCCCATTGACATGAGAAGTATCAAACGGGCAATGAACAAGCTGATACTTAATACCGTTGCTGATGGCTACCTTCTTTGCGACCTGCACTGCATGATCCGAAAGAAAGCGTTCAAGATTAAAACTGCTATTGCCGCAGGCAGTCGGTATGCTGTCAACCTGCACTGCCTTATGACACGCAGAGGCAATGTTCCGCACAAGATCCATAGATGTAAGTTGAATTTGAGATGGAAAGCGCAGAATTGCACTTTTTCGGTGCGGACGTTCAGATGTATTGGCTCCTTTATGCGTCATTGTCCCGTATAGTTTGGTAATGCGAGCCGGATTAAAAACAGCCGTGTCAATTTTCACCATATCCGTGCTGAACCACTGGTCAAGCACATTTAGAAAATCCGACAGTGTTTGTTTTTCTTCTTTGCACGCATGAACCCGAAACAGCAGATGATACCCGTTTCCGCTGTCACCTACGACTGGCTCACTAAACCCCAGTGCCATCAGCTTTTTCATCGCAGTAGCTGCTACTTTGCGTGCTGCCTCCTTTTCCGGCTTTGATGCACTGACCCCGCTTGGTCGTACCGGATCGGCATCAATCAGAATCCAGCTGTATCCGGCAATATCGTTGTCAGACGTTGTTTCTTGCGGACGTTCTATCAGACGCTCGTGCTGAGCACGCGCATAGCAGGCACTTTTGACGGGGTTCAGCGACTGGTAAAACGTTCGATTCGGATATTTCGCAAGTTCTGACTGAATTGCAGGACTGCCCGCTTTGAAGTAGCCGCTGATAACCGGCTTCGGGTCAATACTTCGGATTTCGACAACATCACCGGGTTCGTGAAGCAATTGCAGCCATTTCACCATGAGGTCGTCCATTCCTCGCTGTCCTCACTTTCTTTGGGTGTTATGCAGTCTCGCCAAGTTTCTTTATGAAGCCATGTCACTAAGCTGGGAATATACCTGCCATTCTCCTTGCGCCAGTTGAAGGAACGTTTTGCTTCTTCCAGCGAATCAAGAATCGCCTGTACCGTAGCGCCCTGTACCAGAGCTGAGCGGAAAATTTCGGCAGCTTCTGCTCGGCGCGTTCGTCGCTCACTCGGGTATGCCAGCCAAAGTTTTTCAAATTCCTCCGGTTCGCTGGAATAAAGTCTGACACCAGAAGCGGCTGTCTCTCTGTCTTTGTATTCTTCTATAACGGGAGCCGCCGCAGCCCCAATTTCCGGGCTGTGGCAGCCCCATTTCGGAGCTGTATCAGCCTCCGTGCTGGAGCTATGGCAGCCCTTCATAGGAGCCAATATAGCCTCGGCATTCTCAGCATTTTGCCGCCCTTGCACGTCATGAATACGTTGCCTGCATTCTGCAAACGTATCAAACGGCATGACAGTAATAATCGTTCCTCTGCTGCTGGTTCTGATTGCAACGATACCTAACTTCTGAAGCGTCATTAAGTGGCGCTGATACTTATGAATCGACCAATGCAGCTGCTCCGAAGCAATCTGTCTTGAAATAAGAACCTCGTTGGCGTGCAGCACTATTCCTTGCCAGACTGTATCAACATGATTTAATCTATATAGCAGAAAGTGATACAGCTTAAACAGTGCATCATTCTTCCAGAGCGGTGTCTGCATCAAGTCCGGGGATGACTTTACAAATCTTGAATTGCCCTGAATCATCGTAACCCTCCAAATGCGTTAAGTCCCTCAAAAACTGCTTTTCCCTATGCAGCTTCATGTCCTGCGGCAGTTTCAGAAAAACTCTACCAGCTGCTCCCGAAGCCCATTCCGAATCTGATGCAGGCAGCGATCAATTCTTCGGCAATTGACACCCATCAGCTGTGCAATTTTCCTATTTGACAGACCGTTTTCTGATAGCTGAAACAGCAATGCACCATGATTTACAATTGAATCCGCATATTTGTATACTGCTGACCACATTTCGTGCATCAGTACCGTTTTTTCTACGTCATCAGGACTAACCAGCACATCAATCCTGCGCATCGTTTTATCAGCTTCATCATCATCCTGCGATTCGTTATTATCAAGCAGCGAATCAAGACTCACATAGATACCATTTCTGCGCCAATAGCAGGAAAGGCAGTCGCCGCAGCATTGCAAATAGTCTTTTTGCGCACAGCGCCGCTCTTTACGCATCTTCGCACGCAGGGTACTGTTCATCCGATGAAGCTCGATTTTCATTTCAGCGGTGACCGGAACACGTTTGTGATAAATTGAAATGAAAGCACTTTGCTGACCGCTTTCTGCCACGAAAAAATCCTCCCTTCAGCTTACTGCCTAATCGGAGGTTTCAATCACAATACCGCCAGCACAAAGCTAAACAGCCCACGAAGAAAGTCACTCCAATCGGCTGCATCGGCACTTCCAATGCTGACTGCATCGTATTCTGTTAAGAAACGCCTTGTGTGGAAGCGATTTTGATCAGGAATCATCACGCGGCATTCCTGCGAACGTTTTATTTCAGCTCGCACGAATATCATAGCATAGCGTCTTAAAATCAAGAAATCTGAATCAGAAAACTGAAAGGCAGCAAAATCAAGGCATTCCGTTGTGGGCGGATTTTTTCAATACTGGGATTGCCGATTTGTCAAGCAGTACTGCAAAGCAACGTTTTCTGTTTCAGAAATTATTTATTTTCTGTTACAGCTAAGTGCTCGCATTCAGCCGTTTACAAAGCAAAAAGCTGCTCATTCCGAGCAGCAATACAGGTTATTGTTCAAAGAGTTCTCGATGCGTTTCCATGACCGTTTCTAAATCATCCATAAACATGCAGTCTATGATGCATTGGTAGCGGTAGTATCGAAGCATTACCGTTTTTGTAAAACCCATCGTTTCCAGCAGCATAGCAGACAGCAGCGGTGGCAGACTTAACCCAACAACAAGTTTTGTAATCTGCTCAACATCGTAAGGAAAGCTGTTGTCTTGGCACATACGCGAAATCGTAGATTCCGATAAGCAGCAGCGCTGGGCTGCCTCACGTTTTGTCCGACAGCGGTCTTTCACCAGCTGTGACATAGCTTTTGCAGGTGTGCGTGGAAAGCGTTCAAGATATGCGACATTTTTCATCATGACTTCTTCTGGTGTCAGTCCGGCAATTTTAGCACTCTTCATAGCGTGAATCATACCATAGCGTTCATTGTACTCCTGATCCGAGTGAAGCTCACCAATCTTGTAGTTCTCATGGTTCGTTCGGTAGTGCTTCTTAAATTTCAGGCAGCACTCATCCAAATGGGATAAAGCCCACGCCGTCAGGCAAACGCCTTTGGGTGTCTGGGATACGAAACTTGGCATGTTGACATATACATGACCATCCGCATAGATAAACTGATGGGTGCTAATCAAACTGCGGAAGTCCGCGTCTTTTTCATACAGTTCTGTAAATTGAGAACGACCGATAACAAACGTTTCACCAGCGCTAAGACGCTCTGGATTAAAGGCAAACGGTTCAATGTAACTGCCATCGACATAATTGCAAGCACCTTTTGCAGCCGTTGCGCCAAGCATAATCAAACGAGCTTTTATCAGTGACCGACGTTTTTGCTTTTCTTGAGAAATTCTATATATCACATAAGAAATCTTTTTCCCCGTGTTGTCATTGCTGTTTGCAATCTCGCGCCAATATTCCTGCACCATAGGCATAAGAACAGGTCTGGGGAAAATTCCCGCATAGCTCACATAAATTGCCTGCCTTTCTACCCATCGAATGTCCTTTTCTGCCGGTTTCGATGCTTTATCTGCTTCTTGATACTCCAACAATTTCAAATCGGCAGAATGCAGCTCTTGAAGTTCAAAAAACATGCTATGCCATTCATAGTGGCCGCATTCATGACAAATAGCCCGTTCTATGTCAGAAGAAGGATACACGTTGTCGTTGAGAATGATGGTCTTTGCAGGAATAATGCATTCATGCCATGCCTCATCGTCTGTTGCAGAGCCAATGTTTCCTGATTCAGTTACGCGCACACTGCCTTCCTTCATAAAGAGCATTGCAGACGTATAGTGGTTGCGATATAAAGAGACATTTGTAATATTAAGCCCCATCGCATGAGCAAGTCTTGTCGCACCATCATGCTGATACTTCTGTGTGGCATCTTTTCCAAGATACTTTCCCAGCATTTCCAGAACAAGAACTTCCATTTCTTCATAAGAAAGCACCGGCACCAGAAACTTTGATAGCTTTGGCATCCTTCTTTCAGGGAGTCCTCCCATTGTCACATCGGTAACACTGCTAATCCTCCGAATCCCGTTTTCCAGCACAAAATCAGCAGTGCAGCAGATATAGCGAATCACATAATGCGGAATTTTCCCATCAGCGCAGACAGCAACTTTGATGCGGATTTTCATATCTGCACGCAAATTAATCCTATCTTTGCGCCAGAAAGCTGAGCGGACGATTTTTCCTGCGGAGCGGTCAAAAGCAAGTTTTACGCACCGCAGCGCTTCGTCATCCTGCTGCTCCAACCCCAAATTAAGATGCTGCTTGTGTTCCATGTCAATCACAGCTTCAATCTCGTCCATCATTTCATCAAGATAGTGATGCTCAACATAGTCCTGCATCGATTGCAGGACAGGGGCCATCTGGTCGCTCACTCTTGTCGCCTCCTTGCAGATTATCAGCATGACACTGTTATTATACGATACTGGATAGCACATTGCAAGGCGTGATGTGAACATTGGTTGATTTTTAAGACATTCTGATTTTGCATATTGACAAGTATTCCGTAATCTATTATCATGTATATTATTACTGACATTGGAGTGTGATGATATGAAGCTGGCGCGCGTTTCCTCTAACAAAGGCAGTCTGTCTCGTAATGCAAAAACGCAAACACAGGGAAAAAATATGGTTCGAGATAGGATTTCTTTTGCAAGCCGCTTGAAAGAGCTGCGCATGATTGCTCACATTTCTCAGATTGAGCTGGCAGAGCAGCTGCACGTTTCAAGGGCAGCTGTCGCCAATTGGGAAACTGGCAGGACTCGACCGGATATAGCGAACATTCCTGCATTATGCAGCTTGCTTGATATTTCGATTGAAGAGTTTTTCAGCGATTCATCAGACCCTGACAGCAATGCAGAACTTCGCCTATTGAGCAGCTATCGCAAACTTGCCAGTCCTCACCGTGCCATTGTTCTCAGCATGACAGAGCAGCTTCTGGCTGCTGAACGCTCCATGCGCATTGACCCGCAAAATGTGCAGGAAGTGCAAATTGAGCTGGTACAGCTGCCTATGGCAGACGATGCCGTGGCAGCAGGATTCAATCTCGATGATTTCAGCGCACACTGCAAGCAGGTTTACCTCCACTCGTCGCCAATTACGCGCAGAGCTGACCTGATTTTTCATGTGAACGGTGACAGCATGGAACCCGCGTTTCCAAATCAGAGCTATGTGCTTGTTAAGCGTGACGATGCACCTCGTTATGGTGAAGTTGGCATCTTCCAAGTAGATAATGCACTATTTATCAAGGAATACCGAAAAGACGGACTGGCTTCCTTGAACCCGAAGTGGCCGCTGATGCAAAAGGACCACTATGGAAGCATCCAATTTGTGGGGCGAGTCGTCGGCTTGCTCGATGAACATGCGTTTGCAACACGCGAGGAAATTATAACCTTTACGCAAAAAAACTGATGTGTTCAGCGAATGGCTGCTGCAAGTTAAGCAGCAGTGCTTAAAGCGATTGTGTGAGGATGAAAGCGCTATGTCTGAGAATAACTACAGAATTACAGACCGTCCATTGTTTCTTCTGCGGTATATCGTGCAGCACACCAATGATGACCACAAAGTATCGTTAGCGGATTTGATTGCATATTGCGAGCAGCATGGGCACAGCGGCTCACGGCACGCAATCAGCAATGATATTGACATTCTCAATCGCTATGGATTCGATATTATCTGCACGAAGGAAGGCAATAAGAATTTTTACAGCTACGGCAGCCGCCTGCTGGAAACAGCCGAACTGCGGATGCTAATAGATGCGGTAGCCGCTGCGCCATTCCTCACAGCCCGTCATACCGCCTGCCTCACGCAAAAGCTGGCATCAATTGCCGGACTATATGATGCTGAACAGCTCTGCGCAACGGTTTCAGCAAGCAATCAGTCGAAAAGCGTCAATGGTCGTATTTTTCTATCGATTGATATTATTCATCAGGCAATAGCAGCATCAAAGAAAATCAGCTTTCAGTATGCTGCCTATAACGGGCAGCACAATCGCGAGCCACGGTTTTCTGAAGAAATTGGTTTTTCTCCGTATTCGACCATATGGCGGACAGATTGGTATTACGTCGTAGGCTGGTCTGACAGCGAATCAGCTATACGCGCTTATCGTCTTGATAAAATGCAGATTCCCTGTTTCGTAGATGCGGAAGCTGTCAAGCAGCCGCTTGATTTTCACCCTGCTGATTATGTGGAATCTTATCTTTCTCATGCATGTGTTTATCAGAAAACAGCCGTTACGCTGGAATGCGAAAATAGCATGATGAACCATGTAATTGATCAATTTGGTGAGCATTTCCCATACAGGCAGATAGACAACACGCATTTTCAGGCGACGATTCCTGTGAAACTCACAAGATCATTTTGGGGATGGATTTTTGAACACGTGGGGAGTATACGAATCGCCGCGCCAGAATCCGTCCAAACGCAGTATCGCAATATGCTGCGGCGTGCATTAGAGTCCATCAACTGAATGGCTTCTCGCAAAGCTGCTGTTCAGCAAACAATTTTCCGAATTTTGCATGCTCCATAGTAAAATTTTTTTGCTATGGAGTCCTTTTTTATGTCGCAAACGGGACACAAATTTACAGTTCAAGAGTGAAGGGAGTAACCTTCAAATTGCTGCATGAGGTGATTTGCAATGATGAAAGTACCAGAAGTTCAGGCTGCAATGGAGCGCACCGGCGTTGAACGCAAATGTTACACGACGGATGAAGTCGCGACGATGCTTGGCATCAGCATGAAGAGTGTTTATCAGCTGCTCAAACAGAATGCTTTCCGAAGTATCCGTCTGCCCGGAGGAATCTACCGAATCCCGAAAACTACTTTTGATGCATGGCTCAACGCACAGCCTGAGCGCTAAGCAGGAAAGCAGGGTATCGACAGACTAAAAAAATGGCGGAAGATGTGCTATCGTTTTTGCTGGCAGGTGAAAAATCTGACTGCCGGAAAGGAGAACCACCATGAACAGAGTGCGGGAAGCATCAACCATGTCAGTGCCGACCATGCGTCAGATGCTGGGGCTGAAAAAAACAGCCAGCTACTGGCTGATTAAAAAGCAATGGTTCGATGTTCTCACGATTCACGGAGAAATGCGCGTAGTCATCAGCTCGTTTGAAACGTGGTATGCCAATCAAACCCATTACCGAAAGGTGAATGGGCCGCCGCCGGGAGAAGAGCTGCGAAAGAAGTCGTATTCCGTGAAGGATATTTCTAACCTGCTTGGCATCGGAATTGATACCGTCTACGACTTGATTCACCGGGAAAAAATTCCGTATTCCGTGTATCAATACGGTCAGTGGCGCGTCGATGCTGCAGTGTTTCAGTTCTGGTATAATTCGCAATGCACCTATCATCTTGTCACAGCTGAACACCCAAACGAGCTGCATAAAGCAAACCTCATGAAGCTCACGGAATTTGGGCGTTTATTGGGGCTTGAGCGTGATGAAACATACAAATTGGTTCGGCAGCTAAAATATGTGCTGGAAATTGTTAGTATCAACAGGCAGCTGTATGTTACCATGAGCAGCTATCAGCGCTGGCGTGAAACTGAGATGCGGACAGACGCGCAGATTGCTGCGTCTGTTGTAAAACGTTCGCGAAAGGAATTGCCGCAAATATTGCCGGCTGTCAGCAGCGTCGAGCAGGAGAGTACATCCATTCCAGCACAAAAATTCTTCACTGTGCCGGAAGCAGCGGCATTTCTGCATTTGTCGGAAAGAACCGTTTACCGGCTGTGTTCTGACGGGCGGATTCCGGCGAAACGGTTGGCTTCGCAGTGGCGCATTGCGCGGACTGATCTTGAAAGGCTGTCCAATCAGAACAACAGCAATCAGCAAGGAGAAGAAATGAATGGCGACAATCATCTGTAAACGCAACAAGTTCAACGTTGTCTATTCCTACTATGATGAGGCAGGAAAGCGTCATCAGAAGTGGGAAGCCTTCCCGACAATGCCGGAAGCGAAGCAGCGCAAATCGGAAATCGAATACAAACAGCAGCTCGGCTCGTTCACCATTCCGACCTGCAACACGCTCAATGAACTGCTGAAAGAGTATGTTTCGCTCTACGGCAAGACGAAGTGGGCGATTAACGGTTACAGCTCAAACACCGGGCTGATTCGGCACTACATTGCCCCCAAACTCGGCGAACTGCGGTTGAAGGAAATTACGCCGCGGGTGCTGGAAATGTTCTATCAGGGACTGCTGAAAACGCCCGCGGTGCCCTTGATGACGGACAAGAAGTATCGCCAAACTGGGAAGTTTGTGCAGCCGCCGACGATTCGCAAAATCCACAATCTTCTGCACAGCGCTTTCAAACAGGCGCAAAAATGGGAACTCATCGAAAAGAACCCTGCCGAGTTTGCAACCCTCCCGAAATACGAAATGAAGGAGCGCAACATCTGGGATTCTCAGACGCTGTTTCACGCGATTGACTGCTGTGAAGATGAGCGACTGAAACTGTGCCTGAATCTGGCGTTTTCCTGCTCTTTGCGCATTGGCGAACTGCTCGGACTGACGTGGGATTGCGTAGACATTTCGGAAGAGAGCATTGCGGCGGGAACAGCCCACATTGTCGTCAACAAGCAACTCCAGCGCGTCAACAAGCGCAGCATGGAAGCTACCGACAGTAAGGACGTGCTGACCACATTCCCCGAAATCGGCTTGCAGAACAATACCGTACTGATTCTGAAAAAGCCGAAAACGCGGGCCAGCATCCGGAAAATTTTTCTTCCCAAGACGGTTGCTGAAAACCTGACGAAGTGGAAAATGGAGCAGGATTTGCTGATTGAGCAGCTGGGTGCAGAGTACCACGACTACAACCTCGTCATCGCGGGAAGCCGTGGTCAGCCGGTGGAATCGAACATCATCCGCAAGAGTATGCGGCAGCTGATTGAGGCAAACGAGCTTCCGCAAGTCTGCTTCCATAGTCTGCGGCACTCCAGCATCACCTACAAACTCAAGCTGAATGGCGGCGATATTAAGGCGGTGCAAGGGGATTCCGGTCATGCGCAGGCGACAATGGTAACGGATCAGTATTCGCACATTCTGGACGAGAGCCGCAGAAACAATGCGCAGCTGTTTGAGCAGGCGTTTTATGGCGGAAAGGGCGTGAAAATCGTGCCGGAAGCGCAGGATAAAGCCGTGGAAGAGCAAGTGCAGCAGGCGGGGCTTAATTCAGAAGTGCTGCTCAAAATTTTCAGCAATCCGGATATGGTCGCTATGCTGAAAATGCTCGCCAAGACACTGGGATAATCGCACATACGCCAATATACTCGAAAGCTCTGCGGAAATCTCCCGCAGAGTTTTTTGCTGCCATCAAAAGCGTCAGGCAGTTTGCATTCCAGCACACGGCTGCTTCTTTGTCTAACCGCATCCAACATAGCGAAACAGGGCATGAGAAGAGTTGATAATTCGATGCACAGGAAGTCAAGACGATTACTAAAAAATATTGTTATTTTGCCTGTTGAGAATCCATCCCATCATGCAGATAATGCCAAAAAATGTGGAGCGCAGAAAATTGCTGACACGCTGCGCACGCGAATGTTAGGCAAATCGCCCGTTTGCCAGAACAGCGGTGTTGGCAAAAAAGGCGAAATGTTGGAAAACTGCCATCAACGCCAGCAGCGGAGCAAAACATAGATTTCCAATAGAAGGCAAAAAATTCTTTCCAGCCGATGTCCTTCGCGCGTTTGCCAACACGCACGCGAGAACGTCAACCAGAAAGATTTATTTATTTGGTAATGAGCCCAGTGGGAGTCGAACCCACGACCGACTGCTTAGGAGGCAGTTACTCTATCCAACTGAGCTATGGGCTCATATGCCTGAAACCCGGTGATTTCAAGGTTTTCGCACGGTTTCAGTGCGATTCTTATGGCTTTATTTTAGTTCTGCTTTGATAAGAAAAATAATTATGAAATCATATTTGTTTTCCTTATCGTAGCGAGGCGACGATTTCCCTTCCACAGAAGGCTTGGGAAGCGGTTTGTCCGCCACTCGGTAGGTTTTGAACCCCATTCCTATCAAGTCAGCGACGCAAAGGGAAGCGTTGAGCGCTTTCTTAGGAGGACGAAAAAAGCGTTCGCCTTCGCTGCCCTCCAACGTGCCGCAAGTGCTTGATGTTACTTGGTTTCTAACAATTTCCGGACGTTCGCATTTCCTCCAAAAAGCCCCTCTTTTACCCTAGTGCGATTAGCAGGAAATTAGCAGAGCTAATTTTGGCGGTGGGACATTTTCCCGGATCATTCGCCAAAATTAGCAAGTTGACCGAAATCACGTTTTTGAAATACCATCAATTTACGGAAAAAAGTTCAGTATTATTAAACTCGATACCATGCTGTAATTCTGTCCATACTCTTGATGATTTCTTCGCCCACTGTAGGCTCTTGCGGTTGTGAAAAGTCATGAGGGTTTGCTTGTGGATTGCGTGACCGTCCGCTTTTCTTTGCATCGTCGTCCGCCAAATTTTGCAGCAATCACGGCTGCTAATCGCGCTGATGGTTAGAAATCCAATAAAACATACTATCTCCGGGGCGATGACCGGTCTCTGGCAGGCATAGTGAAACCCTTTATGTAAAGCCACTTTTCAGCGTCTTCATCATAGGGTTTTCGTTAGTAGATCGTTCGCTTAGTAAGCATCAGTCAAAGGTAAAGCCTCCGCCTTTGGTCATAATAATGGGGGTGTATTCAACACGGAGAACATTTCCCTCATTAAAAAAACGCGCCGCCCATCCCGTGTAAGCGGGGACAGGCGGCGCATCTATGCTTTCGGGAGCGCGTCAGGCGGGATTAATCGTCGTCGTCGTCATCGTCATCATCGTCGTCGTCATCGTGATCGTCATCGCGGTCATCATCGTGATTATCGTCGTGATCGTCGTCGCGATCAGGCTGGCGGTTGTCGTTTGAGGGGGCGGGCTCGCTGCGCTCCACGTCATATTCGAGGACGCTTCCGGTGGCCGCGTCGATCTCGTATTCGTACTCGGTGCTGCCCTTGATGAATTCGATTTCGTATTTGCGCAGGCCGTCGTCCTTCTCGAGCTTGGCCTTGGTGAAGGACACCTCGGCGGCGGAGAGCCCCGCGTGCTTCAGCGCGATGCTCTTGGCCTGATCCACGCCGATATAGCTGGAGGCGGCGGGCTGAGCGGTGGCGCGCGTCTCAATGCTTCTTTCGCGGATGGCGCCGGTGACCGCGTCGATTTCGTACTCATACTCGGCGGCAGCGGTGACAAATTCGATTTCGTACACCAGCATGCCGTCCTCGCGGTCGAACTTGGTCTTGGTGAACGTCACGTCGGCGGCGGAGAGAGAAGCGTCGCTCAGCGCGATGGAGCGCGCCTTTTCGCGGGAGATTCCCTGATCGCTGGCCACGGTTTCGGGGTTCGCGGGCTGCTGGCCGGGGCGCACGGTCTCGTTTTCGGCGAAGTATTCTATGCTCGTGCCGCACACAGTGCCGGAAACCGCGTCCACGTCATAGTCGTATTCGGCCGTCGCGGTGTAGGCCAGGTATTCCTTGTAAGCGGACATCTCCACGCGGTTTTCCAGTTTTCCTTCCACGTCGTTCCAGTCGAAATAGAAGCCGAAGGAAGATGTGATCGTTCCGACAAAGGAAATATCTTCTTGTGTCGAGTAGGGACGAAAAAAATTTTGAGAATTTACAAGCCGTTCATAGGCGGACAACCACCCGTGAACGGCTTGCATGTGAACTAAACTCATAATGAATCCAAGCAAATTCATCATGCCATGCGAAGTTCTGTCAAATGTAGATAATCTGACAATACGATCATGGCTTACATGTAGCCTTCGACTCCGAATATCAGCCAGCATCTATATGAGGGCAGAAATTGTAGCGGCTTTTGAAAAGAATATTGCTTTTTCCTGTCTAAAGTGCTATAATCGGTATATACCGAAAACAAAAGGAGGAAGGCGTCTATGCCAAGACCGCCACGGTGCCGTCGGATTTGTGGCGCGCCACAAGTTGATACCTTCTGCCCCAACGGGGGCGAGGATGTCGAACCGATCCTGCTGACGCTGGACGAGTACGAGGTCATTCGGTTGGTTGACTTGGAGCAGCAAACCCACGAGCAGTGTGCCGCACAAATGGACATTTCCCGCTCTACCGTGCAGGAGATTTACGAAAGCGCACGGCGCAAGATCGCAGCGTGTCTTGTCCACGGGAAACCGCTGCATATCACCGGGGGAAACTACCGCATCTGCGGAGGACAGGAGGCAGCCCACTGCGGCCGCTGCTGCCGGATGCAGAGAGC
>ENA-USUG01006232-USUG01006232.1-human-gut-metagenome-genome-assembly--contig:-NODE-6232-length-12711-cov-4.841380_pt1 | contig 12711 bp, 7 predicted proteins | sample MGYA00250059_ERZ773394 | MGnify/ENA primary metagenome ERZ773394 (study PRJEB29103, sample SAMN06111957) | human gut metagenome | biome: human gut; feature: ankylosing spondylitis patient; material... | reverse complement strand
TTACAAAATCAGCCTGACAAATGTCTACAGGAAGCTCAAGCACCTCTGCCTTTATTCCGCATTTCTCCATTCTGGCAAGGGCTCCCCTCTCGTACGAAAGGTCGTCTTCCCTTGCTCCTACCCTAACTATTTTAAGTTTAGGCTCTATGCCCTTTGCCTTTAATCCTTCTACATCCTTTACAAGCTCAGCTGTGATAGCGTCTGCTACCGGCTTGCCCTTAATTATCTGTCCCATTTATACACCTCGGAATATTTAGTCAGTAATACAGCCGTTCATAAACACAGCGAAGCAGGACTCACCCGCTTCGCTGCCTGATTAAACTGTAAAGTACAGTGTTTAGTTGTTTCTCTATTAGAATAATCCTGAAATCTTGCAGTCTACCTAAACGTCAATCTTTTCAGCAGCCGGTACCTTAGGAAGTCCAGGCATCTTCATTATTGTACCTGTAAGTGCAACAATAAAGCCGGCTCCTGCTGAAACTGTCAGGTCTCTGATAGTGATTCTGAAACCTGTAGGCCTACCGAGCTTTGTCTGGTCGTCTGTGAGTGAGTACTGGTTCTTTGCCATACATATTGGCATGCTTCCGAATCCAAGCTTCTCAAAATCAGCTATAATCTTAGAAGCGTTTGGTGTAAAGTCTACGCCGTCAGCTCCGTAAATCCTCTTGCAGATTGTCTCAATCTTTTCCTTTATTGGAAGGTCAAGGTCATATGCGCAGCTGTATCCGTCTGCTGTGCGGTTTTCAACAAGCTTAAGATCCTCTGTTGCAAGCTTCTCGCCGCCTTCGCCGCCTTTTGCCCATACCTCTGAAAGGGCAACATTTACGCCAAGCTCGTTGCATTTTTTCTCAACAAGCGCAAGCTCCGCAGCTGTGTCTGTAGGGAAAGCGTTGATAGCAACAACGGCTGGAAGGCCGAATACCTTTGTAACGTTTTCAACATGCTTGAGAAGGTTTGGAAGGCCTTTCTCAAGAGCCTCAAGATTTTCGTTGTTGAGGTCAGCCTTTGCAACGCCGCCGTTGTATTTGAGCGCTCTTACTGTAGCTACAATAACAACTGCCTTTGGTTTAAGTCCCGCAAGACGGCACTTGATGTCAAGGAATTTCTCTGCACCAAGGTCAGCGCCGAAGCCTGCCTCTGTTACAACATAATCAGCGATTTTTGAAGCCATCTTTGTGGCGATAACGCTGTTGCAGCCATGAGCGATATTTGCGAAAGGACCGCCGTGTACAAATGTAGGTGTTCCCTCAAGTGTCTGAACAAGGTTTGGCTTAAGAGCGTCCTTGAGGAGTGCAGCCATAGCGCCCTGAGCGTTGAGCTGTCCGCAGGTCACCGGCTCGTTCTTTCTGTTATATGCTACTATAATTTTTGAAAGTCTGTTTTTAAGGTCGATAATGTCGCTTGAAAGGCAGAAAATAGCCATAATTTCTGAAGCAACTGTGATATCAAAACCGTCCTGACGTGTAACTCCGTCACCGTGTCCGCCAAGTCCGTCTACAATGTTTCTGAGCTGTCTGTCGTTCATGTCGACAACTCTTCTCCATACAACCCTCTTTGTGTCAATATCAAGAGCGTTGCCCTGATGGATATGGTTGTCAAGCATAGCTGCAAGGAGGTTGTTCGCAGCGCCGATAGCGTGGAAGTCTCCTGTGAAGTGAAGGTTGATATCCTCCATCGGAACAACCTGTGCGTATCCGCCGCCTGCTGCTCCACCTTTTACTCCGAATACCGGTCCTAAGGACGGCTCACGGAGAGCAACCATAACCTTCTTACCGATCTTGCTCATACCATCTGCCAGACCTACGGATGTGGTGGTCTTTCCTTCTCCTGCCGGAGTCGGGTTAATAGCAGTTACAAGAATCAGTTTTCCGTTCTCACCCGGAACTTCTTTTAATAAATTGTAGTCGATTTTTGCTTTGTACTTACCGTACTGCTCCAGATATTTGTCATCAATACCTGCTTTTGCAGCAATCTCGGTAATTGGTCTTGCTTCGCACTCCTGTGCAATTTCAATGTCAGTTTTGAATCCCATAAAAGAAAATCTCCTTTCTTTAATGAACACAGTGAATATTTTTTGTGTTCTTACGCCCTTGCGTTTTTGTGATGTTTTTAACAAAGGGATTTATCTCTTTCCCCCTTGCACTGGTCAAATTATATTACTTTGATAATTTTTTGACATCATACAGTTTGTACTATACACAGAGCATTTTCACAGTTGTGATTGAGAGGTCTCCAGCAACTACCATATCTTCTGCATGGAATCCAAACTGGAAATTATCACTGTACAGGATCTGAGCAGAAGGTGGAAATTCCTCGTCTCCTTCCCAGAAAATAAATCTCATACGATATCCATTGACCAGCTCAAATTCGTAGGCCACATCTCCCATATCAATCTTCTCACAGCCCGGGATTTTTTCCATTGCTTCTGAAAAAGCCTTCAGTTTATAGCCAAATCCGTAAGTAAGACGCTTGATACAGCGACCAGTAAACGGCTGAATATACAATTCTCCGTAAGTGGGTACTTCCCTGAAAGTCATGAATTTTCCGCTGGAGGCAATGTACTGCCCTTCCAGCAGATAACGCATGATAAATGTCTGTGCAGGAAGACTGGTCATAAGAAGATCTTTTTCCATATCCTCCTGCGGTTTGTCTAATACAGTCACATGGAAGTCCGGATATTCCACTTCATACAGATGTCCAAGGAAGCGAAGCTGAAACTTTTTTGCATTTTCATCATACAGAATGTTCAATCTTTGTGCTGCCTCTTTGGGATCTAATGTATGAAATTTGTCTAAGTAATGCTCAAAAGGGACTTCTTCTTTGTGATTTTCGATTTCCAACTATATTTCCTCCTGTTTTACGCTTGGGAACAGCGCAGTATTTGTATGAGGAATAAAGCATGCAGCCACAAATTCATCCATATAGCTTGGATCTGTACTAAGTTCCATATACGTAATGTTATGAGCAAGCTCATGCACTTTGTGCTCAGCTTCTACCGAAAGCGTCATATTATATGCACCTGTGAGAGAAGAGTTGCCAATGTAATGGAACTTATCAATCTCCACATCCGGGAACATACCGATGGTCACTGCATTTCTCATATTAATGCCGCTTCCAATTCCACCTGCTACATATACGTTTTCAATCATGGACACATCAAAATCCAGAGACCTGAGCATCGTACAGATTGCTGAGAAAATGGCACCCTTCGCACGGATAAAATTGTCGATATCGACTTCATTGATCTCTACATCCTTATGTCCTGCTGCTTCTTCCTTAAATGCCAGTACATAACTTCCGATTCCATAGTGATCATGACGGACACGGTCTCCTTCACGAATGAATTTACCTTTCGGACTGATGATTCCACAGCGGAACAATTCCGCAATCACATCAATGATACCAGAACCACAAAGACCTACTGGCTTCTGACCTTCGTCTCCAACAATATGCAGGGTTGGTTCCATGGTCTTCGCATCAATAGAGCAAGCCTCGATAGCTCCATCAGTTGCTCGCATACCACAGCTGATATCTCCACCCTCAAATGCCGGTCCTGCTGAGCATGCACAGCTCATCATAAAATCAGAATTTCCAAATACGATCTCACCATTGGTACCAAGGTCAATGAACAGATTAAACTCCGGTTTGTTCCAGATCATACTGACCAGAGTACCAGCTGTAATATCTCCTCCTACATAACTTCCGATATTCGGTGCAATGATAATCTTTGCATTTGGATGCACATCCAGACGCAGATCGTAAGCGTTGACATCTTCTGTCTCAAAGAAGTCTGGAATATAAGGTTCCATGCGGAGCGGATCCGCATTGACTCCAAGGAGCAGATGATTCATAGTCGTATTGGACGCAATGCACATATGATAAATCTGGCTTCCTTTGATACCTGCTGCCCGGCACATATTATGAAGCATTGGATTCAATGTCTCGTCAATGATCGCCTTCTGAAGTTTCGCTTCTCCACCCGGTTTTCGGGATTCAATAATACGATTGATAACATCTGCACCATAACGGATCTGGCCATTTCCTGCAGATGCCTTGGCAAGGATCGTCCCATCTCTCAGATCCAGAATAACTCCTGAAACGGTAGTGGTACCAATATCAATAGCCGCTCCACAGATTCTCTGCTCTGTTACAGGTACCACGTCATAAACCAATACACTGTTATGAAGCTTCTTCAGAACTACATTCACATGGAAATCATTGTCCCGCAGTGCATCCGGCAGCTTTTTCAATACCTGATAGGTTAATTTTACATTCTCTATTCCGGTTGCTGCCTCAATTGCCCAGGACAACCGCTCATTATCTGGCATGGTGTCATCCAATGACGGAGCTGTCATCTGAAGTTCCACAACCGTAAATTCATTTTCAAAAGTAATTCCTGCATCTGCCACATCCTGCTTTGCACGGTCAAAGATGGCGACTTCTTCCGGTGAGCTAAGATCTGCCACTTTCATGCGGCTCTTATATGCAGACGCAATATCGGGTACAAGTACCGTCACATCGCCGGTTACCTTACTACAGCAGGAAAGCCTCCATCCTGCAGCATAATCTTCATCTGTAATATGTCTTGTCTGTTCACTCTCTAATTCGCCACTGATATATCTGACTCTGCACTTACCGCAGGATCCGTTGCCTGAACAAGGTGCATCAATGGCTACATTTGCTTTACGCGCTACCTCCAACAGATTCTCTCCGGCTGTCACATCAACGATGGTCGAAGTGCCATCTTCATACTGAAATGTTACTTTTGGCATAATATTATTTCTCCATATTTTCTAAAAAAGCCCTGCAGGCCAAATGCAGGTCTGCGGGGCCTTTTGTTCAGGTTATTGGGCTCTAAAGCCCTTTGGCTCCAGAATCGCATCTGTGCTTCGCACATCTGCCACAGCTTACGCTGTGTACCTGATTCTGTCGCTAAATGCTCGGATAAAATCAAATACTCGCTCTGCTCGTGCTTGATTTTCTTCCTCGCATTTACATCATAGGATCCATACCTAAAGCCGGATGTCCTTTCTCAGTCAGGAATGCCAGCAATGTCTCCGGATCCGTTGCGATAGTCTCATCTCCGACCATATCGCAGAAATTGTCGATTCCGTACAGTTCTTTTGCAGTCTTATTCAGACGCTCGCTTACCTGATCCTTCAGATCCTTCGGCATCCATACGATACGCTCGATACCGCCCTCAGCCTTCATGAACTTCTTGGAAGAGATAAAGTGTTTACCATGTCCCATGAATCCAGGTGTCTGGACTCCACCACCGGTCATGCTCGCCAGATCCGGGAAGGTCATTCCCAGCGGAGTCATGCCTGCATACTCACGGTTTGCAATAATGACACCATTAGAGAACGGTTCAATACCGCAGATACATTCAAAGCATCCGCAGGAAGTCATCGGATCTTCCATAATAGAATACAGAGTAACATGCTCCAGAGCACCCTGGGAGAATTTAGCAACTGCTTCATCTACATCCTCATAACGTCCTAATCTCTCGTCAATCACACGCTCTTTGGTGATCACCTGACACGGTCCCTCCGGATCCAGCTGATTAGTAGCTTTTGCATCCAGCCATGATACAGCACCACAAAGTCCAAGTCTCTCAGGTGTTACCACACATACATGGCTTGGAGAGAATGCCTGGCACATAATACAACTATAATATACCGGTACAGACTCGTCAGTCAAAGACTCAAGTCTCTCATCACGACGGTCGTAAGTCGGAATTGCCAGCTCATGACGAAGTCTGGTACACTCAACACCATCTGTGATGATCGTTACAGAGCATTTATCAACAACTGCGTCGAACTCATTCATAATGTTACAGTACAGTACTTCTGCCAGATCTTTTGCACGGAAACCGGCCTCGAAGGTAGCTTTGCTGATACGGATACGGATCATGTCACGCTGTCCGGTATGCATCACACCTTCAATGCAGTTAAGATAACTGTGGAATTTACGCTCAAATACTGGTTCAAAGTCGGACTGCATATTCTTTCCTGCTACATTTACAATGTATGCGATCTGCTGTTTGCTTCCAACTTCCATCTGATCAAAGTCCGGTCCGATCAGCTTGAACTCATGATCTTCTACTTCAGAGGCCTCTTTGGTACATACCAACTCGAAACAGTCTACTCTGGATCCATCGAACTCTACCTGCATATCACCACGACGGATAATCTCACCTTCATAAGTGGAGGAAAATGCAACCGGAATCGGGATTTCTGTTACTTTGATCTTAATGTTGCGAAGTTCAAGACTCTTCTTTACGGTCTCTTCATGGTTGAGAACTGACTCCAGTGCTCCCGGAACCTGCATATCGCCAAGATCAATATCAGCAACAACAGGGAATCCCAGTGCAATCGCACCTGCGCCTGCAGACACAGTCACCGCATCCAAAGCTCCGAAGGTATTGACAAATGCCGGCACACGCTCTTTTGTATAGGCAAGCAGTCCAGGTAGATCTCCAGGTTTGATATTACCAAAGATCAAAGCCGCACGAATAGCAACCGTTACAACATGGATCACAGAAGTCACATCATGTCCCAGCGGAACCAGACGATAGTCAAGACCAATCTTAACACCAGCCTCTGCACACTGTTCAATCACATCACCTACCAGGAATGTCATAATACCTTTGTTCTGGTAATCTTTTACAATTTTTGCCACATCAGCGCCATTATCAGCTTTACCAAGAACAACCGCCACACCAGGAATATCACCTGTTACCAGCGGTACACCCAGGGACCGAATAACCGGATCCGGAACAAAACCGATTCCGCTGTCCTCTGCATATGGATTCTCATTATCCACATATTTCAGAGCTTCCAGAATCTCAGCACCAACTGCAGTTGCAAGTCCTGCATTCAGGGCATCTCCCAGTTCCTCTTTATTGGTAATCAGGCTTTTTAATACTCCTACACAGGCAGGAAGATCGCCAAGACGACTAACCTTTACACCGGTTGCTGCATAGATGGTCGGAAGAAAATATGCCGTATCTCCAAAAGATACTTTCTTATCCTCACCATATTTTGCGATTGCATCATTGACTGCACCTTCTGTCAGTCCAGCGACTGCGTTTGATCCACTGTAAATCAGATCTGTTAAAGCACTCATTTGTCATGCCTCCCATAAAATTTTTCCTGTCCTGAAGTCATTAAACTAGGGCAGACATTGTAAATAGCTAATATAAAAACATAGAGGCACAAAAAATTGTGCCTCCTGCCTTCTCAGAATTAGATCTCCAGATAGGAGTCTGCATACAGATTATTATTTTTGATGATATCACAGGATTTGATGGTCTCCATCAGTCTGAGATCGTTCGGGTTAACGATTGCAGAAGTCAGACCGTTCATCATAGCCATAGCTACCATAGCAGAGTCCATGATCGGACGGATATGTTTCGGCATACCGTTGGAGTTATTGGACAGACCACCGGTGGATTTCATACCCATATCAGAAATCATCTTAATGAACTCGAGAACCTGCATCTGTTTGTCCTGCATTCCTTTGATAACCAGGAACAGCGGATCGAACCACATATCCTCAGCAACATCCATACCATGCTCCATACCACGCTCCATCAGAGTCTGCATGTACATCATACGCTCGTCATTGTCTTTAGCGATTCCTTCGCCGTTGCAAAGAGCGATAACGATTGCGTCATTTGCTGCTGCAAGATCAACATACTCAATTCTTCCGGAAGCATCTGCAGAGTTAACGATCGGTTTTCCTTTTGCACGATTGTAAACGGAAATACCAGCCTCGATAGCTGCTACATTGGAAGTATCCAGTGCCAGCGGTACATTGTCGAAGTTGCTCTGAAGAAGCTCAACAGCCCATTTCATAAGCTCCGGTCCATCATTCTCTGCCGGTCCGATGTTTACATCAAGATAGGTAGCGCCTGCATCCAGCTGCTGTTTTGCACGTTTCAGGATTGGCTCCGGATCTCTCTCTGTAAATGCTTTGTTTACAGCCGGTGCTGTGGTGGAAAGTCTCTCACCAATGGTAACAAATTTTGCCATAGTTTTGTTCTCCTTTTTAATTCGTCAGATACCTGTCCCAAAGGAAATGTCCTAACGGGGCAGGTACTGCGATGATTTTCAATTAGATTTCGCCGTTAGCTTTCAGATCTTTCAGGAATTTAACAAGCTGTACAGCCTCGTTCGGAGCAACGATTACTTCCCAGCCCGGAAGTTTTGCTTCGATGTCGCCTTTCAGTACAGCAACTTTTCCAGGAATGATCAGCTTTCTGCATTTGATCTTCGGCTCTACGGTCTCCTGAATGAACTTGGATACAGATGTGGAAGAAAGTTTTCCTGCTGCCCAAGCAGTCAGTACGGAAAGTCCACCTGCATCGTTGATGATCAGGTTACACGGAATACCGGAACGCTCCAGCTCACCAGATACTACGAAATATGTAAGAGCAAAGTCTACAGTAGTCAGACATACGGAATTCTCATCTCCGCCATTCAGTGCATAGATACCCGGCTCAACCTTCATAGGCTTCTGCGGATCGGTAAATACGTTCTGTCTCAGTCCATACAGCGGAAGAGCTCTTGCGTAGTTCATGGTATCCATAACAACGATGGAACCATATTTCAGAACGAATACAGATGCCAGAGAAATCTGCATCGGCTCATCGTTCGGAGCGATCTTGCACAGATTAACGATAGACGGATATCCAAAGGTTCTGTCCGGATTCTTAGCCAGGCAGGCACGTCTGACCTGAACAGTTGTTGAGAAGGTCTCTTTGATCGTAGCTCCTGTAGTATTCAGAACAAGGTCTTTGTAACCAAGTTTCTCGATAGCTGCGGTAGTATCATACAATTCGTTGATATCAGCGCCAGATACACCAAGTACAACACCTGCTGCTTTAGCAACCTCAACCATTGCCTCGTAGTTGGAAGCATTTGCTCCATCCAGGATCGGTTTTTCAGCCTTACATACTTCCAGAGCAGCTTTTGCAGCTTCTACATCAGTACAGGAAAGGATGATGGTTTTACCGATACCAGTTACTTTCTTAACAGCCTCAACATATGCAGCAACATCTCCTGTATACTCTACATATACCATCTCAGCATGCATTCTCTCACCGATACGCTCATAATCAACTTTATTGGACTCAGCCAGAGCAGCGTCGATATCCATATCCGGAGACAGTTTTACTGCAAATCTTGTTTTGCTTACGAAAGTTTTCTCATGTCTTGCAAGAACAGTCTCTCCTCCGAGGGTGTACTCTGCGTCGCCAGTACCAACTTTGATGGATTTCATTGGCGGAGCAGTTGCCTCAGACAGAGTTGCAAGTGCATCTGCAGACATATGCGGACATTTGCTGAGTTCTACAGCACCCTGCGCTACTTTCATGGCAAATGCCATACAAGTCGGGCTTCCGCACTCCTTACAGTTAGTTTTCGGTGTTAATTTAAAGATGTCTAATCCTTTTAAAGCCATTGTATTTTCCTCCTCCCTCTTACATCATTTCTTTGATCAACTTAGAGATCGTTGCAACAGAAGTCGGATGTTTCAGAATGACTGCGTTAGAACCACAGGCAAGTACAGATGCAGCGGTAGATACTTCCATACCAATACCACGTTCTTCCTGATTTCCCCACTCCGGCATATCATCTTCAGAAGCCATAGCCTCTTTTACATTCCATGCCTCATCAGCTACCGGTGTGATGATCGGCATCTGAAGCTGTGCATCAGCCTGTCCAAGTGCTGCTGCTTTTACACGATCCATAGTAGATACTACATACTCGAAACCATATCCGACTGCTGCAGTACCAACGTTCATAACGATGTTGCTCGGTGCGACACCAAGCTGAGAGAGTAATACGTTAAGCTGTTTTGCAAGGTTGATATCTACTGCGGACTCAGCTCCAACCTTCTGGTTGTATGCAAGACCTGCTGCAGCTCCGATACCTTTGTAATCCTCTTCCTTAGCGGACAGGATGATCACATTTTTACCCTGAGCAACTTCAGCGGCTTTGGATAAAAGCTCACCGTCTTTTGCCACATTTTTACATCCAGCAATAACAAGCGGTACGTCGATGGCGTCAACAACCTCTTTGACTGCTTTCATGCACTCTTCTGTGGTCTTGTCTGCGCCGTTGGGGTCTGCGCCCTCAAGCTTCAGGCATACGAAATCTGCACCTGGCATCTCGGCTGCTTTTTTAGCGATCTCGCCGATGGTGGTACATCCTTCATAGTATGCTTTTACACCTGCCGGCTCGTTCTCCAGACCAAGGTCAGAGATCATAACGCCGATCTTCGGTGCGTTTTCGATCGGAGCGTCAAATGTATATAACGGTAATACATTCTCGCCACCGATTTTCACTGCTTTATCGCCACAGCCGAACTCAACTGTATTGATGGAAGCGTTGAATTTTCCTGATTTTCCATTGAATGGCATTGGTACATTTCCTCCTTAAAAACATTTCGTCAAAATTATAACATAAAAATCTGAATTGTAAAAGACTTTCATGCATTCCAAAAGGGCAACCCTGTGTGGGTACAGGGTTCCCCTTTGAATTCAGGCTCAAGAATCGCATCTGTGCTTTGCACATCTGCCACAGCTTACGCTGTGTACGGATTCATTAGATAGGCTCTAAAAATGCTTCGCATTTTTATCGCTAAGGAACCCGTCTTCCTGGCGGCAGCCTCACCGTCTGTGCAAAGCACATCCGGCAAATCCGCTATGCGGATTTGGTTCCTTACATCATCGGATCCATTCCAAGTGCCGGATGTCCTTTTTCGGTAAGGAATGCCAGCAGTGTCTCCGGATCAGTTGCGATGGTCTCATCACCAACCATATCGCAGAAGTTGTCGATACCATACAGCTCTTTTGCTGTCTCGTTCAATCTTTCTGCAACCTGCTCCTTCAGATCCTTCGGCATCCATACGATACGCTCGATACCGCCCTCAGCCTTCATGAACTTCTTGGAGGAGATAAAGTGTTTTCCATGTCCCATGAATCCAGGAGTCTGAACTCCACCACCGGTCATACTTGCCAGATCCGGGAAGGTCATTCCAAGCGGAGTCATGCCAGCATACTCACGGTTTGCGATGATAACACCGTTAGAGAACGGCTCAATACCACAGATACACTCGAAGCATCCGCAGGATGTCATCGGGTCTTCCATGATGGAGTACAGGGTTACATGCTCAAGAGCACCCTGGGATAATTTAGCAACTGCTTCATCAACGTCCTCGTAACGTCCAAGATTCTCATCAATAACACGCTCTTTGGTGATTACCTGACACGGTCCCTGAGGATCCAGCTGATGGGTAGCTTTTGCATCCAGCCATGATACAGCACCACAAAGTCCAAGTCTCTCAGGTGTTACCACACATACATGGCTTGGGGAGAATGCCTGGCACATGATACAGCTATAATATACCGGAACGGACTCATCAGTCAGAGAAGTAAGTCTCTCATCACGACGATCATATGCCGGAACAGCCAGCTCATGACGAAGCTTGGTACACTCTTCAGCATCAGTTACAATAGTAATTGCACATTTATCAACAACTGCGTCAAACTCATTTTTAATATTTGCATACAGAACTTCTGCAAGATCCTTTGCTCTGAAGCCTGCATCGAATGTATTTTTGCTGATACGAACACGGATCATATCACGCTGACCGGTATGCATAACACCCTCGATACAGTTAATGTAGCTGTGGAATTTACGCTCAAATACCGGCTCGAAGTCGGACTGCATATTCTTTCCTGCTACATCTACGATGTAAGCGATCTGCTGTTTGCTTCCAACTTCCATCTGGTCGAAATCCGGTCCCACAAGAGTAAACTTGTGATCCTCAACTTCGCTTGCATCCTTAGTACATACAAGCTCGAAACAGTCTTTTCTGGAACCATCGAACTCAACCTGCATATCTCCACGACGGATGATCTCGCCCTCAAATGCAGATGCAAAGGATACCGGAATATCAATCTTAGTGATCTTAATCTTGATGTCACGTGCTTCAAGAGAAGTAGCATTAAATTTGGATACATCCTCCTGAACGATCAGGCTCTTCGGTACACGGAAGATGTTCTCGGTCTCGTTGGTAACAACCGGGAAACCAAGTGCGATTGCGCCTGCACCGCAAGCTACAATTACGTCATCCAGCGGTTTGAATGCGTTTACGAATGCCGGTACACGCTCGAAGGTGTATTTCATCAGTGAGCCTGCATCACCAGGTGTTACGTTACCGAAGATCAGTGCTGCACGAAGTGCAACAGATACAACGTGAATAACTGCTGTTACATCCTTACCCAGCGGTACGATACGTACAGCGTTGCCCATCTTCAGGCCTGCCTCTACACACTGATCGATCACTCCGCCTACCAGCGTAACCAGGATACCCTGTGCCTGATAGCTCTTAACCAGCTCAACTGCTTCTTCTTTGCTCGGAGCACTTCCAAGGATAACTGCAACGCCCGGGATATCTCCGGTTACCAGCGGCACACCCAGCTCACGGATGATAGCATCTGCAAGATGTCCGTAACACGGCTCGCTGTACGGTTCTGCACCGTTGATATATTTCAGAACTTCGATAAACTCTGCACACAGAGCTGTTGCAACACCGCTCATGAATGCATCATTCAGTCTTTTTTCTCTGGTCATAAGAGTTTTTACAACTCCAAGAGCCTCTTTTAATTCTCCAAGATTTGTAACTTTTGTACCAGTTACG
>ENA-USUG01006226-USUG01006226.1-human-gut-metagenome-genome-assembly--contig:-NODE-6226-length-12717-cov-3.550791_pt1 | contig 12717 bp, 16 predicted proteins | sample MGYA00250059_ERZ773394 | MGnify/ENA primary metagenome ERZ773394 (study PRJEB29103, sample SAMN06111957) | human gut metagenome | biome: human gut; feature: ankylosing spondylitis patient; material... | reverse complement strand
ATAGCCAATGTGACCGGGGAACAGATTGTAAAAATCGGCTCTCAGGACATGAATGATGCCGTATGGCTGACGTTGGCATCGTGAGGATGACCACCTTCGTGCCGGGGAAGTCCTTCGCGATCTTCTCGCAGGCCACCAGCCCGCTCTGCCCCGGGGGCATGGAGATGTCCATGAGCAGGATGTCCGGTTTCTCGCGCGCCACGATGGCGTAAGCCTGCGCGCCGTCGGCTGCCTCGGCCACCACCCGCACGTCGGGGTCCTGCTCGAGTATCATCCTGAAACCCACGCGTACCACTTCGTGGTCGTCCGCCAGCATTACTCTGATCATGCGCCCGCCTCCTTGCCTTCCGCCACGTGCATCGGCGCAACCAGCGTCATCTTCGTGCCATGCTCGTCGGATTCCATCGCGAGCCGGGCGCCGATGACGCTCGCGCGCTCCTGCATGCCTACGAGACCGCAGCCGCTCCCCTTGATCTCCGGCTGCTCGGTGTCGAAGCCGCATCCGTGGTCGATCACGCTCACATGCAGCCATCCGGCCGAATCCTCGAGCCGGACGATCACCTTCTCGGAACCCGAGTACTTGCAGGCGTTCAGGATGGCCTCCTGGCAGATGCGGTACGCCTGCGTCTCGAGAGCCTGATCGAAGCGATCGCACGACAGGCTGCCCTCGAACACGATCTCGTTGCCGTACGTGCGCTCGAACACGGCAGCCTGCGAGCGCAGAGCCGCAACGAAACCAAGATGGTCGAGAGCCGAAGGTCGCAGCTGCACCGACAGGTTGTGCAGCTCGTCAAGCACGTTGGCAAGATCGTTGTTCGCTTCCGCCAGCAGCTCGTAGCCCTCTTCGTCAACATGCGCGACAAGGCGCTTGAACACGAACGACAGCGTCAGCAGGAAAGCCACCATTTCTTCATTGCTGTTAAAGGCATCCTTTGCATTCAGACCAATCTTGGAAACCATATCCGCAACCTGTTGATAATCGCCCCGGGAACGCTGCGCCGCTCCGAAAATCATATTTTGAAGGTCTGCAACAGATTTTCCATTGTCCGCAATCAGGCTTAGTCGCGCGTTCGTTTGCGTCAGTTCATCGGATAGTTCAATTACTTTTTTGACAGCAAAGGCTGCTCCGAGAGTTGTTGCAATAGATTTTGCCCTTGAAAGCAAATCGTTTGCGGCACTGCTGGCCTCTTTAAAATGATTTGGCAACTCCTTGCTCGATTTTTTCGACTCTTCTATATTTTCTTTGAGTTCATCCAGTGCATGCGCTGCATTGTTTAACTCCTCTCTGGCCGTTGCGATATTACTTGTATCAATAGCTTTTGAAGAGGCTTTTTGTAAACTTTCAAAGCTATCTAAAACAATAGAGAGCGCTTTTTGCATGCTCCGAAATATCGGTGTCATGCCATCCATCAATTGCAAAGAAGCCCTTATTGTCCCCATATTTCCTCCAATAAAAAAGCACCCTTAATTGGGTGCTTTTTAAAGCTAAGTATTAAAGTTGTACATATCTGGCTTGTTTTGGCAGATTGGCAAAGGCCTTGACAAAAATATCCGCATCCTTAGTATATTTGAAGCATGCAATATTGACCCTCTCGTCCTCATTTTGCACATAACCTATCATTAGGAACTTATGGACATTATATGAGGTTTTCTTTTTCGCTCTTCCGCCCACCGCCGCGCCCAGCGAGTATTTGTTTTGTGTGTGTTTTTGGTTTTTATCCTTTGTTGTAATTATTACAAATTTATGCTTTTTGTGTCTGTGCGGAGCAGGCGGAGCAATATCTGCAGGATACCGTGGAATATGTGAAAACCAAGCGGGCGTATCTTACTTCCGCCCACCGCCGCGCCCAGCGCGCCAAACATCATTCCTCCCGCCAATGCTCCTCCGGCGCTACTGACATATGCTTCCCTGACCTCAACATCTGTCTTTACAGAGACTTCCGTCAGCTGTCCAGAACCGATATAATATTGAGATTGATTCACTTCCACCATAATCGCATTGGGCATCAAAAAGCAGGCACATACTTTCCCCTCTGAAATCGGGAGACCCGCAACATGCTCTAAATATGCCCCGTCAATTGCGCCAACTTCCCGTGCACGCCGATTCAATTTTTTTAACGATCTTCTTCTCTTTCTTCCAGTCATGCAAAGCATAACAATGATAAAGATGATCAGAAAAAAGATTAGAAGTAACGGAAAAACAATCTCTGCTGTTGATACCGTCTCCGCCTGTGTTCCCATATTCCTATCTCCTTCCAATATTTTGACATAATTATATAAAATATCTTTTTAGAGTTCCATACTGCACGTTATATTGGTACACTATCTCTTTCTTTTGGCACCTGTCTGCATTTTCCGCTGAGCCTTCTTGTCCGCTTCGGCTTTTACTTCAATAGAAGCAATCAGAAAGGCCTGCTCTCTTCTTGGAAGGGAGAAAAACTGACTTGGGAGCATATGAAGCTGATGGAGACAATAGTGGCAAATACTCGCCTCACCATCGTCTCCATTGATTAGTTTTTTGCTTCGTCCACCAGCTCGCTCATATCCTCATCGAACCCGCAGATACTCTGGATCGTGCGCATATATTCCGCGTATTCTCCCGGGAGCAGCATCTGCCCAATCAGCGCCTCCGCCCCCATCACGCCATAGCTGTCCTGAAGCGTTGCGTCGTTCAAATCCGGGTATACTGTGCAGGCAACCGCCAGCTTGCGCAGATACTGGTTGATATCCGTCTCGGGCTGATAAAGATTCTTTTTGCCTGGAATCTGCTTCCGCGTTGTGCAGCTGTTACGCAGTGCCTCATCCTCCTTGGCCGTAATGCCCCGCACCTCCCACGCAATCGGATTGCCGTTCTCATCCACAAAGCGCTTGGAAGCTACTACCTTCTGATTTGCCACCTGAATTGCATTCTGCCGCAAAAATGCGGATAAATTTTCTGCCATATCTTCCTCCATTGATTTTTAATTCAAAAAGGGGCGAAAGCTCGCCCCCCAAAGCCTAGAGCATGCCCGCCAAAGCGGTAAACTGCTCGGGAATCTCGAAGTCGCTGAAATCGCCCTCAATATCCTCATCCAGATATTCGCCGTCCGCGTCGAACTTGGTCAGCGTTCCGCCGTTCAAATTGCAGCCCTTCAAGATGACCGTCTGACGGCCAACCAGAGAAGTCGGATCCTCATTCGTTACCTGAATATCAAAATAGATATCCTCGCCCGTTTCCTTATAGCGCCGCAGAAGGTCGCGGAAAATAGACTGATTGTAATGTGCCGTGCCGCTGAATGAGCCCTCCCATCCAGTCGCCTTGTGCGCTTTACCCGTCTTGCCCAAAATGGGAACCGCGCTCTTTGTCTTCTCCACCGTCGCCTCAAAACTGATTAGCTGCATGAAGTTATACCGCTTGTCCTCAATCGTAATATAGCATTCTGCAAGCTGGGCGGATACCACGCCGCCCTCGTTCATTTTAATCGCCATATTGCCCTCCTTACTGCACCACTGTGGTCATATAGAGCTTTGTCATCGTCCCGGCCACGGTAATCGCCGCCGAAACAACAATCGCTTTCTTCCCGTCGCCTTTGGAAATCTCGATGTCGTCTGCCGAGAAATCTTCGATTGCACCCATCTGCGCATAGCCCTGATGCAGAGTTACAGCATCGTTCCAGAAAGAAGTGCGCCCGCTCTCGTTGTTCAAAATCGCGCCCAAATATTTCTTGTTGAACAGGTTTGCAATATCGTTGCCCTGCTGGTCGATGACACGAATTACCTGGTTATCCGCAAAAATATCGCCCTTTTCCTCTTCGTATGTAACGAGGCTGTTAATATCCAGCAACACCCTAATCTCGCTGCCTACTCTATGCAGAACCAACTCCCCGGCGCCAATACACTCTTCCAGCTGCGCCTGAGTATGCGGAACTGCAACCTGATATTCACCGTCATAGAGCATATTGGTACAGCTTCTGTTAATCTCACATCCTGCCTCAGCACCGGCTACCCAATAAACCAAAGAGGCATCTGCGCCTGTGGCTTCCTCTGGTGTATTGACTATCTGAATCACACCCTCATGGTCAGGCGCGGCAATACCTGCTGCCTTATAGATAACAACCTGGAACTTGCAGCCACGCTCATCCCTCATCCGTTTGGTATATGCGACATATTGGGCAATCGCTTCTGCCGTTACAACCGGGCAGGCCAGCACATTAAAGCTATAGGCTTCAAGCGCTGCCAAAAACGCCGTATGCTGCGCAATCTGGACTGCATCGCCGTTTGTGCCCCCGTTCAGTGGCATACCCGCTGTCTCTGCCAGTGTTGCATCGGCCTTGAAGTCTACGAAATCATTGGATACAAGCGCCGACGCATTCGCCACGGTTTGCATGTCAACTGTCTTTCCTTCCAGCTTTGTCGTTACATCATACAGGCTGTCATTTTCTGTATTTGCCTGAATGACAATCGTAATATCATTGCCGCGAATGCCTTCGAAGCGTGCTGTAGCAAAAGTATTAGCTGCTTTTACTGCGCCATTGGTCATCCGATATGCTAGAACTTTTGTTGCATGCCGAAAAACTTCCCGCAGATTCTGCATCTTATCATGAGTATACGGATATCCAAATAGTCTATTAGAATCATTTATAAACTGGCTGTGCGTTACTTCCCGCACAACATTGCTCTCGCCCCAGTCCATGCTCACAGGAAGCGCCACAACACCTCTCTCTGCCAGTTCTGCATTTGCGCTTCCAAGGCTTACAAAATTAATATAAGCGCCGGGCAGCACCTTATTTTGCGTTACCCAATTACCACCGCCTAATGCCATCTATTTCACCTCAATCTTTAAATATTCCCGAACAATTCCATCTACCTGAGAAAACGTATATTTTTTCTTATCTTTTAGAGCAACCATGAGCACATCTGCTTTTTCTCTATACTTTTGCGATGTCCTAAGCTGCTCTTTTGTATAAGACTTTTCGGCTTTCTCCGTCTTTTTTACCACTTTCTTTTCTGCCACTATTCTCTCACCTTGCTTTCCACTTCTGCCTCGCCCTGCATCTCCTCACCCTGCGGATATCCAACCAGAACTACGCTCACCTGGCATGGGCATATCAACACGCCGTCTACACGCTCCATATCCCCGCACGCCGTGTGAAGCAGGCGCCCATCGGCCAGCTGAATATCCCCAAGCTCTGTCAGCAAATCTTCTGCCTGGTTGAGCTCCTGGTTTTTGCCGTTTTCCGGGAAGTACTGCAAATTAATTGTATAGCTGTGCTTTGCGCGCATCCCGATATATTGCCTGACAGTATGCAGGATAACGGAAATATAAAAGCAGGGTTCACTAAAACCCTGCTCTATATTTTCCGAGTAAATCTTCGCGCACGGAAACAACTCCCGTAGTCGGCGCGAAAGTGCGTCAAGAATCTCATTTAGCATTGCCAAATACCCCTTTTAACAGTGTATAGAGCCTCTTCTCTATGAGCGCCGGAGCAATGCCTTCCACCTCTGCCGCGCTGATTTGCAGCATGTGTTTTCCTTCTACCCATCCACCGCCTCTGTTCCTATGCCCATATTCAACATAGCCGGAATAGTCAACCGGATTGATGATCTCAATAATATAGGTATTACCCTGTTTTTGGATGCCGAGGGATTTTGCATAATTCGCTGCGCCACTTGCGCTAATATCTTTACCACTAGTCCAGCCACGACGTAGCGTACCACCGACTTTGCCTGTTGATGGAGGATACTCACCTACTGGAGTATTTTCATGCAATGCCCTCAGCAAGCGTGCGACCAGTTCCTTACTGACATCTCGGCAGAACTTATCCAAATCCATTTTTGCCAGCAAGTCCAGCCGTTTCTGCATCTCTTTGAACTGCCTGAAATCGCATTTGCCCCATTTTGCCATTATGCCCTCTTTTCCATCCGCTCCAGCATAATCTCCTGGTGGCTGCTGTACCGCGCCGCTATACCGCTGTTTCGATACTGCGCCGTTTTTCCATGCTGCGTGACGATAATCTTGCTGCCCGGCCGCACGTCAATTTCAGGAGCCAAAAACAGCTTAATTGCTTGGCCAATGGAAGATGTTTCTCCCTCGCCGGCCGCCGGCGAATTTTGGATAGAGATACGGCAAGGAACGCTCGCGCAGACGAGTATCTCTGATAGCTCTTCCCGTTGGTTGTCCGGGTTCGTCGCCGTGCGGTATTCATAAATATCACAGCTTCCAATATAGAGCTTCTCGATTGCTGTTCTCACCATTGCAGCCTCCGATACCGCAAAAGGCTTTGGATAGGGGGCGCGGCCATACTGCTCATCAGGGCATCGAAACGCTGTTCTGGTGTCTGCGAGCCCTCACCTACGGCATAAGAGACCGTGGTGTCCCCTTCCTGGATACTTTTGACGGCGGCAGCGAAATCATAGCCTTCCAGCGCTCCGGTGGCTTTTCTGGCCATGAGAATTTGTGCAGCCGCCATATCAACTACCGTTTCCAACAGTTCCTCCGGGAGCTTCTGCACGTTGCAAAAATCCAAAATATACCGCTCTGCCCGCTTCAATTCCCAGTCTATCATCACATCGTCTGTATCGCTTGGCGTATATCCAAGCATTTTTAGACGTGATTTTACTGCTTCCGTCTTTTCCATTACTTGCCTTTCTTTTTCGGTTTTTTCTCGACTTTTGGCTCTTCTGCTTCCTGCTCTATTTTCTCCTCTGCCTTTTCCTCGATGCTCTCCTCTGTTTTGCTGTCATGAGGCTTGTCCGCATAAATTACCTGATAGCCGTGTACTTCAAACCAATCCAGTAGCCGCACATCCTCACACTGCCCTTCTCCATCATAAAAGACTACTCCGGCAGAAATGCCAGAGTAGCTCCGATTTGGTGCAATAATTTTTGCCATGTTATACCACCTTAATCTTTCTCATAACGCCAGCGGCCTTGGATGCTTTGAGTGCAACCGCCGCAATCATCTCAACTTCGCCTTTCTTTACTGCGCCCGCCGTGCTGTGATCAGGCAGCCAGGTCTTGACCGGTGCGCTGTCTTTGGGAGAAACAGCATGGAAGCCGTCCAGCCCCAGACGTACTGCATAAAGCGAAGTACAGCCTTTATCCGGGTTGTTCACCTGAGACTCTCCTTCGCCAATCTTATCCCGCATATCAATAGAAACGACCGGGTCATTGCTGCCGGCCTTTGCACCCAAATCCACCAGCGGGATGTTGCCATAGTACTCCACCTGCTGGCCAAAGTCGCCCTTTGCCGCCTGATACATGCTCGCCCGGCGTGCCGCCGCCCGAATCTTCGCAATCAGCTTGGTATTGCCTGCGATAAAGGAAGGCGTGCCGTCAAGGCCCATCAGAAATTCGTCCAGCATATCCAGGAAAGACACATAATTGCTGGTAACGCTGGCCGAAGTGGAAAGGTCAATTACACTGCTGGGGACAAACTCCGTGCTGGAACCCGTCAGCGCCTTTTCCAGACCGTCAAATGCGTTGCTGTCCGTCGCAGAATCACCGTTGATGACGGTATCATTAAACAGTGCCGTCGCTGCTTTGACTTTCTGCTGCATCTGCAGTGTAACCTCATCGGTAATGCCACCCATATCTGCAATTACGCGATCAATCTCAAAGGAACCGCCGAAAATTTTCAGGTCAACCGTGTGGCGCTGACGCGTTACTTCCTGCGCCGTATATTCACTGTTGACTGCGCGGAATGCCGCCGTCGGCTGGGTCAGCAGCCGGGTATATCCATAGGTCATGGTCGTGCCGCCGCCCGTGGGCGAAACACAATCATCAAATGTGATGTGATCCATCAAATAGCTGGATTTTCTGAACTCGTCAATAATGCCCATCTGAAGGGCGTCCTGCACATTCTTTTTTGCTTCTGCTAAAGTTACTGCCATTGTTTTACTCCTGTTTTCTCGTATTTGTCAGTGCTGCCGAAACGGCATCCCTCAAAGATTTCGGCTCCGCTGTCTCGCTGGGAAGGCCGTCTTTTCCTTCTGCCGGAACAATCCCGCGCAAAACCGGCGCCTGGTCGCGGGCAAAAAGAAAGCCAGTATCCTCTGCCTGCTTCAGCCGTTCTATCTGTTCGGCCAGCCCATCGATACTTCCATCCTCTTTTTGCTCGGCACTCTGCAAGAATTCAGCCAGCAGCGCTTTTGTCGCCACCATGTTCTTTGCCTTGGCCGCCGTCAAAGCCCGCTCTACGGCAATATCCATTTTCATCTTCTGAATTTCCGCATCCTTGGCCTCCAGCTGTCTTTTCAGCTCCTCGCCGCTTTGTGCCGCTGTCCCTGCTTCCTGAAGCTGCTGCCCCTGCGTATGGATGGTTTCATTCGCGACTTTCAAATCACCTTTTGCCTTGTTGAAATCTTCTTTGGAAACAAAACTCTTTCCGATTTGCCCGCTGATTTTCTTCTCCAGCTCCTCGCTGTATGCCTCACCCAAAATCTCTTTGAGCCATTCTAGTGCCATTTCTTTTTCTCCTCTTCTGCTTTCCTTTTTCTCCGGCCAGTCCCGGTATTGCAGCGCCCCATTTTATTCCGCCGGGCAGGCGGTATTTTTAGGTATAATAAAAGCACTCTGCAATGCAAAGTGCTTTCTTGATATGATTTCTATTTCTCTGCCGTGTCTTTTCTTTTTGAATCTAAAGGCCAGTTTTCAATCGGCCCTTTTTCTTCGACTTCCCGCAAATACTCCTGCGCTATTTTTTGTAAATCAGCAGGATACTCTTCCATTGAGTTGCTTGTAGCCAAAATATTAAAATATTGCTCTATGGATTGGCCATCCCGAGAGATTCGGAGATATTCTAAGAGTTTCCCTCCAAGTCTGCTCATTTCCGCGTTTTGCATCGTCACTTTCCTTTCACAATCACTTTGCCGCGATTCAAAATAAGAACATGATCCACGTTTGCGATATCTACCTGTATCGCATCATATCCCAAAGCCTCCGCGAGACTTCCATATTCCGGCGGTATGTCTTTGCTACCAAAAATATACTCCATCATCTGCGCAATTTCCTCATCCGCGTGCGCAGCATGTTCCCGGTATAAATTTGCCTCTTCTACCAGCCAAGAATATTTCACAATCTTCGCATCGTCAGAAAGCAGAAACTCCATAATATCACTATCCGTTTTGGAGTATATCCTCGCATAATCTAAGCGCGGCGTCGCATATGTGCCATTGCCGTAGATTCCTGTGCCATCGAAGAGCTTTCCCTCCATAAACTGCTTCTGCATAGCCGCAACATCCATTTCATCTGTTGCTGTTAGTCCACGGTAAAGCACCTGTTTGCCGTCAGCAGCCCTCATAAATTCTTCTTCATCTATAACCTTTGGTGGCGCATCGAACCCGCTATATCGGTGTAAAGCGGAGCGAACTTCACCATTCGATTGGATAGGCTGAGTCTTGGTATAACTCTTTAAAAATTCGGAAACTTTTTCATGCGCTTCATTTATTGGCGCTTTTTCTTTAATTATACCATTCCCCGCAGGAATTTGTTCATCCGTTACAATAAATTTTTCTCTCCACTCCTCATAGTTCATATCCCCCGGCACATAGTATGTTCTCCCGTCTGTGCCTCTGGCCGCGCGCTGGCCTATATCAAACTCATCGTCAAAGGCCGGAACGGTACAGCAGCGGCAATATGGATGAAAGGGCGGTGCCGTTACCCCGGATTCGTATTCGCTCATGGGTATCTTCTGCCCCTCACGCACTCCGCAGTCCGAGCAGGTATGCGAATCCAGCGTCGCCAGTACTTCAAAATACTCAACGCCCAGCTCTTTATAGCAATCCTTTTGAGATTCAGACGCAATAAAGGCCGATTCCGTCATAACAAGACGTCCGGCCTTTCTCTTATCCACTTCCATCACTCTGGAAATCTCTTTAATTGCCTTATCAGGCGCTTCTCCGCGTATGATGCTCTGGGTCAGCGTCTTATTCAACGTTCCTATCAGCTTTGTCTTATTTTCCCAAACGCGGCCGCTGAAGTTCTTTCCGTCAACTCCCCAGGGACGAGCCACGGCTTTTCCTATCTTTCGCTCATCCAGCGCTGCAAAATTCCAGCCAACACCAAAACCCTTTTGAACTTCATATGCTGTGCGGTAGTACCCATCTTGATATGTATCCCGCAGCATATTATCAATTCCATCCAGTTGACCGCCATAAAGCGCTTCTGCCTGTTGCTGCATCTGAAGCTGCAACGCCTCATACCGGCTAATATGTGCTCGGACCGATGCGTTTTCCAGTTCTTTTGCCCATTGCTTGGAATAATTGAGTGTACGTCCTTTCTCTATATATTCTTCCACATCCCATTTCAGCTCTTTCAGCTCTTGGCTGGTAAGAAGCTTTTTCGCATCCGCCAGGCTAATCTCGTTATTCTCCGCGAACCTGGCATACCAGTATTCTATTTCTCTTTGAATATTTTGGGCAGCCTTTTCATATTGCTCTGCCATCCGCTCATACTCTTCAACGCTGCGGTTAATGAGCCGCTTCTTCAGATATACTGCCCGCTTCTCCCAGTATTTAGCTGTCCGTTTCTTGGCCATTTATTGGCTCCTCTAAGTTATAGGCGCTATATGGCTGCATCTGCTCTTCCTGCTCTTTTTTCAACCGTTCCAATTCTTGCTCCGGGTCTGTTACCCAAGGATGCTGACGCATAATCGTCTCCTGCGATAAAATGCCAATAGAGGCCGCGCAGTTAGCAATGCTCTCGCTCTCGTTGATGAGCACATCCCGGTCAAAAATGACCCGAACATCCTCCGCGAAATAATCTCCCCTGCCGGTATTGGCGAAATAGGTGTTGGCGAACCAGAGCAATTCCTCAAAGGCCGCCTGCGCTTCCACTTCCATGCTGTTTGCATCCAGGTCAATATCGTTATAGATAGACTGGATATTCATCTGATTGGGATTGCCAGAAAGCCGCTCATCCTTGGCATCGAATCCCCTCGCGTTTTCTATCAGCGCTTTTTTGAACATATCCAAAATGGCCCTGTAGTTTTCGGAGTTCACGCCAATGCGCAGGGCCTCTACCCCGCCAGAAATGCCCTCCGTCGTCCGTATCTTAACAGCACCGTAGGTAATCAGATTTCTGCGAAGTTCCCCCAAATCTTCACCATCGTAATTATGCACCACAAGAACCGTGTTACGGTAATCCTCCTGCATATTATTTGCAAAGTCTGAAAGAATTAAATTGATGCCATCCTGCAAGCACTTCACGTCTTGGATAAGCGGCTTTTCCGCGCTGTTCGCCTTAAACGCAATCAGTGGCAAGCGCTCCCAGGTATATTGTACAGTTTCTGCACCACCATCCATCTCGATATATCCGCTAAACTCTTTCCCAGCCTCTGGGATGAGCTTACCGCGCTGTAATTCGTATCGGTAAATACCTTCTGCCGTCAGCACCTCAACCTTTTCAATGATCTCGAGTTTGCTTCCACGATATGCCTCTACTTCATAAAGCCGCACCGCCATTTGTAGCCGTGTGTGCTCTCTGTCCTCCCAAAACGGAAGAATTTCGTATCCCGGATAGCAGCGAAAGAGCAACTGGCCATCATCGCTAAAGTATGGATGAATCCATGTTTTCCCGCTGTTTAAGGCATAAACTGCGGCCCTGCGCAGCGCTCGGTGAAAATGCGCCCCAAATAAGCTACGAAGCTGTTTTCCGTAATCCGCGTTTTGGGTGTCAAAAGAAATAGGCCGACCAAATAGATAGTTTGACTTCTGGTCGACCTGTTTTGCATATTGATTATCAATGATACGGCTATTCGGCAGGTTTGCCACTTCCTTCAGCTCCCCGCCCTCGCCTATCGCTGTGCGCCTGCGCCGTAGAATATCCTGTTGCCCGATATAGTATCTCTCGCCGGCAAGCATGGCCTTTCGCTCATCCGAGCGCTTCCAGCGCGCAATCTCGCGTTCTAAAAATTCCTGCCAGCTCATAGCAGACGATGCTCCATCTGCCAGCATATGCTTTATTTTCTGCATGAATTTCATTACCCTCTATCCTCTTAGTCAAAGCTATATAGGCTGCCCTGAAGCACATCTTCCAATGCGTAGCGCATCGCATCCATCAGATGGTTTGCATAGTCTACCGGCCGGTTAGTTTTCTGCCCAAATTTGTCTTCTTCCCATGTATAGTTGCTAATTTCCGTCAGAAAGTTTACGCATCTGGGGTGCACAATAATTTCATAGTCCTGTATTCGCTGAATCCCGTGAAGAACAGAATCCTTTCCCTTTCTTGCCGGCCGCACATTCCGCATTCCAAGCTCATATAGCTCATCGATGCTCTTTCTCTCCGCCGCATCTGCCCGAATCCGCTCTTTTGCATATCCCTTTTGCTCAATTTTTTCATAAATAGCGCGATTTGATAGGCCCTTTTCATAGAGCTCATCAAAGACATATATTGCCCTTTGCGCTTTGTCTACCAACCCACAAAACAAAGCCGAAGGGTCGTTGGTGTATCCAAAATCCAACCCAAACGCCGAAACGAGAGTTGGATGTTCCTTTTTAAATTTCTCGCTTTTGACATCAAAATTCTCTTCCCGCCAGTTTTCATAAACCAGCCCCTCGACAATCCCCCACTCTCCGAGCCCTGCTACTTGATAACGCCGTGGATTGTTTTTGCGCATATTCTCAAAAACTTTTTTGTCTGCCTCGTCCAGCCACTCATTGCAGGTGTAGTTTGTAGTCAGCGCCAGGACAGATCGGAAGAGCGTCGTGTAGGGAAAGAGTGTAGATCTCGGTGGTCGCT
>ENA-USUG01006224-USUG01006224.1-human-gut-metagenome-genome-assembly--contig:-NODE-6224-length-12722-cov-6.097193_pt1 | contig 12722 bp, 10 predicted proteins | sample MGYA00250059_ERZ773394 | MGnify/ENA primary metagenome ERZ773394 (study PRJEB29103, sample SAMN06111957) | human gut metagenome | biome: human gut; feature: ankylosing spondylitis patient; material... | reverse complement strand
GTTTACAATAGTACGGTTGGAAAAATAAAAGAAAAAAATAAAAATACTTTTGATAGTGTTGAGAAAATAGTAAACAAGTGTAGAAAGCATATTGCCAAAATAAATAGAAAAAAAGTAGATAAAGTGGTATTTATAATATTATGTATAATAGGTGGTATTCTGATTATAGGAAGAATGAGTAATTATTGCGGAACAGTTACAATACATTTCCCGGATAAACAACATATAGCGGAATATGGATCAGGATGGTTGGATCAGAGTGATAACGAAGAGTATCGATGGGTGCAGAACGAATCGGAGTTAAATGTTATGCTGATGGATCAGAATACAATTAGTATCAAGGGATATATACCGGCAAATGTGGAGGGAGCATCTTATTTTATTATTAAAATAAATAATGAAATTGTATGTAAGATGACTGTGTCGAATGATATGGAATTAAATGTTACACAGGATATTTCTAGTTACATAAAAAGAAATAAAAAAAATAATATAGTTTTTCAGTTTGATGGTATAAGAAAACCAAAACAAAATGATGTAGATATTAGAGAGTTTAGCGCATTAATAAGTGAAATACAGTTTTATTAATAATGATTTGGTAAAGGAGAATTTAGCTGATATATGAATATAAAGTATTTGAATACAGATATTAGAAAAAAAATTGTCAGATTAGCAAAAAATGCAGGAATATTATTGTTAATATATCTGTCTATTTGGCTGTTGGAGAAAAATCACTTGTTGAGATGCTCAATATTAGATGATTTAAATTTCTTTAAAAATTTTTGTAACAATGGTTTTTGGGGATCAGTATTTAGTGGAGGGTATAAGTTCAGACCTGTTTCGAACGGCGCATTATGGATGGCAGCAGAAATTTGTCAGAAAAATATATATTTATATGGCTATCTAAATGTTTTTATTAATGCCATTGCTACGTTTCTTGTTTATATTTTTATCAATGAAAATTCGAAATCACAATGGTATGGAGTGGTTGGGGCTCTATTATATATGACTTCACGCTTCTCGTATTATCAGATAACAACACAGATTGGGGTAATGGAAACAGTATCTACAATTTTATTTATTCTTATAATACGAAATCTATATATTTACATGAAGGATGGAGATAGCAAATATTATTGTTATGCATTAATAAGTTACGGATTATGTAGTATGTCCCATGAAAGATATACGATTATGTTTCCAATATTAATATATGCATGGTTTGTGACAGAAGGACAATTAAAAAAACAAACAGGGCGGAGAAAATATGGGCTTCTAATCGGAACAATATGTGAATTTGCCATTATAATGCTAATATTTAAATTGATGGTTGCAGATATATTAATGGGAACTGGTGGACAGAGTGTTTCAAGTACGTTTAGTGTCACAGAAATGTTAAAAAATGTGGCAAAATCAGTAGGTTATTTGCTTGGTGTTAATGGTAGTGCTTCAGATATTTATCTAACGATGGTTGCTTGGTCAGCTTATACAGTATGGATTAAAGGAATAGTAATTGCTTCGATAGTTTGTGCAGGCACGATTATAATAGTTGGAGTGCTGGATATATTAAAAAATATAAAACTTCAAGAAAGAAAAAAACAATTATGTATAATGTTATTTTTCATATTAAGTATAGGTGCGATGGTTTTAATATCTTCTGCTACAATACGTGTAGAATTGAGATGGATGTATGCGCCATACACGGCTGTAATAGCATTATTAATATATACGGCACAACTGGAAACAGATAGAAAAAAGTCGATTGTAAAAGATACATTATTAATAATATATTTTGTAGGTATGATATTTTTTAATATGTTTTCTAGAAATTTTTATAGTAATTTGTATTATTGGGGAAATTATACAATCGCCAATGCATTGACAGATAGTACATATGCGAGGTATGGAGATGATATGTATTCAAAATCATGGGTTATTATTACAGATGTACAACCCAATAATGCGTTTGAAGATTTAATGAAACAGTATGATGTATATGATGAATATGAATTGAAAGTTCAGGTAATTGCTTCTGTTAATGAGTTAGAAAATATACAGAATTTAGAAAATAAAGAAGTGCTATTTTGGGACAAAACCATTAATCAGTTTATTAATTTAACAAATGTAATTAAAAATAAAGAGATAAGTGGAAATTAGGATATAATAGGTTGCAAAGTGGTGTGCCGGAGTGATATCATATGATTTGAAAAGCTTTTGAGGAATTTATGATAAAAAGAAGTAAAAAAGAGATAATACATTTGATGTTTTGAAAGGAATAGCAATATATCTTGTTGTGCTAGAACATTTATTAGATTAAGTGGCAGGAAAGAGTATATATTTAATTTCATTTCATTGGTTCATATGCCTATACTCTTTTTTGTAAGTGGATTTTTCATAGGGTCAAGTATACAGAAAGATGGTTATTATAATCTTATTTATAAAAAGGTAAAGAGTTTACTTGTTCCATTTATACTTTGGTCAGCAGTGGCATTTTGTTCTAATATTGTGATTGATATACTGAGCCAAAGAATATCAATAGGAGATATAATACGAACACAGTTTATCGATATATTTGTATATGCAAGATTAGTGTGGTTTTTGTTAATATTATTTATAGTTGATATAATTTATATTATAGTATATGCAGCGGGAATTGTATGGCTAGTATATTTTGTTTCTAAATATTTTTTGCGAAAAATACCAATATATTCTAAATATTTTTTGGAAAAAAGATAAAAAATAATTATGGAAAAAGAGAGGAAAATTATGAAGGTCGTAATTTTAGCAGGAGGATTCGGAACAAGAATCAGTGAGGAAAGTTATTTAAAACCTAAGCCAATGCTTGAAATTGGTGGAAAACCTATTCTTTGGCACATTATGAAAGAATATTCATATTATGGATATAATGATTTTATTATATGTTGTGGATATAAACAGCATATAATTAAAGAATGGTTTGCAGATTATTATTTATATAACAGTGATGTGACTTTTGATTTCAGTGATAATAATAAGATGACAGTACATAATAATGTGGCGGAACCGTGGAAAGTAACTTTAGTTGATACAGGTTTAAATACCATGACAGGTGGACGTGTAAAGAGAATCCAGAAATATATCGGAAATGAAACATTTATGCTGACATATGGAGATGGTGTATGTGATATTAATATTAAGGAATTAGTAGATTTTCACAAAAAGCATGGAAAAATTGCAACATTGACGGCTGCTGCAATGGGACAGAGATTTGGTGTATTAGACATTACGAGGGACGAAACAATTACTTCATTCCGAGAAAAAAGCATGGATGATGGAGCGAGAATTAATGCAGGATATATGGTTTTAGAGCCAAAGATTTTTGATTTTATAGAGGGGGACTCAACGGTATTTGAAAAAGAGCCATTGGAGACAGTAGCAAAAATGGGCGAATTGAAAGCATATATGTTTGATGGTTATTGGCAGTGCATGGATACCAAGCGTGAGATGGACAAGCTGAATGAACTTTGGGATAGCGGAAAAGCACCTTGGAAATCATGGGAATAAATAGATTGGAGATGGAAAAAGATGTTTGAAAATAAAACAGAAGAGCAGGCAAAAAAAGAGATACTGGATATGGTAGCAGAGTATTGCGATACATTTCACAATAAGAAAAAAGAGTTTGAACCGGGAGACCGTATTACATATGCATCTCGTGTTTATGATCATGAAGAGATGTGTAATCTTGTAGATTCGGCGTTAGAATTCTGGCTTACTTCAGGAAGATATACCGATGAATTTGAAAAAGCATTTGCAAAGTATCTTGGAGTGAAATATTGTTCTCTTGTAAATTCAGGATCATCTGCAAATTTAAATGCATTTATGGCATTGACATCTCCTTTACTTGGAGAACGTCAGGTAAAACCAGGAGATGAAATGATCACGGTTGCGGCGGGATTTCCGACAACAGTGACTCCGGCGATCCAGTATGGTGTAGTACCTGTTTTTATTGATATTACAATTCCACAGTACAATATGGATGTGACACAGTTAGAGGCAGCATTGTCGGACAAAACCAAAGTTGTAATGGCAGCACATACATTGGGTAATCCATTTGATTTAAAGGCTGTGAGAGAGTTTTGTGATAAACATAATTTATGGCTGATTGAAGATAACTGTGATGCTCTTGGTTCAAAATATACAATTGATGGAGAAGAGAAATTTACAGGTACAGTTGGTGATATTGGAACATCATCATTTTATCCACCGCACCATATGACAATGGGAGAGGGGGGAGCTGTTTATACTAATAATGCATTATTAAATAAATGTATCCGTTCTTTCCGTGACTGGGGACGTGACTGTGTATGTCCGTCAGGAAAAGATAATTTATGTGGACACAGATTTGATAAGCAGTACGGAGAACTTCCATTAGGCTATGATCATAAATATGTATATTCTCATTTTGGATATAATCTGAAAGCAACTGATATGCAGGCTGCAATTGGTTGTGCACAGATTAAAAAATTCCCAACATTTGTCGAGAAGAGAATTCATAATTTTGATCGACTGAAAGCAGCACTTGCAGGATGTGAGGATAAACTGATTCTTCCAGAGGCTTGCGATAATGCAAGACCGAGCTGGTTTGGATTTTTAATTACCTGTAAAGAGGGTGTGGATCGGAATAAAGTGGTTCCGTATATCGAGGCACATGGAGTTCAGACACGTATGTTATTTGCTGGTAATCTGATCAAACATCCGTGCTTCGATCAGATGCGTGCGTCAGGTAAAGGTTATCGTGTGATTGGGGATCTCAGTGTTACAGATCGTGTAATGAATAATACTTTCTGGGTTGGTGTATATCCGGGCATGACAGATGAAATGATCGACTATATGGCAAAAACAATTACGGAAGCAGTAAACCAGTAATAAGTTAAAGTACGAGGAGAAAAGATATGAAACAGAGACTGGCGGATTATGTGGCAGATTTTTTGGTAAGTCACGGAATAACAGATTGCTTTATGGTAGTTGGTGGTGGTGCCATGCACCTGAATGATGCATTAGGGCATAAAGAGGGATTGCACTGCACTTACAATCATCATGAACAGGCATGTGCAATTGCAGCGGAAGCATATGCAAGAGTCGATAATAAGATAGCGGCTTTATGTGTGACAACCGGACCAGGTGGAACGAATGCGATTACGGGTGTTTTAGGTGGCTGGCTGGATTCCATACCGATGTTGGTGATTTCTGGTCAGGTACGTTATGATACGACTGCAAGATACATGAGTCAGTATACAGATGGGTTGCCATTGCGTGCAGTTGGCGATCAGGAATATGATATTACAAAATCGGTTTCTAGTATGTGTAAGTATGCTGTGATGATTGAAGATCCAAAGGATATCCGATATGCGTTAGAAAAGGCGTATCATCTTGCGATGACGGGCAGAAGAGGACCTTCCTGGATTGATATTCCGGTAAATTACCAGGGATGTTATATTGAAACAGACGAGCTGCGTGGGTATGATCCGTCAGAGGCTATAAACGAAAATCCGGCACCAGTGGAAGAGTCAGTCATAGCAGAAGTTATCGGGAAAATCAAAGATGCGAAGAGACCGGTGTTGTATGCAGGAAATGGAATCCGTTTATCAGAAGGATATGGAGCGTTTAGAAAAGCAGTTGAAAAACTGGGAGTACCGGTTGTAACCTGTTGGGATTCTATTGATGCAATTGAGGATGAAAATCCTTTATATGTTGGAAGAGGCGGTATCATGGGAGACCGCGCAGGTAATTTTGCAGTACAGAATGCGGATCTGGTGTTGGCAGTTGGAAACCGTCTTTCTATTCGTCAGGTTGGTTATAGTTGGAAAACCTGGGCAAGAGAAGCATATGTGATTATGGTTGATGTGGACCCGGCAGAATTGAAAAAGACGACATTACATGTTGAGCTGCCTGTTTGCGCAGATGCAAAAGACTTTTTTGTACAGATGAATGAACAGCTTGTAGATGAGGATGTACCTGTTTTTTCTGGTACAGAATGGATCGGTAAGTGTCAGGAGTGGAAGAAAAACTATCCGGTTACACAGCCAAAACATTGGGAAGAAGATGGAAAGTATGCAAATGTGTATGCGTTTATCAAATATTTAAGTCAGAATCTTCCACAGGGAAATATGACTGTTGTGTCGAACGGAAGTGCCTGTGTTGTGGGAAGCCATAACTATGTGATCCAAAAAGAGGCTCGATTCCTGATTAATAGTGCAGTTGCCAGCATGGGATATGGTCTTCCAGCGGCAATTGGAGCATGTATTGCAACAGGAAGAAAGACGACTATCTGCTTAGAAGGCGATGGAAGTATTATGATGAATCTGCAGGAGTTACAGACGGTTCTGACAAACCAGCTTCCAATTAAGATATTCGTGATTAATAACCAGGGATATCATTCTATTCGTCAGACACAGAATAATCTGTTTAAAGAACATTGTAAAATTGGTATTGGACCGGAGAGTGGAGATTTATCATTCCCTGATTTTTCCAAATTGTCGGAAGCGTTTGGATATACTTATCTGGAGGCTCATTCCAATGCGCAAATGAAGAAAATGGTAGATCAGGCATTGAAAATAGATGGGGCAGTTTTTTGCGAGATATTTGTATCGGCAGAACAGAATTTTGAGCCAAAGAGTGCTACTAAGCGTCTAGAGGATGGAACACTTGTGAGTCCTCCATTGGAAGATCTTGCGCCATTTTTGCCAAGGGAAGAGATCATAAAAAATATGTTTATACCAGTAATTGAAGAATAGATTTTTTTAGCCAAAACATTTTTATGTTTTGGCTAAAGTTGTTAGAAAGAGAGTGTGAAGATGAAAAAATGTTTAGTATGTGGTTCGGAGTTATTGAAAGAGCCATTGTTAGATTTTAATAATATGCCGGAATCTGCTCAGAATATTCCAAATGAAGAGGAAATAAAGCAGGATAAGGGAATTCGCTTGAAGTTATATCAGTGTAAAGGCTGTGGTTTAGTCCAGTTTGATTGTAAGCCAGTGGATTATTATAGGGATGTTATTCGTTCAGGTGGATTTTCTTCCACAATGGTTGAGTTGCGCAAAAGCCAGTATAGACATTTGATAGAATCATATCATTTAGAAAATAAGAAATTTATTGAAGTGGGCTGTGGACAGGGAGAATTTTTGTCAGTTTTGACAGAATTTCCAGTGGATGCATATGGAGTGGAACATAAGCATGATTTGGTTGAGATTGCCAGAAAACGTGGTTTGAATGTTAATGAGGCATTTGTTGAAAATAAGAATACGGTAATTGAAAATGGACCGTTTGATGTATTTTTATCATTTAATTTCTTGGAACATCAACCGGATCCGAATGGAATGTTACAGGGGATTTATGAGAATTTGAAAGAAGATGGAATGGGTCTTATTACGGTTCCAAGTCTTGAATATATTTTAGAATATAATGGCTATTATGAACTGATCAAGGATCATTTGGTATATTATACATTTGATACACTTCAGTTTGTGTTGGAAAAAAATGGATTTGAAGTGTTAGAGCAGGAAATGGTTAATAGGGATACATTATCCGTGATTGTTCGGAAAAAACAAAAGATTGATGTTAGTAAGATAAAAGAGAGTTATGACGTTGTCTGTAAAGAGATAAATGATTACGTTGATGCATTAAAGAAGCAGGGGAAAAAAGTGGCAATTTGGGGAGCAAGTCATCAGGGATTCACACTTGCTGCAACAGCAAAACTTACAAAAAAAATTGAATATATTATTGATTCAGCACCGTTTAAACAGGGAAAATATGCGCCTGCATCGCATATACCAATTATTTCACCGGCAGATGCGTTACTACATTCTGTAGATGCTATTATTATTATGGCACCTGGATATACGGATGAAATAGCTGCGATCATTAAGAGAGATTTTGGACAGGGTACAGAAATTGCAGTGATGAAAGCAAAAAATTTACAGATGTATGAGGATATTAAACAGTGAAAACAATTGTGATGACCGGTGCAACCAGTTTTCTCGGTAGAAATTTAGTTAAAACTTTTATAAAAAAGGGATATGAAGTTTTTGCATTAGTAAGAAAAAATTCTGCGTCGATTCATTTATTGCCTGAAGAAAATGAAAGATTTCATTTGATGTATGGTTCATTAGAGAATTTGACATGTATTGAGGATTATATAAAAGAAGCAAATTATTTTGTACATTTTGCATGGGATGGATCGGGAAATGCAGGAAGAGCAAATTATGAAATTCAGAGCAAAAATGTCTGGTATTCTATGGAGGCGTTAAAAATTGCAGACAGACTGGGGTGTGAAAGTTTTTGGTTTCCAGGTTCGCAGGCGGAATATGGAGTTAAACATGAGCCAATTAGCGAGGAAATGGAATGTCATCCTGTTTCAGAATATGGCAAATCAAAGTTGAAATTTGGAAATATGGCAGAAGAATTTTGCAGAGATAAAAAAATTCGTTTTATACATCTTCGTATTTTTAGTATCTATGGTGCCGATGACAGACCTGGAACCTTGGTGGATACATGTGTGCGTAAGTTTAATAGCGGTGAAACTGTGCAGTTAGGTAATTGCACTCAAAAGTGGAATTATTTATATATTGATGATTTTACTGATATGATTAGTCGTATGATGGAAAAAAACATAGATACAGGGATATATAATATTTCTGGAGTAGATACCCGGGTTTTGAGAGAGTTTGTAACGGAGATATATCATTTATCAAATCAAACAGGAAATTATGAATTTGGAAATAATATAGTAAATCCTGAGGGAACACCTGATTTAGAACCAGTGATTAAAAAAGTAGATAGTGTAATTGGTACTCATAAAATAACTACATTTAGTGATGGAATAAGAGAAATTATGAAAAGGATTGAAGAGGAGAGTTTTGTATGAAAGCGTTTGTGTTAGCAGAACCAGGAAAGGTAAAGTGGTTTGATGCACCAGAACCGCAATTAGTGCCATATGGTGCTATTTTAAAACCGGTTGCTGTGACTCCATGTTCGTCTGATGTACATACAGTATTTGGTGGTGGTTCTAAAAAGCAGGATAATTTAGTGTTAGGACATGAGTGTATCGCCGAAGTTGTAAGTGTAGGTGAAAATGTATGTGACTTTAAAGCTGGTGATCGTGTAGCTGTACCTGCTATTACACCTGATTGGAGAGAGAAAAGTATTCAGGAGGGAAATGACAGACATGCGTCAGCGCCATTTTCTGGACATCAGTTGGGAAGAACACAGCCAGGTGTTTTTTCAGAACGTTTTTTAATTAAGGATGCAGATACTACATTGGCACATATTCCGCAGAAAATATCAGAAGAGCAGGCGTTGATGAGTGTAGATGTGGTAACGACAGGATTTACCGGGGCAGAATATGCTGATATTAAGATTGGTGATACTGTATGTGTGATTGGTATTGGACCTATTGGTTTAATGGCGGTAGCAGGAGCAAAATTACGAGGTGCAGCTCGTATTATTGCAGTAGGAACACGCCCTAAATGTGTACAATTAGCAAAATACTATGGAGCAACAGATGTTTTAAGTTACAAAGAAGGGGATATTGTACAGCAGGTAAAAGAATTGACAAATGGAATAGGTGTTGATGCGACGATTATTGCAGGAGGAACTGCAGAAGTGCTGACACAGGCATATGATATGACGAGATATGGCATAGGAACTATTTCCAATATTAATTATTTTGGAGGAACCGGGTATCTGCCCCTTCCAATTTTTTCAGGTGGAAGAGGTATGTGCGGAAAAACATTGCACATGGAATTGGCAAAAGGTGGCCGGGCTCGTATTGAAAGGATCATGTCCATGATTGAATTTGGAAGAGTTGATCCGACACCATTGGTTACACATCATTTATATGGACTTGACAAAGTGGAAGAAGCACTTTATCTTATGAGAGATAAGCCAGCAGATTTGGTTAAAGTAATGGTGCATTGTGAATAAAAAGGAAAAGAACAGATGAAAAAAATAAGTGTGATGATTCCCTGTTATAATGAAGAGGAAAATGTAAGGGAAATATGTGCAGCAGTTATTGATGTATTAGAAAAAGAATTGTCTTCATATGATTACGAAATTTTATTTATTGATAATTGTTCACAGGATAAGACAAGAGAATATTTGAGAGAAATGTGTAAAAAGAATCCTAAAGTGAAAGCAATTTTTAATGCTAAGAATTTTGGACAGTTTAATTCACCAGTTTATGGAATGTGTCAGACGACAGGGGACTGTACAATTAGTCTTTGCTGTGATTTTCAGGATCCTGTAGAATTAATACCGGTATTTGTAAAAGAATGGGAGAATGGTTATAAAATTGTAAGTGGAATTAAGACAGGAAGTAAAGAAAATAAAATAATGCGGTTTTTAAGAACCTGCTATTATAAAATGATTAAGAAGATGTCTGATGTTGAACAAATTGAGCATTTTACTGGTTTTGGACTGTATGATAAAAGTTTTATTGAAGTATTACGCAATTTAAAGGATCCGACACCATTTATCAGGGGAATTGTTGCTGAGTTAGGATATAAAAGAAAAGATATACCGTATACTCAGCCAAAACGTAAGGCAGGAAAGACACATAATAACTGGGCAACATTATACGATGCAGCTATGTTAAGCTTTACATCTTACACGAAAGTAGGATTAAGAATTGCCACTATTATTGGATTTATATTTTCAATGGTTAGTTTGATAGTTGCATTGGTTTATCTGATTATGAAATTAGTTTTTTGGGACAGGTTTGTTGCTGGAACAATTCCGATTTTACTTGCAGTATGTATTCTCGGGTCGGCACAGTTATTTTTTATTGGTTTATTAGGTGAATATGTTATGAGTATGAACAAACGTATCATGAATCGTCCGCTGGTTATTGAAGAAGATCGTTTGAATTTTACGGAGGAACAGGAGGATAAATCAAATGCTTGATGTTTCTTTTTACAAAGATAAAAAGGTATTGATTACCGGGCATACAGGATTTAAGGGATCCTGGATGTGTCAGTTACTTATTATGGCAGGAGCTAAAGTAACAGGATATGCGCTTGAAGCACCGACAGATCCAAGTTTATTTGAAATGTGTCATCTTGCAGACCATATGCAGTCTGTCATAGGGGATGTGCGTGATTTAGACCATATGAAAAAAGTTTTTGATGAGGTACAGCCAGAGATCGTGATTCATATGGCAGCGCAGCCAATTGTGAGAGAATCCTATAAAAATCCTGTATATACCTATGAAACGAATGTGATGGGAACCGTAAATGTTTTAGAATGTGTCCGTTTAACTTCATCAGTTAAATCATTTTTAAATGTTACGACAGATAAAGTATATCTGAACAAAGAATGGGAGTGGGGATACAGAGAGAATGAAGAATTAAATGGATATGATCCGTATTCAAATTCGAAATCATGTTCCGAACTTGTAACCAGCAGTTATCTGAATTCATTTTTTAAAGATATGGATGTTGCAATTTCAACAGCGCGTGCCGGTAATGTAATTGGAGGCGGTGATTTTGCAGTAGATCGTATTGTCCCTGATTGCATCCGTTCAGCGGAGAAAAAGGAAGATATCATTGTAAGAAATCCTTTCTCCACAAGACCATATGAACATGTTTTAGAACCGGTTGTTGCGTATCTTATGATTGCGAAAGCCCAGTATGAGGATAAAAAATATGCTGGAAATTATAATGTTGGACCGGATGAGACAGATTGCTGGACAACAGGTAATCTGGTAACCCTTTTCTGTGAAAAATGGAACAGGGAAACAGGCGATTCTATAAAATGGATTGATCGCTACGATGGTGGACCACATGAAGCGAATTTCCTGAAACTGGATTGTTCTAAGCTGAAACGTACTTTTGGATGGAAACCAAGATGGAATGTTGAGACGACCATGGAAAAAATTGTGGAATGGTCATATATTTATCTGCAGCATGGTGATGTAGCAGACTGTATGAAACGTCAAATTGAAGAATTTATAACAGAATAGGCACTCTATGGAGTGCCTGTTTTACTGAAAGGTTGGAAAATAAAATGCAGAGTATAGGAACTGTTATATGGCATTGGATAGAACTGATCGCACATGCTGTTTTAAAGTTATTTTTTAAAATTGTTGGAAAAGAGCTGACACAGATTCAGTTCGATGCATTTATGCAGTTTGTAAAATTTGGAATTGTAGGTGTAAGTAACACCGTTATTTCATATATATTGTATGCTATCAGTCTTATTGGGTTTCAAAAGGCGGGAATTTTACCGAAAAGTGATTATCTGGTTGCACAGGTGATTGCATTTGTTTTAAGTGTGTTATGGTCGTTTTACTGGAACAACAAGCTGGTATTTGTTTTGGAAGAAGGAAAACAGCGTTCAGTATGGAAAGCGTTATTAAAGACATATGTTTCGTATTCTTTTACAGGATTGTTTTTAAATAGTATTTTACTGATTTTGTGGGTGCAGGTAGTTGGAATTTCAGAATTTATTGCACCAATTATTAATTTACTGGTAAGTGTGCCATTGAATTTTGTGATAAATAAGTTTTGGGCATTTAAACAGAAATAAGTAAATAATTGTGGTTAGTCTATTTTACTACAATTATGGAGGACAACATTATGGCAAACACCAGAAAGTCCAGAATTCCAAAAGAAGACCAGCTATGAAAAGTCAACCATAAATTAGCAAAAAATTTCTTTTTCATATCGGTGGTAAAAAAGGGTAACTTT
>ENA-USUG01006217-USUG01006217.1-human-gut-metagenome-genome-assembly--contig:-NODE-6217-length-12728-cov-3.734408_pt1 | contig 12728 bp, 11 predicted proteins | sample MGYA00250059_ERZ773394 | MGnify/ENA primary metagenome ERZ773394 (study PRJEB29103, sample SAMN06111957) | human gut metagenome | biome: human gut; feature: ankylosing spondylitis patient; material... | reverse complement strand
GTTTTTCTTTTTCTTTCAGATAATTTTTAATATCTGCTGCCATGCATTTATTTCCTTATGTATCCTTTGTATGAGCATATGGTCTATGCACCGAACAAGCATGTTTGTATGGCATCCCTGCCGGGCATGTATGATCACACCATTACCTGCAATTCCCTTTCCAAGACTTATTCCATCACCGGATGGCGTCTGGGCTATCTGATCGGCCCTGCAGAAGTGATTGAAGGTGCTAAAAAAGTGCATGATTTTCTGACCGTAGGAGCAGCTGCACCGCTTCAGGAAGCAGCCGTAACAGGCTTAAATTTTCCAGAAACATATTATGAGGAACTTCTGGAGCTTTATACAAAGAAACGGGATCGTTTTCTGAAAGGACTGGACCAGATCGGATTAAAGCACAATGTGCCCCAGGGAACGTATTTTGTTATGATTGACATCCAAGAATTCCTTGACTTGCCGCAGTTTGCCGGATTTACGGATCTGGAATTCTGTGAATGGATGATTAAAAATATCGGAGTGGCAGCAGTGCCGGGTTCCAGTTTCTTCCGCGAGGAGGTCAATCATTTGATCCGTCTGCATTTTGCACGAGAGGAAAAGACACTGGACGAAGCGCTGGTCCGTTTGGAAAAATTGAAAGAATTGTTGTAAAGAAAAACAGTATTGACAATTTTTAAATCTCCATCTAATTATCATTGGTAATTATATGGAGATTTTTTATTATGAGAACTGAAACACTGAAAAAAATGTTTGATGCCTGTTATCAGGCAAAAAGGGCAAGGAATCTGCTGCCGCCACTGCCGGATGGCGTAACGTCTTCCTATATTCATTACCTGGATGCCATCCAGATACTGGAAAAACAGGAGATTCATGTAAAAGTATCGGATATCAGTGATGCGCTGAATCTTCCACGTCCCGGCGTCACCAGAACCGTAAAGGAGATGGAGACAAAAGGATATCTGCAGAAAATTGCTTCGCCCGATGATGGTCGAGTGACCTATATTGTGGTTACGGAGGCGGGAAAACAGTTGTCGCAGAAATATAATGAACAGTATTTCCGGATGTTGGTTCCGTATATGGATGAGATTTCGGAAGAAGATGCACAGTGTGTGATTCGGACAATTGAGAAGTTTTATCAGATTATGAACGAGAGGAGAGAGACTTATGACAAATGATCAATCAGATTTTACACAGGGAAGTATTTTAAAGAAACTGGTAACTTTTATGATGCCGGTGCTTGGGGCATTGATCTTACAGGCTGCTTATGGAGCAGTAGATCTTTTGGTAGTGGGAAGATTTGGTTCCACTTCCGGACTGTCCGCCGTTTCTACCGGAAGCCAGGTATTGAATCTGGTTACTTTTGTAGTAATACAGACAGCTATGGGTATTACGGTGCTGATTGCCCGGTATCTGGGTGAAAAGAAGCCGGAGCAGATCGGTTCTGTTATCGGTGGATCCGCCATTGTCTTTACCATTATTTCTGTCGTTCTGTTTGTAGTAATGGTGGGTTTTGCCCGTCCGATTTCCGTATTGATGCAGGCTCCCACAGAGGCTGTGGATCTGACAGCTACCTATGTGCGGATTTGTGGAGCAGGAATTTTCTTCATTGTAGCTTATAACTTGCTGTCTGCAATTTTCAGAGGACTTGGCGACAGTAAATCTCCGCTTTTGTTCGTGCTGGTAGCCTGTATCATCAATATCTTCGGCGATCTGGCTCTGGTGGCCGGACTTCATATGGATGCAGCCGGTGCGGCAATTGCGACGGTGGCCGCCCAGGCATGTAGTGTGGTATTTGCAGTGATTCTTCTTATGAAGAAGCAGCTGCCATTTGAGATTACCAAAAAGGATTTTCGATTGAATATTCAATGTCAGAGATTTCTGGAGATCGGGCTTCCGCTGGCGCTGCAGGAGTTTTTGACACAGATTTCTTTTCTGGCACTCTGCGCCTTTGTCAACCGTCTGGGACTGGAGGCATCCTCCGGTTATGGTGTAGCCTGTAAGATCGTAAACTTTGCAATGCTGGTACCAAGTGCCCTGATGCAGTCCATGGCATCCTTTGTATCCCAGAATGTGGGTGCAGGAAAGCTGAAACGTGCCAGACAGTCCATGCTTACCGGAATTGGCGTAGGACTGGTGGTAGGATGTTTTGTATTTGCACTGGTGATGCTGAAAGGTGATGTGCTGACCGGATTCTTCTCCACAGATGAAGCAGTCATCCAGAACGGTTTTGCTTATCTCAAAGGATTTGCTCCAGAGACCATTGTAACCGCAGTATTGTTCAGTATGATAGGCTACTTTAATGGAAATAACAAAACCGTGTGGGTCATGACCCAGGGACTTATTCAGACTTTGTTGATACGTCTGCCATTTGCTTACATTATGAGTATTCAGCCCAACGCGAGCCTGACCATGATCGGTCTGGCTGCGCCGGTATCCACTATGGTTGGAATTATTCTGAATGTGGGATTTTTTACATGGATATCCAACCGAAGGCATTTGCCACGGAACTGATCAGTATAATAGCTGCAAAGATGGGGCAGAGATACTGGATCATAAAGTAGAAAATTTTCTTCCGGCGGAAGGGCTGTCCATCCTGCGTGATTTCTTCCTCCATTTTTTGCAGACCGACTACTTTGGAGACAAACAGGCAGATTGCGATAGCTGCAATCGGCATCATGACAGAGTTGGTCAGAAAATCGAAAAAGTCAAGGAACTGCATGCCGATAATGGTGACTCCGGCCAGCGGTCCATAACCAAGGCAGGAGAGGGTTCCTAACAGAACCATAACGACGCCCATAAATACAGTTGCTTTTTTACGGCTCCAGTGCAGTTCATCTTCAAAGGTGGAGACAGCACTTTCTGTCAGTGCAATGGAACTGGTCACAGCAGCAAACAGTACCAACAGGAAGAACAGGATGCCGATGACGGTTCCAAATCCCATGTTGGCAAATACTTTTGGGATGGTGATGAACATAAGCGCCGGTCCAGCCTGCAGAGTGTTCGGATCACCGCCGGAGAAAGCAAAAACTGCCGGGATAATCATAAGACCGGCCATAATGGCGATGGCCGTATCAAAAATTTCTACATTCTGTGTGGAGTCTTCAATCGAAGTCTCTTTTTTCATATAAGAACCAAAGGTGATCAGGATACCCATAGCGATGGACAGGGAATAAAACATCTGTCCCATGGCAGATACCACTGTCATCCAGGAAAAATTCGCCATATTCGGGACCAGAAGATACTTCACACCGGCCATAGCGCCCGGTCTGGTGACGGAATAAACGGCAATGATGACGGATAGTACCACCAGAATCGGCATCATAAATTTGGACACGCGCTCGATTCCGTTGCGTACACCTGCATAAATAATACCTAAGGTAATAAAGGTAAATACAAGTGAACACACACTTTTTTTGGCATAGTATAGAGGAAAGAAAAAAGCAATTTGAGATGGAAAAATGTTGTTATTTACATAACTGTATATTATAATGCAAATATGCAATAAATCTAGCTAATTCACATCTCATTCTCGGAGCTCCAATCGAGCAAGATTCCCGATAATGACACAATTGAATGCAGAACAGATACGGGAAAAAGCTTCGTTCGGAGAAAGAGAAATCGTGGTAGAATAAGAAAAAGTGAAATTGTAGAAGGTGGGCCTATGAGATATATACAGTATCTGACAGAAGTGATTCTGGCATGGATCCAGATGAAAGAGGGAAAAAATCTTCCTGAAAAATACCATCACCTGTTTGAAACAGAATTGTCGGAGGAAGGTGAGATCAGGGAAGTGTACCAGAACTTGCTAGCCGAAGAGAGTGAAGAAGCTGAAAAATACAGGAGACTGATCGAACTTTGTGGAAATACAGAGATTAGTAGAAAATTGCTGGACTGTTGTATTGCAGGACTTTTGTATCCGGAATTTCACCAGTTTGCAAAAGAGCAGTGGAATGGAATCACACTGGATGTGATGGAATCGTTGTGTGATGAGGAAGTTACTTATAAAGAAATGAAACAGGTCTGGGAATGTGCCGGGCGTATTTTGCAGTGTGAGAAAAATCATGGATTATTTTTGAGGCATGTTTTCTGGGCAGATACAAGAATCCTGGACTATTTTCTGGATCCGGATGTTATTGATGAAAAATTAACCCGTGTGGGAACTGAACTTTACACAGGAGAGGAAGATCCTGGAGAAATCTACGTAAATGAGGCGGTTGAGCAAGAACTTTCAGATATCTTGAGAAAGGAGAACGGGGACTGTGTCCAGATCGCAGGAAATACAGGATGCGGAAAGAAGTTTCTCCTGAAAAAAGCATGCCATGCAACGGGACAGAAAATGATTCTGGCGGATATCCGGCAGATTCAGCAGTGTAAAGATGGCCTGTTATATCCACAGTTACTGATTCGGGAAGGCACGCTCCTTGATTGTGGAATCTGCCTTTATCATATCAGTCAGGAAGCACTGGAACAGGTACTGACGCATTTCCTGAGACCGATGCTTGCTCAGAATATTCGTGTATTTTTGTGTACAGATATGGAAGCAGAAGTGATTCCGCGGATTCACAGCCATGTAGAGTATGTGCTGGTGCCTGCGTATGGAAGACCAGAAAGAATTGCACTCTGGAAGGGATTTACGGAAGAACATGGAATTCGAAAGCAGGTAGACTGCATTACAGCAGGCTCGAAGTTTAAACTTTCCGCCGAAGAAATCCGCAAAGCTGTGGAGCGTATCGTGGTAACTTCTGCTGCATTGACCATCGGTGAGAGCGAGATCGGCCGAATCTGTGAAGAAGTTCTTCTGAAGCCATCCTGCGGCAGCATCAAAAGAATCCCGGTTCAGTATACCTTTGATGACCTGAAACTTTGGCCGGAGCAAAAAAGGATTCTCAACAATATCTGTGCGCACGTATGGCACCGGCATAAAGTGTATGATGAATGGAATCTGGAAAGCAGATATTCCTATGGAAAAAATGTATCCGCACTGTTTTATGGCCCGCCCGGAACCGGTAAAACCATGGCAGTTCACGTAATTGCCAATATGCTGAATCTGCCGCTTTACCGGATTGATCTGTCCCAGGTAGTCGACAAATACATTGGTGAAACGGAGAAACGGCTGGAAGAAATTTTTAATGCGGCAGAGAAGAACAATACGGTGCTGTTCTTTGATGAAGCTGATGCGATCTTCGGAAAAAGAAGTGATGTGCACGAGGCAAAGGATAAATATGCCAATACGGAAGTATCCTATATTCTGCAGCGAATCGAGCAGTATGATGGCATCGTGATTCTGGCGACCAACTATCGGAAAAATATTGATGAGGCATTCATGAGGCGTATTCGATATGTGGTGGAATTTTCACTCCCGGATGCACGCTTAAGAAAAGAACTCTGGAAATCCAGTTTTTCCGATGAGATTCCGACAGAATATCTGGATTATGATTATCTGGCGGAACAGTTTGAAATCTCCGGTGGGTCGATTAAAAATATCGTTCTGAATGCCGCCTTCCTGGCAGCAGCGAGAAATGAGCCGGTATCCATGCTGGATGTGCTGTACAGTATCAAAAATGAAAATGCGAAAACAGGAAAAGTCATGCTCAGCAAAGATTTCGGATTATATGGAGATATGATGGAAGAAGAAGCTGGAAAATGAGTCATTGCGGAAGAACAGTCACCTGCCCAAAGAGTAATGAAAACTAACAGAAGAAAAAGGAGTTGCTGCAAAATAGGTGAGGGATCAACAGCTCCTTTTTTGAAGTTTAAATTGTCGGATATTTTTTGGAAATATTTTCCGATTCGTCCACTTGCGAATCTTATAGTAAAAGTCTTGAAACGTAAGTTCCGCCTGATTTCTTATTAAACATTCCGGTAACGATCGTATTTTTAAATTCTTCCAGTGTCTCTGCATTCCATTCCTGATTTTGAAGAAAGAAATGACTTCCGCTTTCCTCTTTTTCTTTTTTGATAGCTGTCTGTACCTGTGCAAGACGTTTCCAGGCATTTTCAATGGCGGATGGCTCCAACAGGTCGCCAAGCAGAAAGAAGAGCTGTTCTTTGTTCACGGCCAGAATCCGATCTGCCATAGCTGCATCCATATGTGGAATATGAAAAGTTCCATCATCATTAAAGATACTGATTCCGTTTTGCCCGATGATGTTATTTGTTTGGTAAGCATTACCAAAGGAAAAATCATTATCTATTCCGGTCACACCAGTCAACATTCCGGTAGACTCGTCTTCCTGAATAAAATAATTGTTCGTATGCCTGTCAATCTGACCTGTAATATAATCCAATACCTGAAGATTTGTCAACTGACGTTGTAAATTGCCGGTTATTTTCTGAGAAATATCACCGGAATCAGAGGATGCGGTTTTATTTTTATAACGTTCAGCAATGGCAGCGGCAGCTTTTCCTTCTGCTTTCTGCATCAGATTCCCAACTCTTCCGGTGGCTTTTCCAGGTTCCACCATTTCGACGGTTTCTGATCGGGCAATTACATCTCCGGCACCAAGAAGATCGGCCATACGGCTGGTAGCTACATTTCTATTAGAAAGATTAATGCTCTCTCCATCTTGCAAATTTACGTTTAAAAGACCTTTTGTTCGAATATTGTATCTAGTGATATCATAAGAATCTGCAAGTGCACATAAGGATTTTACATAAGAAGAAAATTCTGGAACAGTCAACATTTCATCCATATTTTTTAAGATGTCTGCCAGTGATTGAATGGATGCATTTGTCAGATCCCAGGAAGAAGTACAACTTAACATTTTTTCCTTTGCCTTTTCATAAAGGCTATCAGAAATAGGAGACAGCTTGAGGGCTCGTTCCATAAGTTTGAAAATAAGAACTTCTTTATCCTCATAATATGTAAATATTTCAGCATCTTTAAAAAAGCCGGAAGTATCCGTGTTCTCCAGATCACCTTCTTTCAGTACCGTCAGACGACTGGCTAAACCACCGACATGACTGTGTTCGGAATCCGCTTTTTTCATATAAAACTTTTTGCGACGTGCGATTTCCACAGCCTGCCATACATTGGAAGCCTGTTCCGAAGCAGGAAGAGTCTGATACTGTCCCCAGTAAGTAGTCAGTGTTAATTGGTCTTCCATGGCCTGCGCTTTTATTTTCTCGACAATATCCTGCCGAGCTTTACCGCGGTCAGAGAAAGCATAGCGATTTAGATAACGGTCGCACTTGGAGACCAGATTTTGATAACTGTTTGTTACCTGACGTGCCACTTCCTTTGTGGATTCATAATCATTTTTCTTCAAAGGAGAAGACAGTAAACTTAACACGCGAACCATACTGTCAGAAACTTCATTATACTTATCTGAATTCTTTTTAAAAAGTCCGCTGCCTCCTTTTTTAGAAGTCGACAATTCATCGTATAAATCGCGCATAGGGACATTGACAGTAGAGATTCTTTGTGGTCCTTCCTGTTCAAACAGTGGATTCTCCTGCCATACAGGGTCAGCGGCAGTCTTGTCTTCTTTTTTCTTCCGTGAAAAAATTCCCATGGAAAAACCTCCTTTCGGCTCTCAGAATTTACTGATTTTATTATATAGAAGAAAAAGGAAGAAGGCACTACCCGTTCGTATAGTGTGGAAATGTAAAATCTGTTGTGGTCTGAGCCGCTTATTTTCAAGTAGATTTGGAAATAAGCGGCTCTTTGTTTATCGGATAAATGTGCGAGAATAAAAGATTTTAAGGAGCTTTTACCACAAAAAAAGATATCCAGAAACGGATGGATTCCACCGATTATCTGGTCAATTCCGCATTCACTCAGGAATGCACCGGGTTGATTTCCCGTGGATTGCAAAGTGATGAGAACATTTCCCTGGTATTTTATTTAAAATAAGTTGCTTTTTAAATAACTATATGTTACTATCTAAATATACAATTTATCTAAATAATGCAAAAGCATTTTCGGAGCTCTGATCGAGCAAAATTCCCGATAATGACACAATTTAATATAGAGCAGATACGGGAAGAAGTAGCTTTCAGAGAAAAAGAATTTGTGATAAAATTATAAAAAGGAAAGTTTCTCTTTTGATATCTGTTTTGTAGGATTTGAAAGGAGAAGCTATATGAAAACAAAAGCGAAAGATAATTTTTTAATGTCCCCGAAAGTGGATTATTGCTTTAAAGAATTATTGGCGTACTCGGAGATCAGAAAAGGATTTATTGCAGCAATTTTAAATAAAGATCCGGAAGAAATTGCAGAGACTACATTGATGCCAACGATTCTCAGCAAAGATACAGAAGATGGTAAGTATGGTATTCTGGATGTTCGGGTACGGATGAAAAATGGTTCACAGATGGATTTGGAAATGCAGGTGGCACCATTTGAATTCTGGAATAATCGGGTTATTTTTTATTTAAGTAAAATGTATGCGGAACAGGTTAAAGAGGGGGATAAATATAAAAATTTAAAACCATGTATTCAGGTCAGTATTTTGAATTTTAACCTGTTTCATGAAGACCGGACGTGCTTTCGTGAAATTGCATTCTGTGATCTGACAACGAAGCAAAAGTATACGGATTTACTGGAGATCTATGTATTAGAATTAAAGAAACTTCCACCGGAGCAAAAAGAGGAACCGCTGATTATCAAATGGATGCGGTTTCTGGCTGCAGAGAGTAGAGAGGATTTTGAAAAAATGGCAGGAGAAGATAATTATATTAACGAAGCCTATGAGGTTTTGCAAAAGCTTAGTGCAGATGAACGGAAACGTCTGGAATATGAAGCGAGACAGAAGGCAATTCGTGATTACGATTCACAGATGAGCAGTTCAAGAGAAGAAGGCATTCGGATTGGAGAAGATAGGCTTAATCATTTATATGAAAAATTGATGAGAGATCATCGGTCAGACGATTTAGTGAAAGCAATTTCTGATAAAGTGTACCGAGAGAAATTGTATCAGGAATATGGACTGTAAAAAATGAAATTTTTTGTAGTAAATATCTGTCATTTCCCGTTTTATAAGTAAAAGAAAAGGGAAAGGCAGGTAATTCATATGAAGAAGAAATTATCAGCAGCAATGATGTTTATGGCGGCCATTGCACTTTTAAACGGCTGCGGTCAGAAGAGTGACGAGCAGAAATCAGATGTCCAAGTACAGACGCAGGAAGAACAGGTAGTATCGGATAATGAAGCCGTGACACTGCCGGAACTTTCGGAGAACCGGCCGATGGCATATCCGCCTTGTGTGATGATTGATGGAATCGTGTACCAGGATACGGGGTATGTAAGTTCCATGCTGGGATGTGGTGTCATGGATGGCGAGATTACATCAGAGGTGGATGGAACTCAGCTTCCTGCAGAAAATGATCAGTCGAATTTTGGAACAGGTTATGCATATCAGAGAGGCACAGAAAATTATGTGATTGTGATGATGGATGGAGAACCGGAGATTTTTCAAAATATAGAAATGGAGAGAGATGGCTCCATACCGCCGGAGGTACTTCATTTCAATGGGGAAGTAAAAGAGATCGGGGATGGAAATCTGTTGGTAACTTATCTTTCTACGGCAGACGGTTTTATGGAGCTGTCAGATGGAGACTATGTGATGTCCACGGACAATCTTCTGGATGAGGTACAGAAAGGCGATGTGGTGACCATCTGGTTTGGTGGGATCATTTTGGAAACTGCACCCGCGCAGCTGACAAATGTATACCGGATTGAAAAAGCAGAATAAAGAGTGAAAAGCACAGTGTCATCAAAAGATGCGCTGTGCTTTTCTTAATGGAAAAACTGTGGTACAATTCAGAAAAGTTACAGTGGATAAATTAACCGCAAAAAGGAGACTTGCATAATGGAATTACAGAAGGGAAGACCTGCGGATACCGCAGGCAGACTGGAAAAAGAAATTCGTACGTATGATTTACTGGATCGTCTGGGTGTGGAGTATGAGAGAATAGATCATGAGCCGGCTATGACCATGGAAGACTGTAAGGAAGTTGACCAGTTACTGGAGGCAGTGATCTGCAAAAATCTGTTTCTGTGCAACCGCCAGAAGACGGCCTTTTATCTCTTGATGATTCCGGATACGAAAGTATTTCATACCAAAGATCTGTCCGCACAGATTGGGTCCGCGAGACTTTCTTTTGCAAAACCAGAGTATATGGAAGAATTCCTGGATATCACACCCGGCTCGGTCAGTGTTATGGGGTTAATGAATGATAAGGAGCACCGGGTACAGCTCCTGATTGATGAGGATGTACTAGATGGCGAGTATATCGGCTGTCATCCTTGTATCAACACTTCCAGTATCCGGTTTAAGGTGAAAGATTTGATAGAAAAAGTAATCCCGGCAATGGGACATGATTTCGTGAAGGTGAAATTGTAAAAATAGGAGTGGAAAAAGTGGCTTGGGTCTCGGCTAAACAAACAGGAAAAAAGTTCCTGCCATACTAGCTTAAATTTGATAATTTCGGTGAAATTGTAACTGAAAGAAAGATGAGGGAAAAAAGTTCCTGCGAAAATGAAAAACGTGGATGCGGTAGAGATGGAAATATATCATAGACCCAGCCAACAGAGATAAAAATATAATGCTCCAGTCAGGAAAATTGTTCTCCGGTTGTCCCGGCGGGAAGCTGACACTTTCTGAAAATCCTCCTTGACATCATTGGTCGGTTATTGTAGACTTGAATTAAGAAATAGGTCTACAATAACCGACTTTTTCTTTCGGAGGATATATGTATGGAAGAGTTCAGATTATGCAACAGTGATTACCGCTTCATGATGCTGGTATGGGAGCATACACCGATTGGATCGGGAGAACTGGTGAAGCTGTGTGCGGAAAAGCTTGGTTGGAAAAAATCCACTACGTATACGGAGATCAAGCGGCTCTGTGAAAAGGGAGTGCTGCAAAATGAGCATGCGGTAGTGACGCCGCTGGTGACACAGGAGGAAGTGCAGGCGAAGGAGTCAGATGAGTTTGTGGAGCGGACTTTTTCAGGATCGCTGCCCGGATTTTTAACTGCATTTCTGGGAAATAAGAAATTATCAGGGAAAGAAGCAGAGGAACTGAAAAAGCTGATTGATGAATATCGGGAGGATTGAGTATGTATCTGGAGCAGGTTTTTACACAGATCCTGAAAATGAGCATGACAGCGGGCTGGTGTATTCTGGCAGTACTGGTACTGCATCTGATTTTTCATAAGGCTCCGAAAAAATATCTGTATGCTCTGTGGCTGGTGGTGGCTTTCCGACTGCTCTGTCCGTTTTCCATTAGCACACCGGTGGGAATCTTCCAGGGTGAGCAGACAACTGTGGGGCAGACGGTAAGTGAGCAGACGAGTGTTGAGCAGGCAGCAGTTCTGCGGCCAGACAATTCATCAAAAGTACAGCCGATGGAGAATTCACAACAAATTTCCATCGCAGGTGGGGAACAGCAGGAAACGCCTGCTCGGCCAATCATCCATGTGGCAGGAGAGAAAAGAGTACTTCGGCTGGCATCCCGCATCTGGGTCATCGGTATGGCAGCTCTGGCAGGTTACTACGTATTCAGCCTTTGGCGTATTCGCCGGAAACTGAAGAAGGCTGTGCTGGCAGAGGAACAGAATCACCATCCTGACTGGGGGAAGATTCCGATCTATGAGTGTGACAGTCTCCCGTCTCCATTTGCTATGGGGATGCTCCATCCGAAGATTTATCTTCCATATGGAATGAAACCAGAAAACAGGGAGATGGTACTTCTTCATGAGCAGTATCATATCCGGCGGAAGGATCAGCTTGTAAAAGCCATGGCGTGTCTCTTGCTGGCTGTCTACTGGTTTCATCCACTGGTGTGGACAGCATGGGCAGTGATGTGCCGGGATATGGAGATGAGCTGTGATGAAAAAGTACTGGAACTCATTGGAAAAGCGCGCAAAAAAGAATACAGTATGGCCCTTTTGCAGTTTGCATCGGAGAAACCCATACAGTCTCTTTCCATGCCGCTGGGATTTGGAGAACCGAATGTAAAGAGCAGAATCCAGCATGTGCTGAAATATAAAAAGGCAGCAGTTGGAACCGGAGTGGCAGCCGTGATTCTGATTGTGGCAGTATTTCTCCTGCTGGGAAGTAACCGCAGCAATCCATCTGGAAATAATACAGGGACCAATGATGGTCAGACAAAGAGCAGAAGCAACACGGTAACAGTAGATACTGAAACACAGGCAGCAGAACTTCTCTACGAAGCACGAAATCCTTACGTGGGAGATGCTTCTGCCAATGGAAAACTTCTGGGAGCTATTGCAAAGGCAAGGCCTGATTCGGTATTTGCGAGTCTCTCTTATAAGACGGAGCTGCAGACATCGGAGGAACCCTATGAATTTCATTTCTTATTAGAAACAGATGAAGTGGATGAGACAGTACTTGATGAGGATCTGTCCGTCACTGCGGTACTGATGCTGGCACTGACAGACAATCTCGGAGAAGTGCAGTGGTACGGTACGGATGAGCAGATCATTTCCTACGTGGATATAGACCGGGCACAGAGTTTGCTTGGTATTGACAATCTGAAAGCTTACGCAGAATCACCGGAAAAAGTGCGGGAGCTTCTGAAACTTGTGGAACAGATGGATATGGAAAATACCACAGAAGAAGAGGCGCAGACGATAAATACAGCAGAACACCGCTCCGTTATTCAGAATTAAGGGTATACAAAACACACATTAGTCAATATAAGTCTGTCACACACGACAATACAAGGAAACCAGTAATAAAAAAGATCAGTATGATGCGATCTATC
>ENA-USUG01006213-USUG01006213.1-human-gut-metagenome-genome-assembly--contig:-NODE-6213-length-12732-cov-4.688345_pt1 | contig 12732 bp, 10 predicted proteins | sample MGYA00250059_ERZ773394 | MGnify/ENA primary metagenome ERZ773394 (study PRJEB29103, sample SAMN06111957) | human gut metagenome | biome: human gut; feature: ankylosing spondylitis patient; material... | reverse complement strand
GCCAGTGCCAAAAGAAAGCATGAAACACATTGCCTGACTGGTAAAATGATCTGTGGTAACTGTGGGCATCGCCTGTCTCATACTTATGCCGGTCGACCGAAGTATTATTGTGCAAATCATTATCTGGACAAGACTGATGAAAAATGCAATATCAGTGTGCTGGATGCGGATATGGAGAGCGTTGTGAAGAAAGCACTTCAGATGATGATTGATGTCCTGGTAGATTCCAGAAATGTTGTGGATATGCAGCGGGAGAAACAGGCAGAGCGATTAAAGCAGGCAGAGAAGCATCTTTCAGATATGGAGCATAGCCGTGAACTAATTGAAAAGGATTTGCGTGAAGCTTATGAAAGCTACAAGCTGGAAATGACAGATAAAGAAACATATCTGGAACAGCGTAAGACATATGAGCAGATGCTTGAGCGCCTACAGGAGAATATCGAAGAGCAGATGGCAGCAGTCACCAAGATGGCAGATATGGATGTGCCGGAAGTGGCAGGTTTGGAGATGCTGGAAGGGCAGCTGAAGCTGACGGGACTTAACAGAGAAATGGTGGATGCTTTTGTGGAGGAGATTGTCGTGTATGCAAAGGACAGGGTGAAGATAAAGTGGAAGTTTCGGGATGAGTTTGGGGAGGTGGGAAAGGCTCGAAAGCCTTGATAATACTGATTATTCTGGTAGAGATTAATGAGGGGAGGTGGTATAATTGGAATGGGAGCGAAAAGTCAAAACAAATATATATTGTCAAGAAGGAAAAGAGGTGAAGTGATTGAAGAAGCAATTGATTATTTTGTCGTTAAGTCCGTTATTTTTACTAACAATACTGCAATATTTTCCATTTGAGAAGTTTGGTTGTGTGGTTGGCAATTTGTTCAATATTCAGATGATTTATAAACATTTGCCGTTATATATAGGAATGTGGATTTGTTTGATTTGGGTTATTGTGTCTTTGATCATATTTATTAAATTTGTATGTTTTCAACGATATGACGTAGTTGGGGGTTATGAAGTTAAGGATATCAAAGAAGAAAAAGATGCCGGATTGAATTTCTTTCTTACACTTATTTTGCCATTGTTGGTTAACGATATTTCGACGTGGAATGGTTTATTATTGATGATTTTTCTAGGTGTTATAATAATATGTTTGTTGTCGAAAACCAATTTATACTATCAAAACCCAGTACTAATAATACTGAAATATAAGGTGTATAAATTTAAATTTGTTGATAATGAGCATTTGCCAGATGGAGAGTATATTGCATTGATAAGAGGCAATATGGATAGTCGCAACACAATAGAGTACAAGAAGATAGAGGATAATGTTTTAGTTATCAGAAAGGAAGGATAAATTCATGAATAAACAAGAGATAACATCAAAAATTAAAGAAATTACAGAAACAGGTGCAGTGTGCGGTGTTGATGTATACGTCTGCTTAAAAGGTGAGGAGCAGGGATTTTATATTGAGAAGATGATATCGATGAATTCCTTGAAAGATAGAATTCGGTCTATTGCTTTGGAGATTATTAATACACAGTATTTGCAAGATGAGGTGGTGTACTGTGATATTTTAGATGTTATAGATAATAAAAAGGCAGTTTATGTTTTGGAGCAAAGTGATGAGTACAAACCATTTGCCTTGCTAAATGATGATAGTATGGATGAGGTTTTCAATTTTGACGAAAAGGACATAGGAAATGTCCTTGGCTTTTTATTCAAAATAAATCTAAATAGCAAGAAATTGTTTATATATCAGCAAGCATATGTAGGATCCAGATTGCAAGCAAAAAATAATCTAAGAATAATACAAAAAGATAATGTGTTTGAAATTGTCGATAAAGAAATGCTGAAAATCGATAAAAGAGGAGAATTACTTATCTTAGATAATACTATATTGGTAAGAAATGTTAAGGTTCTTCAAGATTTTTTTGGCTTTCAAGTGTTTGTCCGTAACCAAGCACAGAGTGTTATTTCCAAACTGGAAGAATTAGATATTATTGGAAATATAGCTACATTGAAGGAATATCAAACTGGAGAAAAATTAACTATATCCAAAAAACTTATGAAAGTGAAGAATTCACCGGTGTTGGCAATGGATAAAGATGAACTCATAAATAAAATACCATTAGTTCCTCGATATAAAAATATTATACATATTGAAAATGGAAAGATTCGTACAAATACGAAAAAAGATGTCGATAATCTTATGAAATTGCTTAATGATGATTATGTTAAATCGGAATTGACTGATATGGAGTATGATAGTACGTCCAAAACATTATTAAATAGTGAAAGTCAAGATGAATGAATTGTAATGCTTTAATTTCCCAACCCCTGCGGTATGCGCATGGTTATAAAGTTTCAAATGTAGGAAGATAGCGTAACTCATAATCATGCATGGGCAATTGCAAAGTGGGGAATTTCTCATTACCATATTACAATGTAAAAAGATGAATTGCAGAATTAACAAAAAGTGTTTGGTTTGAAAGGAATGTATGCAATGGAAAAACTACCAGTATATAGTTTGAATAAAAAGAAGGGGAATCTTGCGGCAGATTATTTAAAACGAGTTATATCTAATTTTGCTGTTGTTAATATTATTGATGAATCAGTAGACTTAGGAATAGACATGAGAGCAGAATTGCTTAAGGAAACTTCACCGATAGGTTTATTTTTTAATATTCAGAGTAAAGGAAAAGATGAGGTTGATAGCGAAACAGAAAAACAAGGGTATTTTACAGTGCCGATTAAAATATCAACGATAAACTATTGGCGTCAGCAGAATGATGTAACAATTTTGTTTGTTGTGGATAATGTTATGGGTAAATGTTATTGGTGTAATCCGCTTGAGCAGATTGCGGATAAAATTTCAAGTATCCAAAGCCAAGATACAGTGACAATAAGGGTATATTTGAATAAATATATCGATTTGAGTTCACAAGAATGTCCTAGTAGCATAAGACAAGATATAATGTTATATATGGTAAACCAAGTGGAACATATAAATGAAAAGTTGGAAAAAATCAAGAAAGAATTAATTTCAGGAAGTAAAGTAAATACAAAAACCTCAATTGAATTGCTGAAAAGAATCACTAAAACCGCAAGCCAAACAGTAGGAACATATGAGTCTGTATGTGAGGTGCTAATTGACAATATAAAAAAACAATTTAGTGAAGCATATAATTACGCATGTGAATTAGAAGTCTTGGATGCGATGATTGTGAAAAAATGGTGTAAGAGTGGGGTGTTTGAAGAAAAGGGATTTACGAGAAGCAAGAAGTCATTGAGAGATTTACAAAAAGAAATTGATGAACTGATAAATAAATATGAAAATGACAAGGAAAATCTTGATTTATTGGAACAGTTGCAAACATATGATTATGAGGTTGAAGATTTACTAAAAAATATAGGTGCTTTTTTGTATGAAATGGCGTGTGAGGATAGTCCTTTTGGTGATCATACAGAACTATATCATAAAACAGTTGAAAGAGAATGGAAATATAATTAAAGCAAATATATGCTGAAAGTAGGTGAAATATATGAATCATGTAAAATTCATGTTTAATAGAATAAACAACTACGATTTGCTTTATGAAGATATTATGGAAGGTAACCAAGAGTGGGGAGAAAACACTAAACGAGTTGAAGATCATACTAAAGAATATGTTACACAGGTGATGAAGGATATAATGCCTAATCTTTTAAATAAAAGCACTTTGAAATGTTTGGGATGTTTAGAACGTATTGCTAATGAAGTTTTCGCATTGGAAACCGATTCTGCTGAATATAAAATTACTTTTACTATTGATACGTTTCAGAATAAAGATGCGAGAATTATTATAGACATAGTACCAAAATACATTTATGAGGGTATAGAAAAGTGCTATGATCGTTATTTGGAAAAGTTAAAAATAGAAATTAAGAAGAGAATGAATGTAGACTGGAAAAGATGTGATTGGTTGATTGATGAGCCTTCGGAAGCATTATGTACCGAATTGTATTCTGAATTCTTTAAGTTAGAAAATAGAATTCGGTCTTTTGTAAGTAGAGTACTTACATTACATTTGGGGGTAGATTGGCTTAGTAGCTGTGGATTGGAAAAATATTATAACTCAGCAATACAGTTGTCAGAGACATTTAAGCAAAAGGTTCTGGAATTAGATGATATTAATGCCGAGTTGATTTCTCTGACATTAGAATCTGTGTTTGAAATTGTTTTTAAATGTAAGGTGTATGAGAATGATATTGTTCTTTCGAGAGCGGAATATGTACAGCTTGAAAAAATTTTGACGTCAGGCAAGGAAAATGAAAACGCAAAGAATTTTATTCTGAAAAGAAGAAAAAAATTGCTGATATATGGGAAGATATTTTGAAACAATTTCAGTGTGATCCTTGTTTTGATATTGAAGAAATTGAAACAACTATATATGATGGAAAAACACATTTTTCGATATAAAGTGTAAGGCATTAGAGCATAATACTGTTGAAGTATACTTTGAGATGTTTATTGATGATGATATGGGAGAGAGTAGTTCATGTTCAATTATTTATTTGCAAAACAGAAATTGCAGAAATCTTTAGAGCAAAATGCCTCTTTGTTAATGGAAGCGGTTGCGAAGGAGATGAATGTTTGATGCAGGCAGAACAGGATTCAGAGTATGATGATTCGGAGGTAGAAGAATTAAAACTCAAACTTATAAAATATGTAATAGAGAAGCTGAATCCCATGATTGCTCAATTGAATCTCATTAAGGAAGATAAGAAAAAACTAAAAGAATTTGTTTCAGATAATGAGTGTGAAGAATGTGGGAACTTTGGAATATCAATTAAAGCTGATTTTTATCCAATTGGTAAGTGCTGTTATTGTGGAACTGAAAATTAAATAACCCTATCAAAAAAAGTTAAAAATTTCCCCATCACACCCTTGACACGAGCGGGTACCGGTAAAACATATGCATCTGCTTTCGCTATGCGCGAACTCGGATTTAAACGGGTGTTATTTCTCGTTCATAGAGCAACACTCGCAACGCAGGCGAAAAATTCTTATCAAAGAGTTTTTGGTAATGCTGTGTCTATGGGATTAGTGGGGGCAGGTTATCATCAATATGGCAAAGATTATGTATTCGCGACTGTTGAGACATTGAATAAAGATGCACATTTGCAAAAATATAAACCGGATGAATTTGATTGTATTATTTTAGATGAAGCTCATCACAGTTCTGCCAATACCTATCAAAAAGTAATGCAATATTTTAGACCACGTTTGTTTTTAGGTATGACGGCAACACCGGATAAGCGAACGGACAATGATGCAAACGATAATATATATGAAATATTTCATCACCAGATTGCTTATGAAATTCGTCTGCAACAGGCGATGGAAGAGGATCTGTTATGTCCGTTTCATTATTTTGGAATTACAGATTTATCGGTTGTGCAGGATACGAAAGCAAAGAATATTTTGGAAGAAGAGTTTAATAAACTTATATGTGATGAGCGTGTGAAACACATTATTGAGCAGTCAGAGTATTACGGATATAGTGGCGATCGCGTAAAAGGATTGATTTTTTGCAGTCGTAAACAGGAATGCAAAGAATTATCGAAGAAATTTAATGATCTGGGTTATCGCACAGTAGCACTTAGTGGTGAGGATTCAGAAGAAGTAAGACAAAATGCATTTGAGCGATTAGCAATGGAGGAAGGTGAACAGACGGATAAAACAAAACCGTTAGATTATATTTTCTCTGTTGATATATTAAACGAGGGTGTAGATATTGTTGAAGTTAATCAGGTTATTATGTTGCGACCAACACAATCGCCTATTGTTTTTATTCAACAGTTAGGAAGAGGGTTACGTAAAGCAAATGGCAAAGAATATGTTGTAATCCTTGATTTTATTGGTAATTACAATAATAACTTTATGATTCCGGTAGCATTATCAGGAGATCGTTCTTATAATGCTGATACGATTCATAAATATGTGATCAGCGGAAATCGAACCATTCCGGGGGCTTCGACAATTCATTTTGATGAAGTAGCAAAGAATAAAATATTTCATTCGATTGATCGCATTAGAGGGATAAAGTCAATTATTCGTGAAAGTTATATTTCACTTAAAAACAGACTTGGGAGAACCCCACGTCTATATGATTTTTATAGTAACAATGAGGTAGATCCATTGGTTATTATCAGGGAATATAAAACATATTATGGATTTTTAGAAAGTATGGAGAAAGCGAATTATTGTTGCACATTGACAGAACAAGAGAAGTTGATCCTTGAATATTTATCGAAAACAATATTAAGCGGGGTGCGTCCTGAAGAACTCGAAATCCTTCAACTGTTATTACGTCAAAATGCAATTTCTATAGAAGCTTTTCAAAAACTATATCAGGAAAAGTATCGTAAAAATATTATGGAGGATCAGGTTAATTGTGCACTGGAAGTATTACAGGGAAAGTTTGTAAGTAATGAGAAGGAGTATCAAAAATATGAAACTATAGATATGATATCGTGTGATCAAACAAGCCGGATTACCAGAGTGTCTAAGTATGGGGAGCTACTTAGAAATGTTGAATTTAGAAGTCAGGTGGAAGATATTATCAAAGTAGGGTTGGCACGTTATCATGATAAATTTATGAATACAAATGAAGTCGTTTCACCATTTGTATTGTATGAAAAATATTCGAGAAGAGATGTAAGTTTGTTGATGAATTGCGGAAAAGATTTGTCATCCGTTATGTTTGGAATGAAGCGTATTCAGGAAGACGTGTTTATCTTTGTTACATATCATAAAGAGAAGGCAGAAGATGAACGCAATTATGTAGACGGTAAACCGGATTATGCGGATGTATTTGAAGATAATATGATTTTTAAATGGGATTCCAAAATCGGAATGGGTATGGAAAGTACTTATATGAAAGATGTCATAACAGCACCAAGAAAACATTTATTTGTAAAGAAAAGTGATGCAGAATCAAATTTTTATTATATGGGAACATTTGATATCATAGATGCAAAAGAAGCTCGTAAGGAAGATAACAAAGGAAAATTAAAACCAATCAGTAAGGTGGTTGCCAAGATGCATCATCCGGTAAGGGATGATTTACTATGTTATTTGCAAAGTAATATCGAATAGAATCATACAGAGGACAAAAGGCGGGTAGCAATGAAGCGATTTTTGGTATTCGTTAAGACCGAAATATTTTCGTTTCCCATATATAAATGCATCAGATAATAGAGCATTATTATAAGATAAAAGAAATGAATTGAGAATACACTACAAGGAGTATACGAAATGAAAACAATAAAGGTAGTTGCTGCAGTGATCCAAAGACAAAAGAATGATAAAAAAGAAATATTTGTAACCCAGAGAGGATATGGAGAATTTGCAGGTGGCTGGGAATTTCCGGGTGGCAAGATAGAGGAAGGAGAGACACCACAAGAAGCATTGATCAGAGAAATCAAAGAAGAATTGGATGCAGATATTCTGGTTGGAGATCTGATTGATGTAGTAGAATATGATTATCCCAATTTTCATTTATCAATGAATTGTTATTGGTGTGAATTGAAATCAGAGCATGTAGAGCTAAAAGAGCATGAGGATGCTAAATGGCTTGTAAGGGAAGAACTTACTACCGTTGATTGGCTACCGGCAGATATCACATTGATAAAGAAGATAGAACAAAGTAGAAAGGCATTCCCATGACAAATTCCACCGCTTCAAACCAACCCTTCCCCACCCCTTTCATCGAAGCCCTCTACACCCAAGAATTTCCTGACACCATGTCCTTTGACGCTATTTCCGCCAAGCTGGATTCCATGGAATCACATCCTGCGATCGCGCAGCTAAGACAAAAATTTTGCTATCAAGCGGCATTTGTGCTGACAGATGGCTTTACGCAGTATGAGCAGATATCTTTGGAAATGGAAGAGGGCTCTTTGCTGAAATTGTTTTATGAAAATATCAAAAAGCTGGATGCAGTATCAACCGACAGCTTTTTTTTCAAGGCATTTTGGTCTTACTTGCAAAAAGAGTACAATAAGTGCAAAGACAATATTCATAAGCTTTGTCATGTGCAATGGAGGCAGGATATTTTAAAGGAAAATCAGGTGCTTGATTATCTTTTGGTTCCATTTCAAAATGCATCGGATGAAATCTGGAATTTTATCATGGATGAAGTAAATAGTATGCACTGTGAAGAAGGAATACTAGAGTTTTGCAAGGCGCTTTCTTTGTATTACCGCAGTCGTGACAATGATGTGATAATAGAGGGATTGCTTGCATTTATGCGGAAGTTTCCTGACTATCGTGCTCCAAATGAATTGCTTGGATATACATATTATAATATGTCAATGTGGAATAATGCGATTGCTTGTTTTGAAAGAGTGCAGCAGGAATATTATTTCTTTCTCGAAGACATTTACTGGATGCTAGCCTGGTCAAATGGCAAGATTAAAAATTATGCGGACGAAGAGAAATATTATCGAATGAGCTATCAGCTTGCTCCTGATATTCCATTTACTTTGAATAATCTGGCATATTCCTTGTACAAACAGAAAAAGTATTTAGAAGCGAAAGAGTTATTCAGACAGTGCCTGGATGCGAATAAAGATCTGCCATATGCTGCGAATAATTATGTGCGTGTTTTGATTGCACTTGGTAGAAATGCAGATGCAAAGAAATTCGTAAATTCTAAAAAGTTTAAGATTGCAAAAGCGATTCAGGAGAGAGTAAAGAGACTGGATAATCACAATGTCCGGCTAAATAAAAAAGATCTGTCGGTCAAGTCCGATACAATTATAGAATCTGATTCCGATACTGCCGATCTTTTTGGAATAACTTCATCAGAGGATGAAATAAAACGTTGTCAGCAGCTTTCGAATGAAATGCAGCTAGAGGATAAAACAAAATACCAGCGTTTTTCTAATGAAAGATCACCATTAGAAGGTGAAATAAACCATCAACAGCATCCGAATGAAAGACAGTTAGAGAGCAAAACAAATCATCACCAGCCTTTGAATGAAAGACAATTAGAAGCGACAGCAAAACACCGGCAGCCTTCGAAAGAAGTGCAGTTAGAGGATGAAGTAAAACATCAGCGTTTTTCTAATGAAAGGTCATTAGAAGGTGAAATAAAACATTCCCAGCCTTTAAATGAAAGACAGTTAGAAGCTACAGCAAAACACCGGCAGTTTTCAAAAGAAAAACTATTAGAAGAAGAGCTGACAGCTAGAATAGAAAGCGGGATGCAGGTATTTGGGAAACATCTTAAAGTCTATAAACGCAAAGGGGAATATGGACGACAATATAATATTCCTGTAGGAAGACTTGATTTATTATGCGAGGATGCAAATGGAAATTTATATGTTGTCGAATTAAAGAAGGATAGTGGATATGACGATGTGTATGAGCAGATTACACAGTATCTTGCATGGTTTGAACAAAGTGAAAAGTTCAAAGGAAAGAAAGTATATGGAATTATTTGTTTGAATCATCCGGCACAGGAACTTCTTTCAAAAGTACATGCCGATAAAAGAATCAGAATATTTGAATATCAAATCTCGTATACAGAGTTATGATCTGATTCTTGTAACCGGTTCAGGAAAACAAGCTACCCCGATTTATCAGAAACCTGAATATTTCACAGACAAAACATGAAGTATTCAGTTTTCTTAAATTTTTGGAATTTTTGCATTATAAAGCGTTACATTTGACACATTTTAGTGTATGGTAGATAAATACGATTATTATGTTTTATAGTGCATAACAAAAGGGACAAAGAAAAGTTGACAATATATTATTCAAAACTGATATAAAAGCATCACACAAATATCCCCTACACTCCGGTAATTCATTCCGGCTGATAAAAAATGATGGAAGGAAAAGGTATCTTTATAAGAAACTGTTAGATAGATGGGGAATAGTCCGTTATAAGATACCGGGTAGAAAAATGAAGAAACATATAAAACGCTTAGAAGTCATTATGCTTGGAATAACGATGCTTTTTTCCATGCCATTTTCCGGTACGGCAATGGCAGAAGGCAAGACAAGTGCGAACCAAATGACAGGCAAGACACATACTGCTCAGACAACAGCAGTTGAAGATGCAGAATCACCAAAAACAACATTTCCGGTTCATGTGATCCATAAGACAGGAAATGATAAGGAAAATTTTGTTATTGTGATCATGGGGGACGGATATACGGCACAACAGCAGGATCAATTTGTGAAAGATGCGACTCAAAAGGCACAGGGAATGCTGACATGGTCGCCTTATAAAGAATATTCTGATCGTATCAATATTTATGCAATACAGACCATTTCAAACGAAACCGGGATAAGCGAATATGGCGGAAAGAGTGTAGATACATATTTTCACCTTCGGCTATTTGGAAAAGCGATTGGATTTTCCAATGGTGGTGATCAAAAGGCGAAAGATTTGAGGGAGGAAATGGAAAAAAAGTATTTAGACGCAGGAGCCAGTGTTGGAACAATTCATATACTTTCCAATACAAATGGCGATTTTGGAGCATCAATCAATTCACTTTTTTCATTTTCAACGAATTCAGAAGATAACAGCAGTGGTACTGCTATGACTCATGAGGTTTCTCACAGTATTGGCAGTCTGGGAGATGAGTATGAGCGATATACCAATAAACCAAATACTTCTGCCACTTCTGACGCAGATAGTATTAAGTGGAGTAAATTGCTGGGCTTTCGGGGAATTGGGATCACAATAGCCGGAACCGAGACAGCGTTTGCACCAAGTCGTGAATGTATGATGAGATGGGCAGGACAGCCTTTTTGCGAAGTATGTAAAATGGAGCTGGCAAGAAAATTAAATAATACGGACTATGTCAGTTGTCCTCAGAAGTTATATGTAGCTGATCCGGAGATTTCAACCCCGCATAGTCGAACCGGTACACTGGATCGTGATAGCGAAAAATACAGGATCAGTGAGAAAAACATTACAAAAGCAAATGAAAAAGATTTGGAATTTCGTACTGTTGTGCAAAATATGGTCAATCAGGAACAACATCTGAAAATGAGCTTTAGTATTAAAGATGCAAATGGTATTACGATCAAATATCATGAAGAAAAAGAATTTACAATACCGGCACTTAGTAATTGGTATGATCCGGATGCAGCGAGAGAGTCTCTTTCCATTGTTTTTAGCAATGTCTCAGGCTTGGTCAAAGGTGATATATTAGAGGGAAAAGTGATTGATACTGATACAGGAAAAGTGTTGGCCACAGATAAAACAGCCGGGCAGACCTGGAATACAGTCAATATCCATTATCAGTTGAAGAATGCAGACGGAACAAGCAGTGTGATCCCGGATGCAGCAACAGCTATGGTATATGTACCTGCAAATACAACATATGTTTTAAGAAAACCGGATTTGTCGGATTATACTTATGTGGGAAATAGTGTGAATCAGGACCGGATCACTGTGACAGAAGCAGAAACAGATGTTACATATTATTATCAGAAAAAGAAAGATTCACAGGTAACACCAGGCGAGAATCCGACTGTGTCCCCAACAATTGCACCAAGTGCTAGTACAGTACCGACTACATCCCCAACGGTTACACCGGGAGAGACAGTTCCGATTACATCACCAATAATCACACCGGGAGAGACAGCACCGCCTGCATCCCCAACAGTCACACCGGGAGAGACAGCACCGCCTGCATCCCCAACAGTCACACCGGGAGAGACAGTCTCAACAGCATCCCCAACAGTCACACCGGGAGAGACAGCACCGCCTGTATCACCAACGGTTACACCGGGAGAGACAGCACCGCCTGCATCCCCAACGGTTACACCGGGAGAGACAGCACCGCCTGCATCCCCAACGGCTACACCGGGAGAGACAGTTCCGACTGTATCACCAACGGTTACACCGGGAGAGACAGTTCCGACTGCATCACCAAAAGCCACAGAGCAATCTAAGGATGGACTGAGTATAACAATATTGGAAAATAAGAATACGTCACAAAAGAAAGCAGAAATTCTTGTTGTAATAAAGCCTTCTTTTGCAAAAAAATATGCTAAGAATAATTATAGCTTTGTAAAGAGAGCGATTGAAAAAGTAGAAAAGGAAACTACGAAGCAGAGAAGGAAGGTTGTTATAAAAGTTAGATTTAAGATGCAAAACAGAAAGAATCTGAGATGCAGATTAGATCGCGCAACATTGCATTATTTGACAGATAAAAAGATCCGGGAACTACAATGGGACAATGGAAATATGCGTCTCACACTGGATTTAAAGGCTTTGAGAACGATTAGAAAACAGACCGCAAAAGAGGTGTCCTTGACCCTTAAAAAGATAGGTTCTAAAAAAATTCTGTCAAAGATAAAGAAAACCAACAGAAAACGTTTTGCATATGAGTTTTCTATTATAGATGCAAAGAAGAAAAAAATAAGTAGTACCAAAAAAGGGAAAATTACGATAGAACTCGGTTATCAGCGATCACATACAGATAAAAAAAGTAAGATGTATGTATATCAAATGAATAAAAACGGATCTGCTGTTAATATATTAAAATCACACAATGATGTTAAAAGAAAGAAGATACGATTTTGGGTAAATCATCCCTGTAGAGTTGTGATTGGTCGTAAGATATAATGTTTTAGCAATAAAAGAAAAGGTATTCCTCGGACAGCGCGCGCACTTCTTCCCCGCTCCACACGCCCAGCCCAATCGTCAGCGCAAGCAGAATCAGCG
>ENA-USUG01006205-USUG01006205.1-human-gut-metagenome-genome-assembly--contig:-NODE-6205-length-12740-cov-6.327411_pt1 | contig 12740 bp, 10 predicted proteins | sample MGYA00250059_ERZ773394 | MGnify/ENA primary metagenome ERZ773394 (study PRJEB29103, sample SAMN06111957) | human gut metagenome | biome: human gut; feature: ankylosing spondylitis patient; material... | reverse complement strand
TCACCGTTACAGGGACGGGACTGGCCTTCACCACCGCTTCGGCGATGTGTCCGGCCTTCTCTGGGTCTTTCATCAGCGCCGAGCCGTCGCCGTTGGACACCACCTTGCCCACCGGGCAGCCCATGTTGATGTCAATGACCTCCGCGCCGGACACCTCCGCGGCGATCACCGCCGCCTCGGCCATGCAGGCGATATCGCTGCCGAAGATCTGCGCCGCCGCCGGATGCTCGTTGGGGGCCATTTTCAGCAGCGTGCGGCTTTTTTTATCCTGATAGCACAGCGCCTTGGCGCTGACCAGCTCCGTGCAGGAGTAGCCCGCGCCCAGCTCGCGGCAGATCTGACGGAACGCCATGTCCGTCACCCCCGCCATGGGAGCCAGCGCCAAGCAGGAGGCTACCTCCACATTTCCGATCCTCATAGGGTCATATCCTCCGGAAATTTTCATATAATCTATAGCGTGTCCGCACATTATAACACATCCCTTTCCGGAAGAAAAGGGGGCAAAAAAAGAGAGCGGGCGCAAAAAAAGAGAGCGGGCGCAAAGCGTCCGCCCCAAAAAAGAGGAGAAATGTGGAAAGAAAGTAAGCAAGTATCGTGCGCGGCGCAAATCGCGCAGTCTGTCATTGCGAACCAGTGACAGAAGTCGCTGTTGTGGGGAGCAGCCTGAGCGCCGACGCAGGAAATCCGTCCTTGGCCCCCTCTGAGAGGGGGCTGTCGAGCGCAAGCGAGACTGGGGGAGAGAACAAAAATCTTAAATTCTCTCCCTCCGTCGGGGCGTTAAGAAAATATGCCGGTGGCATGTTTTTAGCCCCGATCTCGGCGGCTGTGCCGCCGTAGCTGACACCTCCCTCACAGAGGGAGGCTATGGGCAACTTCTCACAGCAGCGCAACGGCGGCCCAGACGGCCCCTATCACGGCGCTGCCCGCCGCCATCCACAGCGGCGGCGTCATGCGGAAGCTGCGCTGTGGTATGCCGTGGGTACGGGCATAGCTTCTGGCCACGCGGACGGCCTGATCCACCAGCTGCTGCTGGCTGACCCCCGCCCCGTCGCCGCTGAGAATAAAAATCGCCTGTTCAAAAACCTGCGGGTCGGGGCTGTCCACCACAATGACCCGGCGGGAAACACCTTTTACCAAAACCATGCCCTCCTTGTTGATTGATGGTATGGAAAAAGTATGTCCCGCCGGGCGGGGCGTTATACCCGTTTTGCCGCCGGTTTCTCAGATTTTTCAAGCCGCAGCGCCAGCGCCGCGCAGTCGTCCTTCAGGCCGCCGTGGCGGCGGGAATCCGCCAGGATCAGCTGGGCCAGCTCCTGACTGTCGCCGCCCGGCCACGAGGCCAGCAGCTCCCGCAGCCAGTCGTCTCCCTCGCTGGTAACGCCGTCGCTGACCATTACCAGCACGCTGCCCGGCTCCAGATGGATGCCGGTAGCCTCCGGCGGCTGGCGGGTATCCTGCAAGCCGGCAGGCAGACTGCCGCCCTCCAGCCGCGTCACCGTGCCGCCCCGCTTCACGTAGGAGGCCGCCGCGCCGTATTTGTACAGCGTGGCCGCACCGGTACGGCGATCCAGCGCCAGCAGGTCGATGGTGGTAAAGCCGCCGCCCTCCTGACAGCGCAGCGTCAGCGCCGTGTTGAGGGTTTTCAGCGCCGAGGCGGGCCGGATGCCCGCCTTGAGGAACTGTCGCAGCAGCCGCACCGTCATGGCGCTTTCGGCGTGAGCCTCCGCGCCGCTGCCCATGCCGTCGGACAGCAGCATATACAGCATGGCACCGGCGGTGAACACCGCCAGCTGGTCGCCGCAAGCGCTCTCGCCCTCCTTGGGCCGCAGCAGCGTACCCACGCGGCACCGCAGCAGCGCACCCTCCGGCTCCGGGGCGGTCTCGCTGCCCAGCACCTCGCCCAGATGCTCATACTGGGCCTCCGCCAACGCCCGGGCGTCCTCCAGCCGGGCCCGGTACTGCCGCCGCAGACGGAACGCGTACAGCTCCGTATTGACGGCGCTCAGCAGCTCCGGAAAGTGCAGGCATCTGCTGGTGAAGAACAGGGGGAAATCCTCCGCTTCCGCCCGGCCCCGCTTCAGCATGGCGGGACAGGCGTCGTTGAAGGCGTTGTAGGTGGCGTTGTACTCCGCCTGCCAGCAGCGCTTTACCAGCACGCAATTGCGGCAGGTCTGCTGGGCGGCGTGGTCGAAGATCACCGCCGGGTTTTCGCCCCGCTCTGCAGCGCGGGTGCGGAACATGGTGTTATACAGGTCGCGGAAGGCCGCCGCCCGCTCTCCGGCGGCGGTTTTTGCCGCCATGGCCGGCACAGCCTGAGGCAGCGCCGCCGTATCCGGCAGGATGCCCAGCCACTTTTTCGGCGCCAGCGCGTAGGCCACAGCCCCCACCGCCGCCTGATACAGCACCGTCCACGGCCTGTCCACGTCCAGCGCCAGCGGCACCGCCGCCGCGCACAGGCAGAAGGCGGCGGCCTGCAGCACGCGGGGTCTTCGCCGCAGCAGGGAAGCCGCCAATGCGCCGCTGGCGCATACCGCCGCCCATAGAAGATCCGGCGTTTCCCCCGCCAGATCGGCACACATACCGGCACACGCACCCAGCGCCGCCGCATTGGCGGGCGGCGCGCCCACGGCGCACAGCAGCGCCAGCCACGCCGCCGTCATGCTGCCGGGGGAGAAGCCCTCCACCTGTACGGCGGACAGCGCCGCCGCAGCCGCCGTCATGACCACCAGCAGATGCAGGCGGCCATTTTCCCGGCTCTCGTCCAGTCCGCAGGCCACCGCCGCCGCCACGGCGGACGCCGACACGCCCAGCGCCCATTGAGCGGCGCTGCGGCCCACCAGATACACCGACTGCACCAGCAGCAGCGCCAGCGCCGCCAGCAGCGGAGCGAAGCCCTTTCTGGCGTACATTTTCGTGTCGCAGAAGGCCATGTTGGCACTGTAGATCAGCACGGCAGAGGCGGCGAACCGCAGCCCCGTCTGGAAATCGAAAAACACCAGCGCGCCGACGCCTGCGCCCAGCAGCGCCCATAACCCCCGGCTTTTCCCGCCGGAGACGGCGGCAGCCGCCAGCGCCCACGGCGCGTATATGCCGCCCACCCGCGCCGCCGACAGCGCGAACACCAGCACGCTCTGCAAAAGTCCCTGCCGCAGCGCGTCCGGCAGAAGCTTGTCCCGCACCGTTGGCCGTATCATGGATCCGTCCTCCCTTCGCCCCGTGACGGGGCGTTTTTTCGCATGGGCCTATTGTACGGGAAATTCGCCACGCAATTCGTCGGGAAATGGAACGGCCGCCGCGTTTTTTGAGAGGGCGTGTTTTTGCCCCGTTTTTGCCGCCGAAAATTCCAAAATTCTACGTTTTCTTCAAAAAGCAGCCGGAATTTTTGTGGAAAACGCGGTGGATGTTTCCGCCCCTTTCCATTGAACCGTTTGTCAAAACACGGTATAATCAAATAAAGTAAGTATCGCAAGGAGAAACCGCCATGGAACGCATCAGCAAGGAGAACTACTATTTGAACATCGCCCAGACCGTGCTGGAGCGGGCCACCTGTCTGCGCCGGGTGTTCGGGGCCATCATCGTGAAGAACGACGAGATCATCTCCACCGGCTACAACGGTGCGCCCCGCGGCCGCCGCAACTGCGTGGACATGGGCCTGTGCACCCGCGAGGCCATGCAGGTGCCCCGGGGCGAACGGTACGAGCTGTGCCGCAGCGTCCACGCCGAGGCCAACGCCATCATCTCCGCCGCCCGGCGGGACATGGTGGGCGGCACGCTGTATCTGGTGGGCCGCAATGCCCAGACCGGCGAGCTGCTTCACGATGCCACCTCCTGCGCCATGTGCCGCCGACTCGTCATCAATGCGGGACTTTCCAAGGTGGTCATCCGCAATACGGAGACGGAGTTCTCCACCGTGGACGTGCAGGACTGGGTGGATCTGGAGGACGACGTGCCGGATCTGCGGTAAAAGAGTCGTAATAAAAGGCCCCCTTGTGTAAAGGGGGCTGTCAGCGCAAAGCGCTGACTGGGGGATTGTCGGTTATCGGACAACCCCTCCGTCAAAAATCAAAGATTTTTGCCACCTCCCCTTACACAGGGGAGGCAGCGGGCCGACAGAGTCGTCGGCCCCTACACCCAAAATATAATATCTCCGCAAAAACGCATCCCCTTTTATCCCATCTATCCGGCCAATGGCCCGATACTATAATGAATACAAAGGAGAATGTCATGATGTTGAACGAGAAAACGGTAGCCGCCTATACGGCTATCCTGCAGGAAGAACTCCTGCTGGCAACAGGGTGTACAGAGCCCATCGCCGTCGCGTACTGTGCTGCCAAGCTGCGCGAGGTGCTGGGCGGAAAACCGGAAGAAGTGCTGGCCGAGGTCAGCGGCAACATCCTCAAGAACGTGAAATCCGTGGTCGTACCCAATACTGATGGCCGTCGCGGCATCGACGCTGCCATCGCGGTAGGTATTGTGGCGGGCGACGCAGACGCGGAATTGCAGGTGATTGCCAACGTCACAGAAGATGACGCAGCCGCCATTCAGGGCTATCTGGATGCTACACCCATCAAGGTCACATGCCCCGTGACCCCCTGCCTGCTGGATATTTTTCTGCACGGCAAGCGGGCGGGACACACCGCCGCGGTACGGGTGGCCAACAACCACACCAACATCATCTACACGGAAAGGGACGGAGAAGTCCTGCTGGAAAAGCCCCTCACCGCCAATGCGGAGGACAATTTGCAGGACAAGAGTGTTCTCAACGTAAAAGACATCATCACATTCGCTGAAACAGTACCGTTAGACCGCATCGAACCTGTTATCGGCAGGCAGATCGCCTGCAACACCGCCATCGCCGAGGAGGGCCTGCGCAGCAGCTGGGGCGCCAACATCGGCTCCACCCTCCTTCAGCGCAGCGACGATATCGAGACCCAGGCCCGTGCATGGGCCGCCGCCGGGTCTGACGCCCGCATGAACGGCTGCGAAATGCCGGTGGTCATCTGCTCCGGCTCCGGCAATCAGGGCATCACCGCTTCCGTCCCCGTGTGGCGCTACGGCAAGCTGATGGGAGCCAGCGAGGAGAAGATCCTGCGGGCCGTGTGCCTCAGCGACCTGATCACCATCCACCAGAAAACCGGCATTGGCCGTCTCAGCGCCTACTGCGGCGCGGTGTCCGCCGGCGTCGGCGCAGGCTGCGGCATCGCGTGGCTGCGGGGTGCGGACTATGATGCCATCAGTCACACGCTGGAAAACGCGGTGGCCATGATCTCCGGCTGCATCTGCGACGGGGCAAAGGCCAGCTGCGCCAGCAAGATCGCCATGGGCGTGGAGTGCGGCCTGCTGGGCTACAACATGTATCTGGGCGGCAACAACTTCCAGCCCGGCCACGGCATCATGGGCAAGGATGTGGAGGACACCATCCGCCACGTGGGCGTGCTGGCGGCTCAGGGCATGCGGGAGACCGACCGGGTGATCTTGAAGATCATGACGGAATAAAAAGAAGTTGGCGAAAAATCTAGCGATTTTGCTGCCAAAAAGCTTGCGGCCGGCTGCGCGCGTCCTTCGGACACACTGGCGGCCGAGAAGAATTTTTCTGACGCGCATGTCGTCAGAAAAATGATTTGATTATTTCGCGCCGTGCGCGGCGCGAATTCTGCGAAGCTTTTACAGGCGGGCCGGGATCGGCCCGCCTGCGGCGGTTTTCGTCGAAAAATCCGCATATATCCGCCCTTTTCCGGCTGGTTTTTTCCGGAAAACCCCTTGCAATCCCACTATAAATATGGTAATATACTTCATGGTAGTATGTGTTGACTGAGAGTGGACGTTCCGTCCGCTCTTTTTGTTGAGCAAAATCCGTTTCTTAAAAATCGGAAATCGTTGGATAATGAAGCGAGGAACGCTATGAAAAAAGTCACCGACATCGTGTGGGAGCTGGCGGAGCCGGTCGTGAAGGAGAACGGCTGTGAGCTGTGGGACGTGGAATACGTCCGGGAAGCGGGCCAGTGGTATCTGCGGCTGTATCTGGACAAGGAGGGCGGCGTGGACATTCTGGACTGCGAAGCCGTCAGCCGCAGGGTCAGCGACCTGCTGGACGAGGTGGACCCCATCGAATCCAGCTATATGTTCGAGGTTTCCTCCGCCGGTGCGGAGCGGCAGCTGAAGCGGCCCTCGGACTTTCAGCGCTTCATGGGCGAGCCGGTGCTGGTGAAAACCTATAAGAACCGGGACGGCCGGAAGGAGTTCGCCGGGAAGCTGGCGGGCTACGAGGACGGCGCGGTGCTGCTGGATATGGGCGGCGCAGAGCCGGTGCGGTTTGAAAAGGCCGAGGTGGCGCTGGTGCGCCTGCGTGTGGAATTTTAAGTATACAAGCTTTGGTTTAGATAGAAGGAGTTAAGATCATGAAATGTGACGAGATTTTTGCGGCGCTGGCTATGCTGGAGAAGGAACGGGGCATTCCCCAGAACTTCATGATGGGCAAGATCATTCAGGCCCTGACCACCGCCTATAAGCGGGATCACGAGGGCGTGGAGAACGTAATCGTGGACGTGGACGAGGACAAGCACGACCTGCGCATGTACGTGCAGAAGGAGATCGTGGAGGAGGTCATGGATCCCGCCAACGAGATCTCTCTGGAGGACGCCAAAAAGCGCAGCGCCCGGAACGAGCTGGGCGGCGTGGTGAATATTCCTGTGGAAAATGTGGAATTCGGCCGCATCGCCGCCGGAAACGGCAAGCAGGTCATCATTCAGGGTCTGCGTGAGGCCGAGCACGGCATGATCTATGACGAGTTCAACTCCAAGCAGCACGAGATCCTGACCGGCACCGTGGTGCGGATCGACCCCCGCAACGGCAACGTGATCCTGAAGATCGGCACCGGCAGCGAGAGCACCGAGGCCGTGCTGTCCCAGAACGAGCAGGTAGTTGGCGAGACGCTGACCGAGGGTCAGATGGTGAAGGTTTATCTGGTGGAGGTCCGCCGCACCACCCGCGGCCCGCAGGTACTGATCTCCCGCACCCATCCCGGTCTGGTGAAGCGCCTTTTCGAGCTGGAGGTTCCCGAAATTTACGACGGCAGCGTGGAGATCCGCTCCATCGCCCGCGAGGCGGGCAACCGCACCAAGATGGCCGTGTGGTCGGAGGACGAGAACATCGATCCCATCGGCGCCTGCGTCGGCCCTCGCGGCCAGCGCGTCAACGCCATCGTGGAGGAACTGCGGGGCGAGAAGATCGATATCATCAAGTACAGCGAGGATCCGGCAGAGTTCATCGCCGCGGCACTGGCGCCCGCCGATGTGCTGGAGGTGCGTCTGGCTCCGGAGGGCAAGGCCTGCCGCGTCATCGTGCCTGACGACCAGCTGAGTCTGGCCATCGGCAAGGAGGGCCAGAACGCCCGTCTGGCCGCCCGGCTGACCGGCTATAAGATAGACATCAAGCCCGCTTCCCACAGCGAGGACTGAGTATAAGGAGGTGGCCGGTATGGCTGTGAAACCCCGGAAGATTCCCCAGCGGCAGTGTGTCGGCTGCCGGGAAATGAAGGACAAAAAGGAGCTGTTGCGGGTGGTTCGTACGCCGGAGGGTGAGATCCTGCTGGATGGCAGGGGCAAAGCCTCGGGCCGCGGCGCGTATGTATGTCCCGACGTGGTGTGTCTGAAGAAGGCACGCAAGTCCAGAGCGCTGGAACGGGCGCTGGACACCGCCATTCCCGAAGCCGTGTACGACGCGCTGGAAGCGCAGATGGGAGGCGGCGAAGCATGACGGAACAGGTATTATCTCTGCTGGGCCTTGCCAAAAAGGCGGGCCGCGTGGAGGTGGGCGAGGAGCCGGTAGGCGCCGCCGCCCGTGCCAAAAAGGCGCGGGTCATTCTGGTGGCGCGGGACGCCGGGCCGTCCTCCCAGCGTCGGGCGTTCTCCTTTGCTCAAACCGGGGCGTGCCTGTGCCTGACGCTTCCGGCGGATAAGGACGCGCTGGGCCGGTCACTGGGCCGCAGCAGCGTAGCCATGTGCGCCGTGACGGATATCGGCTTTGCCGGAGCCATCGCCAAAAAGCTGGCGGCCATGGACGGCGGGAAGTACGGCGCGGCGGCGGCACAGCTGGACGTGAAGGCCCAGCGAGCCATGGAGCGTCGGGCCGAGCAGGCGCGGCACGAGAAGAATCTGCGGCAGGGCAAGCGCCGTATCCACAGCGACAAGCCGCCGGAGACGGAGCATCCGCCGGAGGAAAAGGCCGCCAAGCCGCCCAGAAGCGGCGAAAAACGGCCCTACCGCAAAAGCGGCAGTCCCCCGAAAAAGCGGACGCAGCGTCCGGAGGAGCGCTTTGCCGGTTCTCTGCCGGTGAAGCGGGGCAAGGGCAGCAGCCGGAAAAAGTCCGGCCAACAGTAAGTAGGAACATACACGGCGTGATATCCGCGCCGTTCACTAAGATGGAGGTGGCTTTATTTGGGTAGCGTAGCAAACAAATACAGAGTGCATGAGGTGGCGAAGGATTTCGGCGTCGCCACGAAGGACATTACGGAGATCTTGACCAAGTATGCCGAGACCCCCAAGAACCATATGCAGGTGCTGGAGGATCGGGAGCTGTCTCTCATTTTCGAGTATCTGACCCAGCACAACCAGATCGCCAGCATCGCCACGGTGTTTGCCGAGGGCGCCAAGGCCGAGGAGAAGAAGCCGGAGCCGAAGAAGCAGCCCCAGCAGAACGACAAGCCTCAGGCGCAGAAGCAAGGCAATCCCCAGCCGAAGAACAACCAGCCCAACGCCAATAACAATAGCAACAGCAGCAACAACAATAATAACAACCAGCCCCAGAAGCCCATGTCCCGCGTGCCCCAGAAGCAGGTGGTGGATACCCGCAAGGCCACCAATGTGAATCTGGACAAGTACGATGAGAAATTACAGGACATGGCCGACCGCACCAGCGGCAATCGTGGCCGCCGCGATAAGGATCAGCTTCAGGGCAAGGAGAAGTTCCGCAACTCCAAGCAGCGCCAGAACGGCCCCATGACCAACAAGCGCAAGCAGGAGGAGGCCGACCGCATGCGTAAGCTGCGGCTGGAGATCATCAAGAACACCCCCGTCACCGTGCAGATCCCCGATGAGATCAGCGTGGGCGAGCTGGCCAGCCGCATGAAGAAGACCGGCGCAGAGGTGGTCAAGTGCCTGATGAAGAACGGCGTCATGGCCTCTCTCAGCCAGATGATCGACTTCGACACCGCCGCCATCATTGCCGAGGAAATGGGCTGCAAGGTGGAGAAGGAGGTCGTGGTCACCATCGAGGAGAAGCTGATCGACGACCATCAGGATAAGGAAGAGGATCTGGTGCCCCGCGCTCCCGTTGTGGTGGTCATGGGTCACGTTGACCACGGCAAGACCAGCCTGCTGGACTATATCCGTAACGCCCACGTGGCGTCCGGCGAGGCCGGCGGCATCACCCAGCACATCGGTGCCTATCAGGTGGAGATCCACGGCAAGCCCATCACGTTTTTGGATACCCCCGGCCACGAGGCCTTTACCTCCATGCGCGCCCGCGGCGCCATGGTAACGGATATTGCCATTCTGGTGGTGGCCGCCGAGGACGGCATCATGCCCCAGACCGTCGAGTCCATCAACCACGCCAAGGCCGCCGAGATCCCCATCATCGTAGCCATCAACAAGATGGATAAGCCCGAAGCCAACCCCGACCGCATCAAGCAGCAGCTGACCGAGTACGGTCTGGTGTGCGAGGAGTGGGGCGGCGACACCATCGTGTGTCCCATCTCCGCCAAGACCGGTATGGGCGTGGATAACCTGCTGGAGATGCTCACCCTGACCGCCGAGGTCAGCGAGCTGAAGGCCAACCCCAACCGCGCCGCTCAGGGCACCGTTATTGAGGCCCGTCTGGACAAGGGCCGCGGCCCTGTGGCGACCCTGCTGGTGCAGAACGGTACGCTGCATCAGGGCGATATCATCATTGCCGGTACCTCCGTGGGCCGCGTCCGCGCCATGGTGGGCGACAAGGGCCAGCGGGTGACCGAGGCCGGCCCCAGCGTACCTGTGGAGATCACGGGCCTCAGTGAGGCTCCCTCCGCCGGTGCCACCTTCAACGCCGTGGCCGACGAAAAGCTGGCCCGCGAGCTGGTGGAGCAGCGCAAGGCCGAGGAAAAGGCCAAGGCCAACGCCCCTGTCACCAAGGTGTCTCTGGAGGATCTGTTCAGCCAGATCCAGGCAGGCGAGATGAAGAACCTGAACCTGATCGTCAAGGCCGACGTACAGGGCAGCGTGGAGGCGGTGAAGGCCTCTCTGGAGAAGCTCAGCAACGACGAGGTGCGCGTCCGCGTCATCCACGGCGGCGTCGGCGCCATCAACGAGTCCGACGTGATGCTGGCCTCCACCTCTCAGGCCATCATCGTGGGCTTCAACGTCCGTCCCGACGCCGCCGCCCGCGACAGTGCCGCCCGCGCCAACGTGGACATGCGGATGTACCGCGTCATCTACGACGCCATCAACGAGATCGAGGCCGCCATGAAGGGCATGCTGGCCCCCAAGTACCGCGAGGTGGTGCTGGGCCACGCCGAGGTGCGCCAGACCTACAAGGTCTCCGGCGTGGGCACCGTGGCAGGCTGCTACGTGCAGGACGGCAAGCTGCAGCGCAAGGACTGCCAGGTGCGTCTGGTGCGCGACGGCATCGTCATCCACGAGGGCGTGCTGGCCTCTTTGCAGCGGTTCAAGGACTCCGTCAAGGAGGTCGTGGCCGGATACGAGTGCGGCCTGAGCATCGAGAAGTACAACGACATCAAGGAAGGCGACATTGTGGAAGCCTTCACGATGGAGGAGATTCCGCAGTGATAAACTGGTGAAAAGTCTGATTAGACCGTTGTAGGGGCGGACGACCCTGTCCGCCCAAAGCGGTATCCGAAAGCGTCCCGGTAGACGGCGGGCCGACAGAGTTGTCGGCCCCTACAGGTCTCTGCTTTTCAATGGCTTTTCATCGCAAAACACCACATTACCCAAGGGGCGGGCGCTGCGCCCGCCCCTTTTTCAAGAAAGGAGCGCTATTATGGCATCCAACCGTATCGGACGCATCAACGAGGAGATCCAGCGGGAGCTGTCCGGCCTGCTGCGCACGGTGAAGGATCCCCGGGTGGCGGACGCCATGCTGACCATCACCCACGTGGACACCACCAGCGACCTGCGCTACAGCCGCATCTACATCAGCGCGCTGGACCGCACCGACGAGAAGGATCTCATGCGAGGTCTGAAGTCCGCCAGCGGCTACCTGCGCCATGAGCTGGGCCAGAAGCTGCAGCTGCGCTATACGCCGGAGCTGCAATTCTTCGCCGATGATTCCATCGCCCACGGAGCCCACATTCTGGACATGCTGCACCACGTGAAGCCCGCCAACCCCGCCAACGCGGACATTGTGCTGCCGGAGGACAAGTAATATGGAACGACCCATTCTCTCCGCCCGTGGCGCCGCCGGATATCTGGAGGCGCTGGACAATGTGCTGCTGCTGACCCACGTGCGGCCGGACGGCGACACCATCGGCAGCGCGGCGGCACTGTGCCGGGCGCTGCGGGACTGCGGCATGACAGCCTATCTGCTGCCCAATCCGGAGATCACCGCCACCTATGCCCCTTACGCCGCGCCCTACTGGGCCCCGGACGGCTGGCAGGCGGAGCACATCGTCAGCGTGGACATTGCCGACGCGAGCCTGCTGCCGGAGAACGCCCAGTCCTACCGTGACCGCATTGAGCTGGCCATCGACCACCATCCCTCCCAGACGTTTTTTGCCCGCAACACCTGTCTGGAGGCGGACAGCGCCGCCTGCGGCGAGATCGTGTATGAGATCATCCAGCATTTGACCGCCCTGACGGCGGATATTGCCCTGCCCCTGTATGTAGCCGTCAGCACCGACTGCGGCGGTTTCCAGTACGGCAACACCACCGCCCGCACCCACCGCATTGCGGCGGCGCTGATGGACGTGGTGGACGTGGTAGCGGTGAATAAAACGTTGTTCCGCACCAAGAGCCGGGTGCGGCTGGCCATGGAGTCCCGCATGGTGGCGGACATGAAGCTGTTCGACCACCAGCGGGTGGTGGTGATGGAAATTCCCCTGTCGCTGCGGCAGGAGATGCAGGCCACCGACGCGGTGCTGGAAACTGAGGATGGGGAGGTGACGGTGGAGGTCCAGGCCCTAAAACGGGGGGACATCATCATTGTCCGACCTGGCATGGGCCTGCCCATCGATGGCACCGTGATCTGGGGCAATTCCAACATCGACCAGAAATCCCTCACCGGTGAACCCCTGCCCGCCGCCGTGACCGTAGGGGATACGGTGTACGCCGGCACCACCAACCTGGACGGCATGATCAAGATCCGGGTGGAGAAGGAATATCAGGACACCTCCTTCACCAAGATCGTCAGCCTGCTGGAGGAGGCCCAGAGCATCACCGTGCCTGAGATCCGGATCGTGGACCGGTTCATGCACTACTACATCCCGCTGGCCCTCATCGTGGCCGCCCTCACCGCTCTGCTCAGCCGAAATATCTCCAACGCCATCGCCGTGCTGGTGGTGAGCTGTCCCTGCGGGCACATGCTGGTCAGCTCCGCCCCCATGATCGCTGCCCTGGCGGTGTCCACCAAGCGGGGCATCCTCATCAAAAACGCCAAATTCGTGGAGCAGCTCACCAACATCACCACTGTGATCTTTGACAAGACGGGCACCATCACCCGGGGGGAGCTTTCCATCAGCGGCTTCTATCTTC
>ENA-USUG01006200-USUG01006200.1-human-gut-metagenome-genome-assembly--contig:-NODE-6200-length-12750-cov-5.136590_pt1 | contig 12750 bp, 12 predicted proteins | sample MGYA00250059_ERZ773394 | MGnify/ENA primary metagenome ERZ773394 (study PRJEB29103, sample SAMN06111957) | human gut metagenome | biome: human gut; feature: ankylosing spondylitis patient; material... | reverse complement strand
CATAATGTGTTCCTCCCATGTCGATTTATTGCCCGAAAGCTCCGGGTGCAGCCGGATCGGTGTCCGGCTTGTCCTGCTTTATAGGAAATCTCCAGTTTCTTTCCATCACGTTTTACTTTCAGCCGAATAGTATCTCCCTCTTTCAGTTCATTGAGATACGAATATACATAGAGATCTTTCCCCAGATCAATATGGTAGCCCTGATATTCCGTGATCACATCACCCTTTTTCAATCCTGCCTTATCCGCAGCAGAATTTTGGGTTACTTCTAATACGGTTGCCGGATCATAGCCCACACAGCCCACAATGATCACAGACAAAATAAATGCCAGAAGAAAATTGAATACCGGACCGGCAGCAACCACTGCGATCCTGCCCCACACAGGAGCAGAATTAAAGGTTCCCGGACTGTCATCTTCCGCATCCTCTCCGGCCATGGCACAGGAGCCTCCAAGAGGAAACAATTTCACAGAATAACGTGTACCACCCTTTACTGTACTTATGATCCTGGGTCCCATACCAAGAGAAAATTCCAATACCTCGATGTGATTCTTTTTTGCCAGAAGAAAATGTCCCAGCTCATGGATCAGTATCACAACGCTGAAAATAATTACAGCAATCACAAATCTCAATTTACCACCTGCTTTCGATCCACTGATAAGTATCCTGCTCTACAGAAAGGATCTCATCCAGATCCGGATGTGCGATTTTTTTATGTCTTTCCATAGACTGTGCAATAATCTCATAAATATCCAGAAAACCGATCTTTTCCTCAAGGAATTTCTTTACTGCAAGCTCATTGGCTGCATTAAAGACAGTCGGCATACTTCCGCCCTCCCGGGACGCCTGGATCGCCATAGGCAGTCCCCGGAATGTCTCCATATCCGGAACCTCAAATGTGATCTCATGAAGCTTTGTGAAGTCAAGGCGATCTCCGTCCAGATATCGTCTGTGTGGATAGTACAAAGCGTACTGGATCGGAAGTCTCATATCCGGAGTTCCAAGCTGTGCCATGATCGCACCATCCTTAAACTCCACCATGGAATGGATGATACTCTGTGGCTGCACCACCACCTGAATATGATCCAGATCCATGTCAAACAACCATTTGGCTTCCATAACTTCCAGCCCTTTGTTTACCAGGGTTGCGGAATCTACGGTGATCTTCCGTCCCATTACCCAGTTTGGATGCTTCAGAGTATCTGCAACAGTGACCTTTCGCAGCTCTTCTGTGGTACGTCCGCGGAAGGGGCCACCGGATGCCGTGATCAGAAGCTTGTGGATCTCTTTGTTTTCTTCTCCGTGGATAGCCTGGAAAATAGCACTGTGTTCACTATCTACCGGAAGGATAGATACGCCATACTTTTTTGCCATCGGCATGATCAGATGACCGGCTGTGACAAGGGTTTCCTTATTTGCCAGGGCAATGTCCTTTCCGGCACGGATTCCCTCCATCGTAGGACGGATTCCGATCATTCCCACGATCGCAGTGACAAGAATTTCTGATTCCGGCATGGACGCAAGCTCCAGAAGTCCCTCCATTCCGCTGACTACCTTTGTATCCGTGTCCGCAATACGCGTTTTCAGATCCTGGGCTGCTTTTTCATCCCAGACTGCTGCCAGAAGTGGATGAAACTCCCGGATCTGCTCTTCCAGTTTCTCCACACTTTTGCCTGCACTGACTGCAACAACACGAATATCTTCGTTTTTTCTTGCCACATCCAGTGTCTGGGTCCCGATGGAGCCGGTAGAACCTAAGATTGCAATATTCTTCATTTCAATGTCTCCTAAATTCCAAGAATCGTTTTTGCAAGATAGTAAATAACAGGGGCTGTGATGATCACACTGTCAAAACGGTCCAGGATTCCTCCATGGCCCGGAATCAGCTTTCCATAATCCTTGATGTTCTGGTTTCTTTTGATCGCAGATGCAGCCAGATCACCCACCATGGAGATCAGAGCTCCAACTGCGCAGATCAAGGCATACTCAGCCATTTTTCCCTGTGTTGCCGCTGCATAGATCACTCCAAGAAGCGCCGCTCCCGCAACGCCTCCTACAGCTCCCTCGATGGATTTTTTCGGGCTTAAAACCGGCGCCATTTTATGCTTTCCGATAAGCATTCCCACACAGTAAGCACAGGTGTCACATCCCCAGGAGCACAGGAATATCAGCCAGACCAGGAATTTTCCATCCGGAAGGCTTCTGGTAAGATAGATAAAGGAAAGCATCACAGCAACATATACAACTCCAAAGAATGCTGCCATCACCTGTTCCGCATGATATTTCGGATAACCGAATACGTAAACAAACAGGATCAGAATCATACTGATGATGATCGCCATAGTTCCGTAATTTCCGAAATCAGCTTTCATGGCAATATAATAAAGCACTGCTCCAAGATATCCTACAAGTTCCAGCACGGTAACATGCTCATCACTTACCTTCATTACCTTGTAAAGTTCTCTCATTCCGATCAATGAAACAGCCAGAAGTGTAAAAAATAAAATCCAGCTTCCGGAAATGATAGTTGCCAGGGCAATAATGACAAGGACGATACCACTTATCAGTCTTGTCTTAAACATGATCTACTCCTCCTTGACGCCACCGTAGCGTCTGTCTCTCTGATTGTATTTCTCGATGGCTTTGATCAGCTCTTCTTTATTGAAATCCGGCCATGCAACCGGTGTAAAATAAAACTCGGAATAGGCAAGCTGCCAGAGCAGAAAATTGGAAAGCCGCTGCTCCCCGCTTGTACGGATCAAAAGATCCGGATCCGGTACACCTGCAGTATCCAGATAGCTCTCAATAGTATCTTCTGTAATGCTGTCCGGCTCAACTTTTCCGTCTTTTACATCCTGTGCCATCCTCTGCATTCCACGGCGGATCTCATCACGGCTTCCGTAATTTAATGCCAACTGAAAATAAATACCGTCAAAATCTTTGGAATATTCCTCTAATTCCCGGACACTCTTCTGGATATCCGGTGCAAAGGCAGTAATATCTCCGATGACTTTCATCTTCATATTATTTTTCTTGGAAATCTTGATACATTTCTTAAGATAACCACGAAACAGTTTCATCAGTGCCTCCACTTCTTCTCTGGATCGTTTCCAGTTTTCTGTGGAAAAAGCGTAGACCGTAAGATATTTCACACCAAGGTCTTTGATATCATAACAAATGTTTTCCAGATTGGCACATCCCTTTACATGTCCGTAGGTTCTCGGCATTCCACGTTCCTTTGCCCAGCGTCCGTTTCCGTCCAGAATGATCGCGATATGATTTGGTACGTTCATAAATCTCCTCCATACAGAAAGAGAGCTTCTTCAAAGAAGCCCTCTCTATCCTCGTATTTCTTACACTTATACAGTCAGAATCTCTTTAGACTTGTTCTCGATCGCCTTGTCAACTTCCTTGATGTACTTATCTGTAAGTTTCTGAATCTGATCCTCAAGCTCTTTGATCTCATCCTCAGAAACATCCTGTTTTGCAAGCTTCTTAAATGCATCGTTGGCATCACGACGGATATTTCTTACTGCAACCTTGGCACCCTCACCTTTTTTCTTAACGTCCTTCACCAGCTCTTTACGACGCTCCTCGGTAAGCTCCGGGAAAACAAGGCGGATCATTTTTCCATCGTTGCTCGGGTTTAATCCCAGATCAGAGCAAAGGATCGCTTTTTCAATCGCTTTGATCATGCTGGATTCCCACGGTTGGATCTGGATCATACGTGCCTCCGGTACAGAAATGTTTGCAACCTGCTGGAGCGGAGTTGGTGCTCCATAATAATCTACGGTAAGTTTATCAAGAATATGCGGGTTTGCACGGCCGGCTCTGATGGTTGTCAGCTCACTCTCCAAAGCATTCAGTGTTTTTCCCATTTTTGTTTCGTATGCCTGAATTCTCTCATCCATTTCACATATCTCCCTGTATGGTTATTTTTTATTATTCCCTTTTGATCACACGGTTACCTTTGTTCCGGAGAACTTGCCATGTACGGTATTGACGATGCTGTCCTTTTCATCAAGGCCGAATACCAGCATCGGCATCTTCTGCTCCATACACATGATGGAAGCGGTAAGATCCATAGCTGCCAGCTTCTTTGCAACTACTTCATCAATGGAAATCTCATCATACTTCTTGGCATCCGGATTTACCTTCGGATCACTGTCATAGATTCCGTCAACAGCCTTGGCAAGAAGAATGGCATCTGCGCCGATCTCAACAGCACGAAGTACAGTAGCTGTATCTGTAGAGAAATACGGATGGCCGGTACCACCTGCAAAGAATACAACCTTTCCTTCTGCGAAGCTCTCCTCTACCGCATCCTTGGAATAAAGTGTGGTAAATGCGCCACATACAAACGGGGTGAACACCTCTGTCTTAAGTCCCACATATCTGCAGATGTCAGACACATAGATACAGTTCATGATAGTAGCAAGCATGCCGATCTGATCTGCCTTGCTTCTGTCCATGGCTCCGCTGGTACGTCCTCTCCAGAAATTTCCGCCTCCGATCACGATACCAACCTGAAGTCCTTCATCCACTATAGTCTTGATCTGTTTGGCAACCTCTGTAACAGTTGCTTCATCAAAGCCTCTCTTCTGCTCTCCTGCAAGAGCCTCTCCGCTTAATTTCAGTAACACTCTTTTCATATGTTTATTCTCCTTTACCATACGCCGGATACAACTTCATTGCCGTCATCATCAAAAGTTGTGGATACCGTAAACGTATCATAATAATAATAACCTGTCTTACCGGACTCCGGCTCGTCCTCATAATCACTACCATTTGGGCTGCCGCATGCATTCTCAAGTTCAGACATGGGCCGACCAATATATCCTGCTGCTACAGATGCCGGATCATCCTCGCCGGATGGTGCTTCCGTGGGATCCGGTGCATCAGAAGAATCAGAGGAAGCCGGTGCAGATGTTGGATGATCCGGTGTGGATGTGGAGTCCGAAATGCCGGACGAACTGCTGTCTGTACTGCCTCCATTATCATCAGAGTTCTTCGGAGTCGGAGTCACGACCGTACTGTCCGAAGAATCTGTACTGTCACTTTCATCCTCAATGCCAAGCCTTGCCTTTACATCCTTCAGGGTAGACACCTCTTTGGTGCTTCCGCTCGCCAGATATGTAGCATATGGGATTCCGTCTTCACCCTCACCATCCATACAAAGACTCAGCTGTGAGATTGTCAGAAGCGGCAGCTGGCGGAAGAAACATTCATTCTGATCTTCGTCAGAAAATGTGATTCTTACATCAAAACTTGTTGCTGTATCCCCGTTATCATCCTTCTGGCTCTTCTCCATATAATAAACAGCCTTGTCGTTGGAAGCCAGTGTGAACTTACCATTTACAAGATCACTTCCCCAGGTCTCATCGCTGTCATCGCCATCATCTCTGGTAGGACGGACATAAATTGCAGAAATCGTGGAGTTCATCTTGTTGGTAAATACAATACTGGTAGTGGTCTCACTCTTGGTTCCCATTACATTCTTGATATTTGCTGTTTCATCAGCAGAGGTCTGCATCTCCACCACATCCGTTTTTGCAGCTTCCGTTACCGTCGGGGTTGCCGTTGCCTCCACCTTCTGCTCCGGTGCCACAGAGTTCTTCTTTCCGCAACCGGCTGCAAGCATGCCCGCTGCAAGAATTCCGGCAAGAATCAAATAGCGTTTTTTCATTATATCTCCTCCATATTAAATGGTCTTATTCGCTGTCAGTTTTTCCTTTTCTATTATTACAGAGTATCACTTTCTTGTCAACCTGACCGTTCTGAATTTCACAGAATCTTTAGATATTTTGTTACTGTTCATTCCGTTCTCAGCAACACGCTTCGCGATGCACAGAATTTATGCTGATCGCATAATTCGCACGGTACGTCTTGATGTTTCTAATTGGAACAGCTGAGGTCAGAATCCGTTTTCCCTTCGCTGCCTGCGCATATCACGGCGCATTTTCGCAGCTTCATTCCGGGCTTTTTCCGCTTCTGTGGTAATGATCAGTTCCGGTACCTGGATCGGTTTCTGGTCTTCATCTACAGCCACCATCACAAAAAATGCCCGGTTTACAGTATGACGCATGCCATCCGGCCGTTCCACATACGTATCGATCTCAACCTCCATGGAAGTTCTTCCCACATAAGTCACATATCCCTTAAGTACTACGATCTCTCCCTCATAGATCGCATGCTTAAACTGAAGATTGTCCACTGCCGCAGTTACTACCCGATATGTCTCCGCATGACGCATAGCTACCACTCCGGCAACCTCATCCAGCCACTGCATCAGCGCTCCGCCAAAAAGTCTTCCGCCTCCGTTCAGATGCTGCTGCATGATCAGATGAACCTGCTCCGTCATTGATGCTTCTACCGTTTTTTTACGTCTGTCCTGTACCTCTGTCATTTCTCATTCCCCGCATTTTATCATACTTTTATTTTTTCAGTTGAAACCAGCTGATCAATAAAGATTTTTTACTTTAAAGTCCCGCTCCGCTTCTCTTCTCTGATCCTTCTTTGCAATATCCTGGCGCTTGTCGTAAAGCTTTTTACCACGTGCCATGCCAATCTCTATTTTTACCAGACTGTCCTTGAAATAAACCTTCAGTGGTACCAAAGTCAGTCCTTTTTCCTTTAATTTAGCTTCGATCTTATTGATCTCGTAGCGATGCAGCAGAAGCTTACGCACACGAAGAGGATCTTTGTTAAAAATATTTCCTTTCTCATAAGGAGTGATATGCATTCCATATACATAAACTTCTCCGTTTTCCACACGGACAAAGGCCTCCTTGATGCTGCATTTACCGGAACGTAAGGATTTCACCTCGGTTCCTGCAAGTGCGATCCCGGCCTCATAAGTATCCTCGATAAAATAATCATGAAAAGCCTTTTTATTATTTGCGATCAGTTTCATTCCTGTTTTTTTTGCCATTTCGCGCTCCCTCAGTCTTCCTCAGCCAGGACAAAATCCACGGTTTTCAGCATTTTATCCGCATCTGCCACACGGACACGGACCTTCTGCCCAAGGCGGAAGATCCTTCCTGTCATGTCTCCCCGCAGTTCATATGCATCCTGGTCAAATACATAATAGTCATCTCGTAATGTATTGATATGGATCAGTCCTTCCACGGTATTCGGAAGCTCCACATAAAGTCCCCATCCTGTAACGCCGGAGATGATCCCCTCATACTCCTCTCCAAGATGATAGGACATATACTCTGCTTTCTTCAGCTTATCGGATTCTCTTTCCGCTTCGTCTGCACGCCGTTCGCACACACTGGACTGGCGTGCCACTTCATCCAGGATTTCCTTGTAATGCTCGGTACGTCCTTCCCTTACCAGTCGGCCTCTCAGACGGTCATGGATGATCCTGTGGATCTGAAGATCCGGATATCTTCGGATCGGAGAAGTAAAGTGGCAGTAATACTTCGCTGCAAGTCCGAAATGTCCGCTGCATTCCGTAGTATATTTTGCCTGTTTCATGGTACGCAAGGTCAGGCGGCTGATCTGTGCCTCATTGGGCATTCCCTCAATACTTTCCAGGATCTCCTGGATCTCACCAGGCGTGATCTCCTGTCCGGATTTCTGTATGTTGACTCCTTCATTATGAAGAAGCATCAGAAGACTTTCAATCTTTTCCGGATCCGGATTTTCATGAGTTCTGTATACAAAAGGATAATCTCCGGTGCAGTATTCCTGTGCAACTGTTTCATTGGCAAGAAGCATAAAATCCTCAATGATCCTGGTTGCCACATTGGCCTCATAAGGCTGCACATCAATAGCTCTTCCTGCAGCATTCAGGATGATCTTACTCTCCGGAAAATCAAAATCAATGGAACCTCTTGTATGTCGACGACTGCGCAGGATCCCGGAAAGCTCTTTCATCAGGAAAAACATAGGGATCAGAGCTTCATAGCGTTTCTTCGCCACATCATCGGTATCTTCCAGAATATTTTTCACATCTGTGTAACACATACGCTCATCTACACGGATCACTGTTTCTGCGATCTTATGGGAAATCACCTTTCCTTTTTCATTAACATCCATCAGACAGCTTAAAGTCAGACGGTCCTGTCCCTGGTTCAGAGAACAGATACCGTTGGAAAGTCGCTCCGGAAGCATGGGAATGACACGGTCTGCAAGATAGACGGAAGTTCCTCGCTTCAGTGCCTCTCTGTCAAGGGCACTGCCGCCCTGAACATAGTTGCTCACGTCTGCGATGTGCACACCCAGATGGTAGATTCCATCCTCCTTTGTCAGGGAAATTGCATCATCCAGATCCTTTGCATCCTCACCGTCAATGGTAACTGTAACAAGATTTCTGAGATCCAGTCTTCCATCCAGATCCGCTTCCTGTACATGATCCGGCACACGATCAGCCTGGCGAAGTACTTTGTCAGGAAATACACTTGGTATGTTAAAGCTCTTCACAATAGCAAGGATATCTGTTCCAGGTGAACGTAAGTTTCCCAGCACCTCTGTGATCTTTCCTTCCGGCTTCCGGTTTCTCGAGCCGTAATCTGTGATCTCTGCAACTACCTTGTCTCCGTCCTTTGCTCCCATGGAGTTTTTTCTGGAAATAAAGATGTCTTTGGAAAATTTGGGGTTATCACTGATCACAAAGCCATAATCACGACTGCTCTGGTATGTTCCCACGATCGAAGGCATTCCCCTTTCCAGAACCTTCAGCACAACACCTTCCTGACGTTTTCCCTCTTTATGTCCGTTCCGTACAAGGATCTGCACCTTATCCTGATGCATGGCGCTTCCCGTGTCATTTTCCGGAATAAAAATATCCTGTTCCTGATCCTCCACTTCCACAAAGCCAAATCCCTTGTAATGGCCAATAAAAGTTCCCTCCATGAGGGTTCCGTCCTTCTCAGAAAAACGATATTCCTCATGATTCTTCTCTCTGCGTTCTCTTCCCTTACGGTCACGCTCCGGCTTTTCTGCCTTCAGAGCTTCTTTATTCTTTCGTCTGTCTCTGCGCTTGCCGGAAATCTTGCTGTATCTTCCTTTATTATCTACTTCAGCCTTGCCCTGGGCGCAAAGCTCGTCCAGCACGTCAAAAAGCTCTTTTTTCTCACTCTTATCCAGTTGAAGGAGGGATGCGATCTCACGCAGGCGCATGGGCTTATACAGCGGATCTCCCAGAAGCTCCATTATAAATTTTTTTCTTTTTTCAAAATTTTTCGATCTTTTCACATTTTCTCCTGTTTCATATTTATATTTCATTTTTACCCTGTTATCATTCCGAAGGAAGGTTCACCCGTGCCCCTGTATCAACGCAAAAACACTCCTGCTGATTAACAAAAGAAGTCCCCATCCGAGTTTCTTCTGCATGCTAACGCAGCAAGAGTGTTACCAACTTCCGTTCTGCCCCTGGCAGATCAGATAATGTTCAGTACGACTGACAGTACAAAGAAAATAACTCCCATGATAATGGTACCTCTTACAAGACCACCTTCCATGGAACGGCCCTTATTCTTACCCCAGTAAGTATCAGCTACTCCGGCGATAGAGCCAAGACCCTGCTGCTTGCCCTCCTGCATCAGTACGACAACAGTCAGAGCGATACAATCTATTGCATAAATTACAGTCAGAATAATCTTCAAAATGTTCACGCGGTTACACCTCCTAATCAACTAGAGGTTATTTTACCATAGCTAAACCGGGATTTCAACCATTTTCCGTTTATTTTATGCAGGGCTTTTTCTGAGATTTTTTTGCAAAAGGATCTGTATATCTTCCAAGAGTTCCTAGCTGTTCATGGATCCGCAGAAGCTGATTATATTTGGCATTCCGGTCCGAACGGCAGGGTGCGCCAGTTTTGATCTGTCCTGCCCCACAGGCAACTGCCAGATCTGCGATAAAGGAATCCTCTGTTTCCCCGGACCTGTGAGAGATCACTGCACGATACCCGGCATGCTGAGCCATCTCCACCGCATCCAGAGTTTCCGTGAGAGTTCCGATCTGGTTTACCTTAATAAGGATAGCATTGGCAACATCAAGCCCGATGCCGCAGTGCAGCCGTTTGATATTGGTGACAAACAGATCGTCGCCTACCAGCTGGATCTTTTTTCCCAGGTGTTCCGTCAGATATTTCCAGCCTTCCCAGTCATCCTCCCAGAGACCGTCCTCAATGGAAACAATGGGAAATTTTTCCACCAGTTTTTCATAATACTCTGTCATCTCACCGGCATCCCGGTAGATCTTTTCTCCTTTCATGCGGCTCTCCCCAGGGAAAAAGTACACACCCTTTTCCTCATCATAAAGCTCGCTGGAGGCTGCATCAATGGCAATGGTGATCTCTTCTCCTGGTTTATATCCTGCTTTTTCTATGGCATGGACGATCAGGGTAAGCACTTCCTCCGAATCAGAAAGATCCGGAGCAAAGCCGCCTTCATCTCCAACCGCTGTGGAGAGTCCTTTTTCCCGGAGAAGAAGCTTTAAGTGCTGGTAGACTTCCACACACATGCGGATACCCTTTTCCAGGCAGTCAGCTCCGGTTGGCATGATCATAAACTCCTGAAGATCCACCGTATTGTCCGCATGCTTTCCTCCGTTTAAAATATTCATCATCGGTACCGGAAGCTGCATGGTATGGCAGCCGCCCAGATACTGATAAAGAGGAAGCCGAAGGGCCCCGGCTGCTGCACGGGCTGCTGCCAGAGATACTGCCAGTGTGGCATTGGCTCCTGCACTGCTTTTGTTCTCCGTTCCATCGGTTTCGATCAGAAGATGGTCGATCCATGCCTGGTTCAGAGCATTCTCTCCGATAATGGCATCTGCCAGACGTGTATTGATATTTTCCACTGCTTTTTTTACACTCTGGCCCAGATATTCCTCACGGTTTCCATCCCGCAGCTCCACAGCCTCAAATTTACCTGTGGATGCTCCGGACGGCACCATGGCTCTTCCTGTGTATCCGTTGATCCCCACAATTCCTTCACCTACAGTCACTTCCGCTTCCACTGTAGGATTCCCCCTGGAATCAAGGACCTGTCTTGCATGAACTTTTCGAACAGGCAGATAACGTAGCATAAGTTTTCCCTCCTTGAAAATAATAATACTGTTTATGATCTCCTGCACTTTCTGATTTTCTTCTTATGTTCATGAGGGTAGCTTGTCCGAAAAGGTTTTGGTCTATACCTTTTATCTGGTTCCGATATTATCTGATTTTTTAGTTGTTTTATTTTTATTATTTTTCTTTTTGAATTTATTTTTATTATTTTTCAAATTTAATATTGACAATATCTATTTTATCTGTTATAGTTTAACCATCAAATAAAACAAACGGAAAACAAAAAATTAAATCAAAAAGGAGCGTGAACCCACCGAAAACATAACTTACTTCCCATAATCTAAGAAAGAGAGGTACAGTCCACCAGAAGATTTAAAGATTTTCCATTATAATTAAAACAAGGAGGTACGGACCACCGAGAACGTAAATTTTAATTCCGTATAAGTTTTAAATCTAAGAAATGAGAGGTATATTCCATTGGATAATGAAAATTAAAAGAGTCATCGGCAGAAGAAATCAATCGCTGATGGCTCTTATTTTTTGCTTATTTTTATCCCGTTCTTACAAACATAGCCTCTTGATCTTCTGCTTTCATATCTTCTTCTTCGTGTTCATAAATATATTAATAACTCCATTTTCTCTGAGGTTCCCATGAAACAAAAACACATCTACCGTCTTATTTTTTTCTTTGTCATATTTCTTAAAGGCATTTTCATCCATTACTTCGTATAATAAATCAAATGTCTTTTGAAATATATCTTTTTCTTCTTCAAAATCGATATTATTTTTATTTATTTTACTTCCGACCCACGATCCGATCCGAATTCTGCCGAAAACAGCCAGACCTCTTCTGCCTCTATGACATTCCAAAATGAAAACTGGGGGCTCGGTTTTCAGGAAGAAGGCAAACGGCCCACAGGAAATGCTTCCATGGAAGAATTAAAAAAATACAATGCCTGGTATGCAGCCGATAGCGATGAGAAAAAAATCTATCTTACCTTTGACGCAGGCTATGACAATGGAAATATGCCTGCCATTCTGAACGCCTTACATAAGCATCAGGTACATGCCACATTTTTTGTTGTGGGGACTCTGATCCGTGAAAAACCGGAACTGATCCGTGAGATCGTAGATGCAGGCCATACCATAGGCAACCACACCATGACACACCCGGATATGTCCGGTATCTCCACAAAGGACGCCTTTCAAAAGCAGCTTGAGGATGTGGAGGTTCTTTATAAGGAAGCCACTGGGAAAGAAATGACAAAATTTTACCGGCCGCCCCAGGGCATCTACAGCACGAAAAACTTAGAAATGGCAAAAGAACTTGGATATCACACTTTTTTCTGGAGTCTGGCTTATGTGGACTGGTATCAGGATAAGCAGCCTTCGAAAGAAGAAGCTTTTGAAAAGCTTCTGGGACGGATCCATCCAGGTGCCATCGTGCTGCTGCACAGCACCTCTTCCACCAATGCTTCCATTCTGGATGAGCTGCTGACAAAATGGGAAGAGATGGGATACACCTTTGGAACATTAAAAGAACTTGTGGCATCGGAATCCGCCTGAAAAAAATCGCACATGATCCATGCATCCTCAGTGCCATCGACACGGATCTTCCCACTTTTGGATTTTCCAGATAAACGCACAAAAAATCTGCCCCGGAACTATATTCTCATACGTCCCGGAGCAGATTTTTCTGTGCTATTGATTTCAGAAGGTGTTCTTCT
>ENA-USUG01006196-USUG01006196.1-human-gut-metagenome-genome-assembly--contig:-NODE-6196-length-12762-cov-4.232952_pt1 | contig 12762 bp, 10 predicted proteins | sample MGYA00250059_ERZ773394 | MGnify/ENA primary metagenome ERZ773394 (study PRJEB29103, sample SAMN06111957) | human gut metagenome | biome: human gut; feature: ankylosing spondylitis patient; material... | reverse complement strand
ACACGATGTGCGACCAGCAACGCATCTCGCCATTTTAAATCGCCTTTGGCGATGGGGCGAGATGCATTCAAGTCAAATCATGCATCCTCCGTGTCAATCAGCGGAGTGATTGACACGGGAGTGAACAGTAACCTTTTGCTGTACAGATCATGCAAGCGGCATGACTCTTGCATGCAAGAGAGCAAAAAATGTTGTATAATGAGAAATGGTTCGTGCAGTTTGAGCGTATTCTGCACGAATGAGAAAAAGAAAGAGTGGAATAAAAATGCAGTCAGAAGCAGAACTTAGAAGTTTATTATCAAGAATAGATCACCGGGGATATCCGGCTTATAAAGATACAAAAGGACAGTACCGATTTCCGGGATATGTTTTATCGATCGATCACGTACAGGGAGATCCGTTTGCGTCACCGTCAAAGGTAAGTGTACTGGTGAGTGGGAAGACAGCAGGATTCCCACAGGAATTATATTGTGGAAAATATCAGAGAATTGCACTTCAGGACGAATTGCTGCGCCAGTTTGGAAGAAGGGCAGAACGGTTTGCATTCAAGGCAAAAGGTTCAGGTAAGAGTGGTCTGATCTCTGTCAGCAGATGCGGACAGGAAGTTCTGGAGAGAACCGCGTGTCAGATTCAGCCGGAGAACGGGAATATCCTTCTTAGAATGGAAATCGGATTTCCGGCAAATGGACGAACAATCAATGCGAGAGAGTTAGAGAAGATTTTATTTGATTTTGTTCCGGAGTGTGTAAAGGCATCCCTGTTTTACAAGAATCTGGATGCAAAGAGATTGAGAAGAATCGTAGATCTTGCAGAAGACCAGGAGTATATCCGTAAAGAGCTTCCGAAACGTGGTCTTTGTGCCTTCGTGGCAAACGGAAGTGTACTGCCAAGGGAATCCGGAATTTCATCCAGGCCGATGCGTGACGGAATTGCCTTCCAGTCTCCGACGGAGCAGGAAGTGACACTGGAACTTCCACATAAAGGAAAGATTACCGGTATGGGAATCCGTAAGGGGATTACCTTGATTGTCGGCGGAGGTTATCACGGAAAATCAACACTTTTGAAAGCATTGGAACTTGGAGTGTACAATCACATCGCAGGGGATGGAAGAGAGTATGTGATCACAGATGCGACAGCAGTGAAATTGCGTGCGGAGGATGGAAGAAGTATCCAGAAGACAGATATTTCCATGTTCATCAACGATCTTCCGAACAGAAAAGATACGACATCATTCTGTACAGAAGATGCAAGTGGAAGTACTTCACAGGCGGCAAATGTGATCGAAGGAATTGAGGCGGGAACATCTCTGTTCCTGATTGATGAAGATACGAGTGCAACGAACTTTATGATCCGTGATGAGCTGATGCAGCGCGTGATCCACAGAGAGATGGAACCGATCACACCATTTATTGAAAGAATCAGGGAATTGTATGAAAATTATGGAATTTCGACAGTGATCGTTGCGGGAAGTTCGGGAGCTTATTTCCATATTGCAGACAGTATTATCCAGATGGATCGTTATGTTCCGAAAGACATTACGGTACGGGCGAAAAAAGAAGCAGAGAATTTCCCACAGATCAGCGTGCCGGAGCAGCCGGCAGAGAAACCGACTTATGACAGAGTGCCGCGACCGGATAAAGCATTTCGCGGAAATGACAGGATCAAGATGAAGACGATGGGGAAAGAATCTGTGATGATCAACCGGGATACGATCGATCTGAGATACTTAGAGCAGATTGCGGATAACGAACAGGTGGCAGCACTTGGATACTGTGTACGATATGCACAGAAACATTTGATTGACGGAAAGAAGAATCTGATTCAGATTGTAGATGAGTTGGAAGAAGTGATGCAGAATAAATCGCTGGCGGAATTATGCGAGAGTACATCCAGTGTATCCTGTATGGCAGTGCCGAGAAGACAGGAAATATTTGCATGTTTTGACAGATATAGAGCACTTAGGTTAGTATGATATAGGAGTTGATAATATGAAATTAGAGAATGGAAGACCAGAAAACACAGAAGGAAGATTAGAAAAGGAAATCAGGGTATATGATTTCCTCGACAAGCTTGGTGTGGAATACCAGAGAGTAGACCATGAGGCGGCAATGACGATGGAAGCCTGTGAAGAGATCGATAGAACACTTGGAGATGGAACCGCAATCTGCAAGAACCTGTTCCTTTGCAATCGACAGGAAACAGACTTTTATCTGCTTCTGATGCCGGGTGACAAGCCATTCAAGACAAAGAATCTGTCGGCACAGATAGGCTCTGCCAGACTTTCCTTTGCAAAACCGGAGTATATGGAGAAGTATCTGGATATTACACCGGGATCCGTCAGCGTTATGGGACTTATGAATGATACAGAGGGGAAAGTACAGCTTCTGATCGATGAGGATGTAATGAAAGATCCGTATTTTGGCTGTCATCCGTGCATCAACACATCCAGTCTGAAGATTCGTACATCTGATTTGATCGCAAAGATCATTCCGGCACTTAAGCATGCGCCGAAGATGGTGAAACTTCCGGGAGCGGAGGAACAACAGTAGTAATGAAAATATGATTAATCGACACTAAGTCCATTTCTTGTTGGTTGTATATTTTTCGTGCATTTGCTATAATTTATATGTTGATATGCGAATAGTAGGTATCATTTTCAGGATTGATGCAGAGAAGATAAAAAGGAGGACTAGCGTGTCTGAGGAAAATAAAGTGATAGATGAAGTGAATACATCAGGAGTAGTCGAGCAGCCGGTGGATGCGGAGGAGATTCCGCCAGTGAAGACAGAGGCGATACCACCGGTGAATACAGAACCAACACATCCTGTACAGCCACCGGTAGAACCGGCGCAGAAGCTGGAAGATTATTACAAAGAGACTGCGGAGGATCGTGCAACTGAGGAAGAGTACGAGCAGGCGGTTAAAGATCCGCAGAACCGGAAGGAAAAGATCGATCAGATCAAGAGTATTTTCCACCGCAGTGGGGAGAAGAAATTTTCCAGAGAAGAAGTGATTCTTTCTAAGATCCGGCCGGAAGATATGCTGGAATATCTGACGTTGGAACAGCGCAGACTGGAATGCTTACAGAAAGCAAGACAGAGCCGGAATGAGAAGCTTCTCAAGGTGCTTCAGCTTGCAGCGATACTTGCAGCAATTGTGGCGGTTGTCGCTTTACTGAAGGATAATCCAGTCGTTCTTGTGAACATTCTGTATATGCTTGGTATTGTAGCAGCAATCTGGATCTGGAAGAATCCGGGAAAGAAGTAAATTTACTGTAATGAGGTGACGATATGAAATTTTTTCATTTATCAGACCTGCATATAGGAAAGCAATTACATCACTATAACCTCCGGGAGGATCAGGAACATATCCTTGCGGAGGTTCTTTCATATGCAGCGTCCATACATCCGGATGCAATTGTTATCGCAGGAGACATTTATGACAAATCAGTGCCATCAGGAGAAGCGGTAAGTCTGTTTGATGAATTCTTGACAGCTCTGGCTAAGATTGAACCGGTGATTCCGGTTCTTATTATATCGGGAAATCATGATTCGGCACAGCGGCTTGATTATGCCAGTCGTTTGCTTGGAAGCCATCAGATTTATATTGCGGGTCAGGCTCCGGAGGAAGAAGCAGATCGTCTGAAAAAGATTACTTTGACAGATGAGTTTGGTGAAACGGATTTCTGGCTGCTTCCATTTTTAAAGCCGGGATATGTGCGCAAGATCTTTGGCGGAGAGGTGCCGGAGAGTTATACGGCAGCTGTACAAGGACTTCTGGAGAGGGAGAAGATTGATTTCTCCAGAAGAAATGTACTGGTTTCCCATCAGTTTTATACAGGAAAAGGAGAGACTCCGGTAACTTGTGATTCAGAAGTATTATCTGTCGGAGGCATTGATAATGTAGATATTTCCGCAGTGCAGGAGTTTGACTATGTAGCGCTCGGACATTTACACGGAGCACAGAGAGTCGGTCAGGAGAAGGTCCGCTACTGCGGAACATTGTTGAAATATTCAGTCAGCGAAGCAAACCAGAAGAAGACACTTCATGTAGTTGAACTGAAAGAAAAAGGGAGCGAGCCGGAGATTCAGAAGCTGCCGCTGCATCCACTTCGTGATGTGAGAAAACTTAGGGGAACGCTGGAAGAGATCCTTGAAGCGGAGGACGGAACCGGGAGTGAAGATTATGTCAGTGTAACGCTGACAGATGAGGTTGATCCGTACAAACCGAAGGAACAGTTGGAAAGAAAGTTCCATCATATCCTCGAAGTACGGATGGATAATGAAAGGACGAGACAGAAGCTGGAATTTTCTGAAGAACAGATACGGATCGGTACTCCGTTTGAAACATTTTGTGATTTCTACAAAGAGATGCAGGGGCAGGAAATGTCTGAGCAGGAACAAAAGATCTTAAGAGAGATTCTAAGTGAAATGAAAGGGGAAGACGTATGAGACCGGTGAGATTGACGATGTCCGCATTCGGATCTTATGCGGGCGTCCAGAAGATAGATTTTACAAAGATTCACAGCGGATTCTTTCTGATTACCGGAGATACGGGTGCAGGAAAAACAACCATCTTTGATGCAATCATGTATGCGCTGTATGACCGGACGAGTGGCGGACGAAGAGATGGAAATATGATGCGCAGCCAGTATGCATCAGAAGACACAGACACTTATGTTGAATATGTGTTTTCTTATCGGGGACAGGAATATACCGTGCGCCGTAATCCGGAATATCTCCGGGTAGGGAAGAGAAGAAAAGCAGATGGAAGCCTCCGGTATGTGAAAGAGACAGCGAAGGTGAGTCTCCTTCTTCCGGACGGAAGGGAATACCAGGGGAAGAAACGTGAGACGGATCAGAAGATCCAGGAGATCATCGGGCTTGATGCAGGACAGTTTACGCAGATTGCCATGATCGCACAGGGAGATTTCTTAAAGCTTCTTCACGCAGAATCGAAAGAACGTAAAAAGATCTTCTCGCAGATTTTCCAGACACAGATCTACTGGCGGATTCAGGAAGCACTGAAAGAAAAAGGAAAAGATCTGTATATTGCGCTGAAGGAAAGTGAATCAGACATCCGGCGTGAGATGGAGCGTGTGGAACCGGAGAATGCAGAACAGCAGGAACTGGCAGATCAGTGGAAAGAACTCTGTGAGTTATCCATGCCGGAAGGGGAAAAGGTTCTGGAGGCTGTGAAAAACTTTCTCGAATATGAAGAAAGTTGTGGAAAAGTCTTAAAGAAAGAATCAGAGGAACTTAAGAAACAGTCAGAAACACTTCGAATGCTGATTCAGAAGAAAGAAGAGAAGAATAAGATATTTGATCGTTTGGAAATGGAAGAGAAGCAGCTGAGTATTCTGAATGCAAAACAGGACGAGATGGAAACTTGTCGGGTTCAGGCAGGGCTTGGACACCGGGCAGAGCAGGCGAGACATCTGGAAGTGCAGGCTCTTCGAACAGCGAAATCCGTGCGGCAGATACAGGGAGAAATCGAGCAGATTACTGTATGGCAGAAGGAACAGGAAAAGGAACTTTCTGAGGTTAAAGAAAAAGCGGAAGAACTGGAAGAAGTTTTTGCAAAGGAAGAACCGGAAATGCTGAAAAAAATTTCACAGTTATCGGATCTCCTTCCACATTACGCAAATGTGCGTAAGTATTCGAAAGAATATGAAAATCAGACAGGGGCAATGCAGCAATGTATACAGAATTGTCAGGAAGCATCAGCTCAGTATGAGGAAGCATATGCGAAATTCTTTCAGGAGCAGGCGGGAATCCTGGCAAAGGAATTACAGGAAGGCACGCCGTGTCCGGTCTGCGGATCAGTAGAACATCCGCATCCGGCAAAGATTTCCGGAGAAGCACCGGATAAAGAGACGGTAGAGAAACTGAAGCAAAGACGTGATCTGCTGGAACAAAAAAGAATACAGCAGCAGGAAAAGTTTCAGATATGTAAAGCACAGCTTGAATCAGAACAACGTATTCTCGGAGATAATCCTGTGAAAGAAGAGCAGGTGAAAGAAGAGCTTCAGAAGATGCAGGTTGAACTGAATAAGAAGAAGAATGAAACAAAGCAGGCACAGGAACAGTGCCGTAAGATGACGGAGGAAAGCAGACGTCAGGCAGGAAAACTGGAGGGACTTCGAGGCCAGAAGGCAGAACTTGAGAAGCGTTTTGTAAAAGAGCAGGAAGAGTTCCGAGAGGAGATCAGCCGACAGGAATTTACTTCACAGGAAGAATTCCGTGAGGCGAAAAAGTGGATCGAAGGGTGGCGGGAGAAAGACAAAGAAGTGAAAGAACATGACCGCCAACTGTTAGAGAAAAAGGCAAAGATCGAGACGCTGAAGGAACAGACTGCAGGCGAAAAGCGGGAAGATCCGCAGCAGGAGATGGAAAAGCGAAAGGAAGTAGAACATCTGTTGAAAGAAAAACAGGATCATCAGATGCAGCTTCACAGCAGATGGACAGGTAACCAGAATGCGTACAAGAACCTGAAACAATATTTTTCTTCGCAGGAAGCTCTGCGAAAAGAATATGAGGTACTTTCCAACCTGAGCAAGACTGCAAATGGCAATTTGAGCGGCAGTGTGAAACTTGATTTTGAGACGTATGTACAGCGGACTTATTTCCGGCAGATCATTCAGGCGGCAAACCGCAGGCTGGCGCGGATGACATCAAATGAATTTATTTTACAGTGCAGGGAGATTCAGGATCTGAGCAGTCAGGGACAGGCCGGCCTTGATCTGGATGTCTATGATCTGGTGACAGATTCGGTCAGAGATGTGAAGTCTCTTTCAGGAGGGGAATCCTTCATGGCAGCCTTATCAATGGCATTGGGACTTGCAGATATTATCCAGAATACAGCCGGAGCAGTGAGTCTGGAGACGATGTTTGTAGATGAAGGATTCGGATCTCTGGATGATGCATCAAGAGACCGTGCGATTCAGATTCTCAAAGAACTTGCAGGAGAGAAAGGACTGGTTGGAATTATTTCCCATGTAAACGAATTAAAAGAGCAAATTGACTGGAAATTAAATATTACAAAGACGGAGCATGGAAGTCAGGCAAAATGGGAAATCTAAAAGTATAAGGCAGTAACAAGAGACAGCTAAGAAGTAGGACAGAATACAGGCAGGTGCGGAAAATGAAACAAAATGGAACGAGAGAAAGAAAAGGAAGGATTTCAAGATATGGAAGAAGGATGCTGGCAGTTCTGCTCAGCGCAGGGATGTTGCTGACAGGGACTCTTCCGGTATCCGGAACAGAAAATACGGAGGAAACAGCACGCCCACATCAGCTTTATTGCACAGTACTTGGAGACAGTATTGCGAAAGGTTACACTTGCGATAAATCCTGGATGGAGAATTATGGAAGTCTGGCAGCAAAGGAAATAGCATATAGCGAAGGGTGCAGATATATTTATCACAATTATGCAAGAACAGGTCTTGATACAGCAGGATTGAACGAAAAGTATTTGTCAAAGCAGGATGTGCAGACGAATCTTGCAAAAGCAGATGTTATTTTTATAACAATTGGTTCGAATGACCTGCTCAACGAATGTAAGCGTGTGGTTCAGGAAATCCTGAAGACAGATACAAAATTTAAAAGTGCGGATGAGGCACTTGCATCTTTGAAAGAGTCTGTAAAGAAGAATCCGCTGCTTGTGCTGAGTGCGATCAACGCGTTGAACAACTGGGATTACAATTCCTTTGAAAAAGAATGGATCCAGATGATGAAGACAGTAAATTCATTGAAAAAGGACGATGCAAAAGTGATCGTGACTACAATTTATAATCCGGCAGGAAATATGAAGCTTCCATCTACGCTGAATAAAATTGTAGAAGACATTATTGAAAATATGAACGCGATCATTGAAAAACGTGCGGGAAAATACGATTATGAAGTTGCGGATGTGTATCAGTCATCTGTGACATCTCATCTGCAGAAAGACGGAGTACATCCGGATTTTCAGGGGCAGCAGATCATTGCAGATCTGGTTTGTAAGGAATACGAAAAGTAAAAAAGAAGCATTCTTTGTGTTGGTTCTTATATGGAACAATGCAGAGAGTGCTTTGTTCGTTTTGCAAGAAATAGAACTGTCACATTTATAACACAAAACATTCACAGAATCCTGATACTTTTGAAAGGTCAAAAATCTCGGTTTGTCTGCATAGATATAGACTGGAAGAAATATAGGGAGGTAAGACTTTGATAGAAGTAAAGAATCTTGTGAAGAAGTATGGAAATCATACAGCAGTAGATCATTTGAACTTCACAATAGAGGAAGGGCATGTCTACGGCTTTCTTGGACCGAATGGGGCGGGAAAATCAACAACGATGAATATTATGACAGGGTATCTCGGTGCTACCGAAGGAGAAGTGCTGATCAATGGACATGATATTCTGAAAGAGCCAGAGGAGGCGAAAAAGCAGATTGGTTATCTGCCGGAATTGCCACCGCTGTATATGGAGATGACAGTTCGTGAATATCTGGAATTTGTAGCGGAGTTGAAAGGAATCGCTAAGAAGAAAAGAGAAGAGTCTATCAATGAAGTAGAGAAGATGGTGAAGATCTGGGAAGTGGAAAACCGTCTGATTAAGAATCTGTCAAAAGGATACCGTCAGAGAGTCGGACTGGCACAGGCAGTGCTTGGATTCCCGGAGATCATCATTCTTGATGAACCAAGTGTCGGACTTGATCCAAAACAGATCATAGAGATCCGTGAACTGATCCGTCAGCTTGCGAAGAAACATACAGTGATCCTGAGTTCTCATATTTTGGCGGAAGTCCGTGAAGTCTGCGATTATATTTTGATCATTTCCAAAGGAAAACTGGTTGCAAGTGACACACCGGAGAACCTGGAACGGAATCTGGGAGATTCTGATCTGATTGAGATCGAGACGAAAGCAGATCCGGATGAAGTTCGAAGAATTCTTGAGACAGTAGATGGAATTCGAAGCATTTCTACAAAGCATCTGGAAAATGGAATCACATGGGCTCAGATTCAGGAGAAGAAAAATACAGATGTACGTGAAAAAGTATTTCAGGCATTTGCACAGAATCATCAGCCGCTGCTGAAACTGAATCCGTTGCAGGTAAGTCTTGAAGATGGCTTTATGGAACTGACGCAGAGCGACAGGGCAGCAGAAGAATATGCAGAAAAGGCGAAGAAGAAGGAAACGGAGGACATGAAAGATGCTGGCGATTTATAAAAGAGAAGTACGCTCCTATTTTCAGTCTATGGTGGGATGTGTGTTTGTTGCATTTCTTATTGCATTTACAGGAATCTACTTTATGGCATATAACCTGACAGCCGGATATCCATACTTTTCCTATACGCTTTCAGGTACACTGATCGTATTTATCGTAGGGATTCCGCTGATCACGATGCGCAGTTTTTCAGAAGAGCGTAAAAATAAGACAGATCAGCTGCTTCTGACAGCTCCGGTCAGTCTGTGGAAGGTTGTGCTTGGAAAATATCTTGCAATGGTAACGGTAATTGGAATCCCGAATGTGATCTTCTGTGCGTTCCCATTAATCATTAAGGCACAGGGAACAGCATATCTGAAAGTAGATTACATATCCATCGGGGTATTCTTCCTGTTGGGCTGTGTATATGCGGCGATCGGCATGTTCCTGTCTGCTCTGACAGAAAGTCAGATGATCGCATTTATCAGTACATTTGGTATTCTGCTTATCTTGTATCTTTGGAATGGAATTCTTTCCATGCTTCCAAGCAGTGCAGTCAGCGGATTGGTCGGTGTGATTATTATTCTGACTCTGATTGTTGTTTATATTTATCAGATGACAGGAAATATAGTGATTGCCGGTGTGATCGAAGCAGTTGGTGTGATCGCCGGTGTGGTTGTGTACTTTGTGAAATCAAGTCTTTATGAAAACCTGCTGACAAAGATGCTTGGAAGACTGGCACTTGCAGATGTATTTACGGATATCACTTCGAACAGTATTGTAGATATAACAGGAATCGCGTTGTATCTTTCGTTGATCGTAGTCTTTGTGTTCCTGACAGTACAGGCAATCCAGAAGAGACGTTGGAATTAGGAGGGCATGAAAGTGGATAGAAGAAAGAAAACAACAGGAAAGATCAAAGGGATGTTCCACACCTCCGGTACAAAGCACGGATCTTACAGTGTGGGGCTGACAGTACTTGTAATCGCGATTGTTATTGTGTTCAATCTGGTAATCGGACAGATCCCGGAAGCTTATCGCAATCTGGATATGAGCAGTACAAAGATTTATGAAATTTCAGATACAACAAAGGATCTGCTGAGCGGATTGAATGATAAAGTCGATATGAAAGTTCTTGCGGTAAAGAAAGACACGGATGACAGGATTAAGACATTTATCAGTAAATACGCAGCACTTTCAGATAAGATCAATATTGAATGGATTGATCCGGTTCTGCATCCGTCAGCTCTGACAGAGTATAATGCATCCGAAAATACAATCGTTGTATCTTGTGAAGCAACAGGAAAGACAACAACTATTTCTTTTGACAAGATTCTTGTTATGGATATGTCTTCCTATTATTATTCAGGAAATGCATCTTATTCAGAATTTGATGGAGAAGGACAGTTGACAAGTGCGGTGAATTATGTGACAAGTGATGTGCAGAAGACAATCTATAAAGTAAGCGGACATGGAGAGGCGGAACTGTCCTCTACAGTTACAGATTTGATGAGTAAAAATAATTACACGTTGACGGAGCTGAACCTTCTGATGGCAGATTCCATTCCGAATGATTGTGATCTTCTGCTTATGAATGCACCGACGAATGACCTTTCAGAAAACGAAGTGACACTTCTGACAAATTATCTGGCAGCGGGCGGAAAAGTGATGTGTTTGCTTGGAGATACCTCTCTGACGGATTTTCCAAATCTGGCAAGTGTGCTGAAGGTGTATGGAATTGAAGGTGCAGATGGTTATATTGCGGATCCTACAAGATGTTATCAGAACCAGCCATATTATATCTTCCCACAGTTGAATGTATCCGGTGATCTTGCGAACGGAATCAGTTCTCAGATGGTACTTTTGACGAATACACATGGAATGACATTGACAGATCCGGCACGAGATACGATCACAACAAGCGCATTCATGGAGACATCGGAAAATGGATATGCAGTAACAGAGTCCGAACAGAAACAGGGAACGTATGAACTTGGAGTTGTCGCAACAGAGGCAATTTCTTCGGGAGATGATTCTTCTTCGGATAGTTCAGATGCCGAGGCAACAGATACAACAACTGATGATAGTGAAAGTACGGAAGATTCTGAGGAAAGCAGTACAACAGAAGCTCGTTTGACGGTGATCTCCGCAGGAAGTCTGATCGATCAGAATATTACAGATGCATTTTCGCAGCTTGAGAATACACAGATCTTTATGAATGCAGTAAGTGCAAACTTTGATGGAGTGCAGAATCTTTCTATTGAGGCAAAGAGTCTTGGAACAGAGTATAATACGATACAGCATGCCGGTCTGTTCAGCCTTCTTGTAATCTTTGGAATCCCGGCAGTGATTCTGATTGCCGGATTCAGCGTATGGTTCAGAAGAAGAAAAGCTTAAGGAGGAAGAAATCAGAATGAAGAAAAAGAAAGGACCATTGATTTTAATCTGTGTTCTGGTGTTGCTCCTGATCCTCTATTTTGTCTTAAGCACATGGAATAAGAAGCAGGATTCCAAGGAAGAAGAAACGGTGAAAGTGACAGACCTGAAGACCTCAGAGATTACCGGGGTGAAATATGATCTTGGTACGGGTGAAATGAATTTTGAGAAAGACGGAGATACCTGGTACTATACCGCAGATAAAGATTTTCCATTGCGTCAGAGTTATCCGAAGACAGTAGCTGATGCTATGGGACAGTTGAGTGCGGATCGAGAACTTGAGGATGCGGATGCGCTGGAAGAATATGGATTAGATCATCCGACTTATACAGTTACACTGACAGATGAAGATGGAACTGTGACAACAATCAAGGTTGGGAATGCGACCGGAAATGATTACTATGCGACAGTGGACGATACGGAAAAGGTTTATACAATTCCGGAGACTTCATTGGATGATATCCAGACAGAACTGGATCAGATTGCTCAGCTGGATACTTATCCAAGTATCGGAAGTGGAAATCTGAAAAAAGAAGTGATCACACAGAATGGTGAGACGATAACCTATGATTCCGAAAATGAGGATCAGGCAGAAGATGTTGCAGCAGTAGCCGGAGGACTTGGTGCTGTGAAACTGTCAGAGGCGGCGGATTATTCTGTAGATGATGTGGATCTTGCAGGGTATGGTCTGGATGCGACTTCCAGAATCACAGTAGAAGTTACTTATACAAGCGATGCTAAAGATCAGACAATGACACTTTATATCGGTGGTGAAAATGGAAGTGGAAACAGATATGTCATGATAAATGATTCTAGAATTGTTTATCTGATTTCTGATGAAATCTGCAAAAATATTTTAAATCAATAAAGAATGGTAATCGTTCAGAGGAAAGTGAAAAATTCGGTATATTTCCTCCGGGCGGTTACCACATTTTATATTTATTTAATTGACTTTTATTCGAAAACAGCGCAGAATAAAGCACATATCGTTTTTAGAGATAATATAATTGGCGAGATGCACAGCAGAGAAGTATGGGCAGTAAAAATGTGCATGAGCAGATTTATCAAGAAAGAAGGATTTGTATGAAAGAAAAATTTTTACGTTTTATGCAGGGCAGATATGGCGTGGATCAGTTT
>ENA-USUG01006188-USUG01006188.1-human-gut-metagenome-genome-assembly--contig:-NODE-6188-length-12784-cov-4.607539_pt1 | contig 12784 bp, 12 predicted proteins | sample MGYA00250059_ERZ773394 | MGnify/ENA primary metagenome ERZ773394 (study PRJEB29103, sample SAMN06111957) | human gut metagenome | biome: human gut; feature: ankylosing spondylitis patient; material... | reverse complement strand
GAGCCGTTTCCAACTCTCTTTCCCTTTCAGGTCTTTGAGGTTGCGGACATGGTGCATCTGCCGGGGCTGTTGCGTACTTCGTCCGCGATGGAGGGCTGTACCCTCCAAACCTCTTGCCTGCTACACAGAACGGAATACCCGCAAGCGGCTATTCCGTTCCGTGCAGCTTGAAATATTCTGCTGAAAGGAGCTGATTCCATAGCAATCTTCCATTGTTCCATCAAAATGGTGCAGCGCAGTAAGGGAAAATCCGCTGTCGCTGCCGCCGCCTATCGAAGCGGCACAAAGCTGGTAAATGAGTGGGACGGCATGACCCATGACTACACCCGGAAGGGCGGCATTGTCCATTCCGGCATCCTGCTGCCCGTCCATGCGCCGCCGGAGTTTCAGGATCGTTCTACCCTCTGGAACAGCGTGGAGCAGATTGAGAAATCCAGCAACAGCCAGCTTGCCAGAGAAATCGAGGTGGCTCTGCCCGTGGAGCTGTCCCGGGATCAGCAGTTGGCCCTTGTCCGCTCCTATGTTCAGGACAATTTTGTTTCCGCTGGGATGTGTGCGGATTTTGCTCTGCATGATAAGGGTGACGGAAATCCCCACGCCCATATTCTGCTGACGGTTCGCCCTCTGACCGAAACCGGCGCATGGGGTGCAAAATGCTGCAAGGTCTACGATCTGGACGAGCGTGGTCAACGCATCCCGGATGGGAGCGGCGGGTGGAAGAACCACCGGGAGGATACCACTGACTGGAATGACCGTGGCAAGTCTGAGCAGTGGCGCAAGGCTTGGGCTGACTACACCAACAAGGCACTGGAAGCCGCAGGCAGACCGGAGCGTATTGATCACCGCAGCTACAAGCGGCAGGGTGTTGAGAGAATCCCCACCATCCACATGGGTGTCGCTGCCACCCGGATGGAGCGCCGGGGCATTTCCACAGACAAAGGCAATGTCAATCGGCAGATTGCCGCCGACAACAAACTGCTCAAAGAAATCAAAGCCCGGATTACCCGGCTCTATAACTGGTCGAAGGAACAGGCAGCGCAGCCCCAGAGGGAACAGGCCACCATAGCCCAGTTGTGGGCGATGCAGCAGCAGATGAACCAGCCCACATCCCGCTCCGGCAAGGTGAAGAATCTGCAAGCACAGGCGGCGCTGTTCAATTTCCTGAGTGAAAACGGCATCACCACCATGCAGCAGCTCCATGATAAGGTTGCCGCCATGAACAGCGATTACTATGATCTTCGTGGAAAAATCGTCACAGCGGAACGCCGGATTGCGAAGCTGGAAGAACAGCTCGCCATGTGGCAGCAGTACGAACGGTACAAAGCCGCTCACAAGCAATACGCCAATCTCAAGCCCTCCAAGCGCACCGCTTTCAAGGAAAGCCATCACGCAGAGCTTGCGCTGTTTGAAGCCGCCGCCCGGTATCTGGAAAATCTGAAATCCTCCGGGGAACCAATCACGCCGAAAAAGTGGCTGGCTGAGGTAGACAAGCTGACCGCCCTGAAAGATTCCCAGTACCGGGATATGCGAGCCATGCGAGAAGAAATCAAATCTGTGGAACGGCTGCGGAAAGCGGCAGAGCAGCTTTCCAAAACAGAACCGTCAAAGGAACATGAGCCTGAGCATTAAGAAAACCAACCTACAGGTCTCTCACCCATAGGTTGGTATCTCTCATTTGCCAAACAAATCACTGTGGCTTCCTGTGCGGGACAGGGTCAGCACGAGAACATCGTCCTCAATGCGGTAGACCAGCAGCCAGTCCGGCTGGATGTGGCACTCCCGGTGGCCTACCCAGTTTCCGGTCAGAGCATGGTCTTTGTACTTTTCCGGAAGCGGTTCACCCATTGCCATGGCGGCAACCACATCCTCCAACAGCCTGATCTTTAACCCGCGTTTCATCGCCAGCTTATAGTCCTTTTTGAACTGCGTGGTGGGCTTGACGATATACTTTGTCTTTCTCATGCCTTTAGGTCTGCGAACAGCTCATCCAGATCGGTGTAACCTTTCACAGACGGGTCTTTCGCAATCCTTTCCGCTTCCAACATGGCGGCAACAGTCTCCTTGTTGGGCTGATTCAGGCTGATTTCAAAGGGAATCCCGCCCTCACGGAGGGACTGGCGGACAAAGATATTAAACGCCGTAGAGAGGTTCATGCCGAGTTCCGCAAACAGCGCATCGGCCTGTGCTTTCAAATCCGAATCCATACGGATGCTGATATTGGTGGTAGAGCCAGCCATACGATCATCTCCCTTCCTGCTGGTATGTTTAGTATATGTCATCTGCACGAAGAAAGCAATGCTTTGCACGAAAAATTTACAACTATTTCTTTAGGAGGTTTCACGGATGCACTATGAAAGCGACGCCACATAGCCCCATCCCGGTGATGGACTATCAGCAGTATCGCAGAGCGCGGCGGCTGGTGCATGAATGCTGCAACTACGACGGCGGCAACTGCCTTGCTCTGGACGATGGGGAAGGCTGTGTCTGTGTTCAGAGCATTTCCTATTCTCTGCTGTGCAAATGGTTCCGTGATGCGGTGCTGCCAAAGGACAGGGAGCTGGAAGCCGCCCTGTATCACAGGCTGGCTGCAAAGCGGTGTGCTGTGTGCGGCAGTCTGTTTTTTCCTGGCTCCAATCGGGCGAAATACTGCCCGGACTGCGGTGCTGTCATCAAGCGAATCCAAGCCGCTGAACGCAAGCGGAAGCAACGGGGTAAATGTCACGCTTTAGGGGCTGAAAACCCATTGTAAATCAAGCACTTTTCCATAAGGGTCAAAGGGGGTGTGGTATCAATGCCTTCTTCCCTCAAAAAATGGTTTCTAACCGCGTACAGAACCCATAAAAACAAAGGAGCAAACCCCATGTCAGAAAATCGAAAATACTACTACTTGAAGCTAAAGGAGAATTTCTTCACCAGCGAAAAAATGGTGATTTTGGAAAGTATGCAGGATGGACTTCTGTATTCCAATCTGCTTCTGAAGATGTACCTGATGTCCCTCAAATACAACGGTATCCTCATGCTGAATGACCGGCTTCCCCACACGCCCCAGACCATTGCCACCTTCACCCGGCATCAGATTGGAACAGTGGAGCGGGCAATCAAGGTTTTTATGGAATTCAGTCTCGTTGAAATCCTGACGGATGGTGCTTTCTACATGACCGACATCCAGCTGCTGATTGGGCAGTCCTCCACAGAGGGGGAACGAAAAAAGAAGGAGCGGATGCGCTTGCAGCGTCAGAATCTGCTCTCCTCTGGTGAAGTGGACAAATGTCCACCATATAGCCGGGGGGACATTTGTCCACCAGAGATTAGAGATAAGAGATTAGATATTAGAGATAAGAGTATAGAGAGTGAAGCCATTCCCAGCACCCACGCCTATGGGCAGTATCAAAATGTATTTCTGTCTGATGCAGAACTGGCAGAGCTGCAATCCGAGTTGCCCACGCTCTGGCAGACCTATGTTGACAGGCTTTCCCTGTATATGGCTTCCACGGGCAAGCAGTATGCCAGCCATGCGGCAACCATCCGGCGCTGGGCTGCCGAGGATCGCCAAAAATCATCACCCCAGACCCGAAACCGGGATTACAGCGTTCAGGAGGGAGAAACCGTATGATTGAGATGACCGCCGAAGTCCGTGGATGGATTGACCGTGCCTCCGAAAAACTGGAACCGAGAGCGGACGAGTACATTGACCCATCTGACGGACTGCTGCACTGTAAGAAATGCGGAGGGCTGCGGCAAACCGTGATTCCCAACTTTGGGAAACCGGGCTACCTCATGCCCCGGTGCATTTGCCCCTGTCAGGCGGAGGCAGAACGGCAGCGTAAGGAAATCGAAGCGCAGAGAGAACGCATGGACAGAATCCAGCGCCGAAAAGCACAGGGGCTGCAAGACCGGTATCTGTATGACTATACCTTTGACAATGACAATGGGGAGAACCCGCTGATGAACAAAGCCCGTGCCTATGTGGAGCATTGGGACGAGGCGTACAGGAACAACACCGGCCTGCTGCTGTTCGGGGATGTGGGCACGGGAAAATCATTTTTCGCTGGCTGTATCGCCAACGCCCTGCTTGACCGAGATGTTCCGGTTCTGATGACCAATTTCCCCACCATCCTGAACAAGCTGACGGGGATGTTCAGCGAGGACAGAGGGGAACTCATCGCCAGTCTGGGCACATATGACCTGTTAATCCTCGACGATCTGGGGGTCGAGCGCAGCACGGATTACGCAATGGAGCAGATGCTCCATGTAATTGACTGCCGCTACCGCAGCCGCAAGCCCATGATCGTCACCACCAACTTAAAGCTGGACGAAATCAAAAATCCTCCCGATCTTTCCCACGCCCGCATTTATGACCGCATTCTGGAACGCTGCGCCCCGATCCTCTTTGCCGGAAAGAACTTCCGGGAGGAAAACGCAGCAGCAACCAGAGTCGCAGCTAAAGAAATCGTAACACAACCCAGATTATGATATTACAATTTTTCTAAGAGAGGAACGCCTATGAATCATGAAAACACTACCCCATTCGCAACACCTGTCATTCAGCCGAAGGATGCCCCCGCAATGGTACGAAAAATCGGAAAGACCACCTACAAGGTGCGGGTACATTTCAGCGGCACCAGCCGGGAAACCATGAGCGATAAGATTAAGCGGATGCTCAAAAACGAAGTTTCACAAATGTAAGTCACAAGCCCCCATCTATGGTACAATGGTCTACACGCCCACCAAAGTACCAAGGAGGAAGCTATGCTGTACGAAGAAAAGGAAAAGGCTGAGATTGAACGGGTCTATTCCGTGTTTCAGGATTATATTCGGACAAGCCCATATCTGGAATGGGTTTGGTCAGATAAAATTGGCTATATTCTGATCGTGATTTCAACAGAAAAGCGATATGTTGAAGAAGGTATCGTGATTCTGAATGCGGAAATGCTTTGTGATCGTCTGCTCAGCGAAATCTTTACAGATGTCATGACGCTGACCCAGAGTGGTCACACCTACTATGAGGTCGATCCTCAGGAACGTGCCGGGATAGAACGGCATTGGAAACCCTACATCGACCAACTGCCGGAATACGCAGGGCTGTGTGATAAGCAGTTTGAGGCACCACAATAATATACATCGGGCGTGAAGCAAGTTGGAGGGGCTCATAAGTAGCCCCTCCGTATTATCTATTGATCATCATCGGATTTATTCTGTCTTGCTTCTCCAATTATCCGAACAGTAGGACAAAGATCTGTAAAAACTCGGTCAAGCACATTTCCGCACTTAGGGCATGGAACATCCTCAAAATCACGATTTCCCTCCCATATCGATCTATCATCATATTCAACTCGTACTCCGCACATTTCGCATGTCGCGCGTCTAATCATCTTGCATCCCTCTCTCTATTTTATTCTCCTTTTGAAGCTGAAAAGCCTTATTGGGAACATTTACTCTTTTATATTTTTCTTTAGGCAACTTTTCAATTACATTTTTGGTGTCACTATCTTTCAATGTAATTCCCATTATAACTTGACACTTATCTGATAAACAAATAATGCTATCAAAGAAGGAACTCATATCGCTGATTATTGTGCTTTGCTGATCGGGCTCATCAAAGATTAATACCGTTGGATGATTTCCTTCTGTTTCTAATGAGACTTGTAATAGGGCCATTGTAAAAGCCCAAATCACTCGGATATTATCGCTAGCAGACGAGTCAAATTTCATGTCAAACCCTTCAAAAAGTGGTAGATAAGTCTCCATCGAAATCTCGATCTCATTCAAATTATGAATGCTACGGTATCCATACTTTTGCAAATTTTGTATAAACCTTTTCCGTAATAGTTTTAGCTTATCTTCGTCTGCTTTTGTAAAACGTGACGCGGGCAACGCACTTTTGGCTTGTAGGTACTTCGACCATCTGGAAGACAATTCTTTCAGTTTTGCAATTGCCTCAGCCAGGGTTCGCTGAATTCTATTCAAAACCTCTATCTGCTTTTCGATGGTAACCTTTTTGTATATTACTGATTCTGAATAGTCCTCACTTAAAGAATACAAATCGTTTCTAATAGTTTGCGCTAATCTGCGAAGGGTAAATAGTCGCCCTTCCACGCCTTCGATTTCTTGCCGAAGTTCCTCAATATGACGTTTCCGGCTAGACTTAGCAAAAGTCAACATCTCCTTTTGTGCTTCTAAATGCCTAATATTCTCATCTATACTCATAACAGGTGTGTCGATAGAAATAGGCAGAAGTGAATCATTTATTCTTTGATGGCAAACCGGGCAAGTATCCTTGGCAAACCCAAACTGCAACTCAGATCCCAAATTCCGGAGTCGTGCAGCATCCTTGTTATTCGATAAATCAATAGTTACACTTTCAAGGTTATCCTCAATCGCCTGAATACTTTTGCTCTCAAATAAAAGTTTGCTCCGGCACTCAATCACATGCTGGGATAGGCGTGTTATCTCAGTCTCTGTTTCCTCCAGTTCATGCTGCAAATCATTAAAATTATCAACTACCTTGGGCTTAACCCGTTTTAACTCACTTGCTTGCTTTTCCAGTTCCGGAATTAAAACCGAGATAATCCCATCGCTGTTTGCAATTGCGATTCGTTCCAATTCCGCTTCTGTTAGAATCTTCGGCTTTGGTGGGAAGTTTTTGACCGAACATGATTCTTGCATTGCTGCCACCTGTAGTAGTTTATTGCATTCCTCCCATTCTCTAGTTATCAAAGCCTCGTCTCGTTTGAGTTGTTCCTTTAGTTTATCATTCTCCAAAGTATCCAACTTAAGAACAAACTCAATTACACGTTTCTTTGATTCCTTAATTCCCAGAATCGGCATTCCAGAAAATAGGTCTGACCATCCGTGCTTCTGCTCAATGAACATACAAGAAAAAACCAATTGGAGATATAATTTTCGTTGTGTATCGTCAGAAGCTGTAACCCTTGGTAATTCCAAGAACAAGAATTTTTCAAGAAAACTATGAAATCCCTTCTCATTTTGTGCGGAATTTGGAAAGTGGACATATGTATCTACATATGCTGTTTCTGGATTGGCAATTTCGTCCATGTTAGAGTAGAACACTGTTATCATTCTACTATCTTTCTTTTCCATTTTTACAGGCCGAAAAAGCGTTACCACATCAACCCCATTGGATATTTCCAGATATGCGCTTGATTGAAGTACATTCCAGACCTTGTCTCCATCTACAACCGCATTCTTATATACGGATGTTAAGACTTTTTCGCCTTTTCCACCTATTATTTCCTCAAAACCTAAGCAATAATAGATAGCCTCCAAAATAGAGCTTTTTCCGTATGTATTTTCTTCGCTTGCAAGAAATGTCAAACCATCTTCGAATTTTGTATCAAATCCGTACATTCCAATTGCTGTGTTTATTTCAACCTTTACACGGTTAATTCGTAGCATCTTGATACCTCCAGTTAGCAATAACTGTTTGAATCTTTTTTTCTGTTATTTTTTTAGAAATCTGTGACAGATATACCTTTTCACGTACCATCAAATCGGGAGATTCCATAATAGTCTCAGCAAATTGTTTTCCTTTTTGAGACAATTTTAGTTTCCCGTCTTTTTGCTGGATAATGATGCCTTCAGAAATTGCAAAAAGGAGAGCACGGTTAACAGCGGGATCAAATCTGATTACAGGGATTTCACAAAGCTCATCATCCGCAAAAGAACATAGTTTTTTCATCGCAATCTCAGAAGCAAAAGCAGTCGAAATCATATGAAGCTTTATGAGTGAGCATCCTCCTCTTGGGGAACAGATCGATAAGATTAGAACAAGCTGTGAAATCTTATAACTGATACGGTAGTTATACGGTACTGCAATAGGCTTTGCATCAAATACAATTGTATCGGAAAGCAAAAATTCATCCTTCATTTTTTACCTCCTAAATTGCATGGAACAATCTGCAAGCCAGCCACTTACTAACCCCAGTTTCAATTCGATAATTGAGGCACTTGTAAAGTAATTAAACTCTGAGCGCAGTTTATTTTCAAAGTCAGACAGGATATCATTGAATAGCGATCTGTTTATTGTACTATCCGTATTCATCTTGGTCTGCATTGATACCTGTTTCCTATATTTTTGTTCCAAAGTAAAAATGTCCTCATATATTTCTGCGTAAGAAGCTCGTAGAGTTCTGAGAATTTCCATGCCAGTGATGTATGATTGTAAATACAGATCGACAACCTCGTTATAGTCATCTGCTCGATCTCCATCAACATCTCCCATAATCGCTTTAACTTTTCGCTTAATATTTGCCACCTTTTCCGAATCACATCTATCCCACTTAGTTGTAGGAGTATGGCAAACATCCAAATTAAGCTTTATGTCAGAAACCGTCGTCCTGACTAATCGTGTAATTTCCACTCTGAAATCTTCAGCGCTCTTGATAAAAATACGAAATCCATCATCAATATGTGGGTAGGCATTCGGATTGGCTTTCTTTGCACCAATAATCTCTTTTCGCTTTGCTTCTGCATGCTCAATAATTCTAGCATCCTTATAGAACGGAATAACAAAATGCCACTCCTTAATTGGAGGAACCCCCAACTTAATAAGGCGATCGCGATACTCAGCCTTTTTTAGCTTATTGATATCTGCTGTCATCTTATCGCGTAAGTGGTTATACAATTCGTTATCAGTAAACTCTTTCTCAGGGGCATAGCACTGTGTCACTATTCCATTCGTTGTGAATCCTTCAATGCCAGCATCGCCTTGGTATGCTGCAGGTATTTCTGTATAATGGAATTCTTTATATCGATCACGATAGCAGGCATTGCACAATCTTTCCCAAGAGTCTCCATCCAACGGACCATCGATAAAAGATAAGATACCTTTCATTGCACAACCCCCTAGCAATTAGTATGCTTGCAAACATATTATTCCAAAATTATAATACATTTTTCACTATTTTTCAACAAAAACATTTGCGTGTTTGGTCAATATTACTATTAACACTATTGGCCATGATAATCAATCTAGTCGAGCAGGGCATCCGGAAACGGGTGCCTTTTTCATATCTAAACTTTGCAACAGGATCAAATCAGGTCACAGTTACTATCATATTTTTTCTACCAAATATGATAAAAAAGTCCTTGACAATTCGTTTCTGGGAAGACATGCTTGTACGTCTCCCCGGGCGGGTTGTAAGGACTTTATTCGCCGTCGCTTTCTTCGATTAAATACACATCAGAGCCGAAATCTCCCTGCGTACGCTGTCCAGGGGCGTAGCCGGTGCCGCGGAACAATGGGGAAAGCATAATGCCCGCTGCCAGCGCCGCGCCGGAGGCTGTCAGCGTTTCCGGTTTTCCCGGCAGTGTGATGTGCCGGTCGGCAATCCGCAGAAGCGCGCCGTTGGGATTTACGTTGACCGGGGCGACATGCTTGAGCAGATTCCCGAACTGCCCCACCCGGATGGCCTGCGCAAGGGACGTGACCCGGTAGTCCGTCTCCGGTTTCAGACCCTTCACGCGAAGCCGCTCGTAGCCCGGAGCGGCATTCACCAGCCGGTGGAACACCCCCGCCAGCGTCACCTTTCCGTCCGACACCTGCCAGCCCAGCTCCGTGCGGCGGAATGTGCCGAATTGAAAGACTTCGCGGTAGCGCTTATAGAACGCGATCTGCCCTTGAATTTCTTTGATCTCCACGGGAAGCAGCGTCCTCAAATCCAACTCGTAGCCAAGGCATCCAAAAAATGCCACATTCCCCCGGGTGCTCAGGGGCGTATTTCGCAGCGTCTGGGCATGGGGCGCGGCAGAGACGTGTGCGCCCATCGTGGACTGGGGATAGAGATAGGAAATGCCGTTCTGAATGGTCAGCCGCTCAATGGGGTCTGTATTATCAGACGCCCAGATCTGGGGCGAGAAGCAGAGCATTCCCAAGTCAAACCGGTTGCCGCCGGAGGAGCAGCTTTCCAGCAGAACGTCCGGCCGGGGTGCGAAGATCCGGCGAAGTACATCGTACATGCCCAGAATAAAATCGTGGGCTTTCGCCCCCAGCGCCACGGAATGACGGTTCATGTCCCACTTGACGTAGGAAATGCCGGCGCTGTCCAGAATCCGGGAGACATTCTCCACGATATAATCCCGCACCTCCGGCTTGGTCAAGTCCAGCAGCAGCTGATTGCGCCCCAGCACCGGCTGGAAGCCGTCCGTCAGCGCCCAGTCCGGATGCGCGCGGTAGAGGTCGGAGTCGGGATTTACGGATTCCGGCTCGAACCAGAGTCCGAAGGAAAGCCCCTTGTCCTTGAGGTGCCGGGACAGCCCTTCCAGCCCCTCGGGAAGCTTCTTCCGGTTCACAGTGTAATCTCCCAGTCCGGCGCGGTCGTTGTCCCGTCCCGCGAACCAACCGTCGTCCAGTACGAACAGTTCACAGCCCAGCGCCTTCGCCCGGTTGGCCAGGCTCAGCAGGCGGCGCTGCGTGAAATCAAAGGTGCAGCCCTCCCAGCTGTTGTACAGCACCGGCCGGGGACGGCCGCGCCAATGGGGCGGGATGACGTGGTTGGTGACGAAGGTGTGCATATTGGCGGACAGCCCGCCGAAGCCCTTACCTGAGTGGCACAGCACCGCTTCCGGGGTCTCAAAGCATTCCCCCGGCGGCAACTCCCGGGAAAAGTTGCTGTCATTGATGCCCTGCATCACCCGGGTCAGTCCTTGGAGGGACTGCTGGGCGGCGGCGTAGTGGTTGCCGGAGTAGATCAGATTGAAGCCATAGACGTTTCCCGCGTCCTCGGTCGCCTCCGGCTCGTAGAGAAGAAAGCCGGGATTGTGGCGGTTGGAGGAGGCGCCGGTGAGGCTTTCGTTAACCACCTTCGACGCGCCCACAGGGGTATCGCACCGGCGCATTTCCGCGATCCAGCCGCCGTTGAAGGTCGCCATGGTGTAGCTCCCGGGCAGATCCACGCAGGAACTCATGAGCTTATTCAGCCGAAGGGGCTTATCACCGGTGTTCGTCAGCACCGTCCGGCGGACGATTGCCGTGGGAAAGGCCGTGTAGAACAGGGTCAGCTCCGCGCTGGGCTGGCGCAGGGTGATTTCCAGGGTTTCCGGGGCGTCATGCGCCTGAGGAAGACCGCAGGCCATGGAAACGCCGCCCTCATGGATTTTATAGCCGGTGTAGCGGAAATCCGCTGGCTCCCCTGCCAGCTCCAGTGGAGACTCCCGGTAGTCTCCCCGCCCGCTGCCGCTCCATTCCAGCGGCAGGACGTCCGGGCAGCTGGCGGTATCCTTTGCATCAAGGAGAATGCTGGCACCCCAGCCCAGACCGGGGCGGCAGCTGAGTGCGTCCGCGTCCCGGGTCTTCACCGGCGCGCCGAAATGCAGATGCTCCGCAAGGCCGTAGGTATCGATTTTGAACAGATAGGAGTAGGTTTCCGTCCGGATGTGGAATACGCCGTTTTCCTCGGTAATCATGGTCAGACCCGCCTTTCGTTTTTCTTCCATTTTATACGCCAAAATTGCCCCTGTCAACGAGATTTTCAGGTGACGAACCAAGGCATCTATGCTATAATGAATACAAATCCCAAAAAGGAGTGAACTGCATGGAGCGCAAACGGTGGTACAAGGACAAGGTGTTTTACCAGATCTGGCCGCGATCCTTCAAGGACGGCGACGGTGACGGCATGGGCGACCTGTGGGGTGTGTATGAAAAGCTGGACTACATCAAAAGTCTGGGCTGCGACGGCATCTGGTTTTCCCCCATCTACCCCTCCCCCGGGGCGGACTGCGGCTACGATATTTCCAATTACCGGGACATCGCGCCGGAATTCGGCGGCATGGAGGCGTTTAAAGAGGTGCTGGAGGGCGCTCACGCCCGGGACATGAAGGTCGTCATGGATCTCGTGGTGAACCACACCAGCGATGAGCATGAATGGTTCCAGAAAAGCCGTCAACGCATCGACCCTTACACCGACTACTACATCTGGCGTCCCGGAAAGCCCGGCGGGAAGCTCCCCAACAACTGGGACTCCTTCTTTGAGGGCAAAGCCTGGACGTTTGACGAGGTCCGGGGAGAATACTACCTGCACCTGTTCGCCGTGAAGCAGCCCGACCTGAATATGGACAACCCCAAGGTGCGGGAGGAAGTGAAGGGGATTTTGCGCTTCTGGCTGGACATGGGGGTGGACGGCTTCCGGGAGGACGTGATCACCTACATCTCCAAAAAGGAGGGGCTGCCGGACGATCACCTGATGCCGACCTGCAAGGGGATGCCACACTACAATCACGGCCCCCACATCCACGAATATCTGAATGAATTCAAGCACGACGTGCTGGATCATTATGACTGCTTCACCCTGGCGGAAGCCCCCATGGTGACGCCGAAACGGGCGCTGACGTACATTGACGAGAAGGACGGCCAGCTGGACATGATGATCCAGTTCCAGTGCGTCGCCGTCGACTGCCTGTTCACCGATTACCTGCCCATGAAATTCAGCCTGCGGCGGATGAAAAAAGCCTTTTCCTCATGGCAGGAAAAGCTCCGCGGCCGGGGTTGGAACTCCCTTTACATCGAAAACCACGACCATCCCAGAATCGTTTCCCGCTACGGAAGCGAGGAATTCTGGGCGCAGAGCGCCAAATGTCTTGCCGCCATGTACCTGTTCCAGCAGGGGACGCCCTTCATCTATCAGGGGCAGGAGATCGGCATGACCAACTGGCGGCCGGAACGCGCCGACATGTACGAGGACGTGCAGACCTGTTGTTGCATGTGGCCTTTTATGCAAAGATAGGTAGTGAAACAGGAGATTTTGATATCAAGGATGTGTGTGACTGT
>ENA-USUG01006187-USUG01006187.1-human-gut-metagenome-genome-assembly--contig:-NODE-6187-length-12784-cov-5.639333_pt1 | contig 12784 bp, 9 predicted proteins | sample MGYA00250059_ERZ773394 | MGnify/ENA primary metagenome ERZ773394 (study PRJEB29103, sample SAMN06111957) | human gut metagenome | biome: human gut; feature: ankylosing spondylitis patient; material... | reverse complement strand
CATCCGTCACCACCGAAGATCCACTGGGATTTCTTAGCGAGGAAGTCTTTCTGTGCAAGGATCTCTTTGCCCTTGTCACATCCGCAAGCTTCCAGAGCAGCTACCAGCTTATCGGTTGCAGTGCCATTGGTAGCACCTACTCCATAAGTATCAAGCCATTCCTGAGCTGCAGCTTTTACATCTGCGTTCTGACCGTTAGCAACGATATCCTCAATTTTCTCTTTCAGTCCGCCACGGATAGCGTTCTGAGCGAGCAGCATACCGTAACCAAACTCAGCTGCATCCTCGAACAGGGAGTTGGACCATGCAGGACCATGTCCCTTCTCGTTTACAGTGTAAGGAGTGGACGGTGAGGAGTTACCCCAGATAGAGGAGCATCCTGTTGCGTTTGCGATATACATTCTGTCACCAAACAGCTGGGTGATCAGTTTAGCGTACGGGGTCTCACCACAGCCTGCGCATGCGCCTGAGAACTCAAGCAGCGGAGTCTTGAACTGAGATCCTTTTACGGTAGCCTCTTTGAATTTCTCGATAACATCTGCTTTCTCCGGAAGAGTAACAGCATAATCGAATGCGCTCTGGCAAGCTGCATTTGCTTCCATATTTGCCATATCGAGAGCTTTTGCACCCTTCTTGCCCGGGCATACGTTTGCACAGGAACCGCATCCGGTACAGTCAAGAGCGGATACAACGATTGCAAACTTCTTATCAGCCATACCAGTCATAGCCAGAGTCTTCATCTCAGCCGGTGCAGCAGCAGCCTCAGCCTCGGTCATAGCAACCGGACGAATTGCAGCGTGCGGGCAGACATAAGAACATCTGTTACACTGGATACAGTTTTCAGCATTCCATACCGGGATATTAACTGCAATACCACGTTTCTCGTATGCAGAAGTTCCGGACGGAGTAGTTCCATCTACATAATCCTTGAATGCAGATACCGGCAGGGAGTTACCTTCCTGAGCAGATACTTTAGCCTGGATGTTGTTAACGAAGTCAACAGCAGCCTGTCTTCCGCTCTCTGCATGAGTAGTTACAAGTCCTTCATCAGCTGCATTCTTCCAGCTTTCCGGAACTTTGATCTCTACAACCTGTTTTGCTCCCTCATCGATAGCAGCCCAGTTCTTAGCAACGACATCATCACCCTTACGTCCGTAAGTAGCCTTTGCAGCAGCTTTCATAAGATCGATTGCCTGCTCCTCCGGAATGATTGCAGCCAGTTTGAAGAATGCGGACTGGAGAATGGTATTGATACGGGTCGGTCCCATACCAGTCTCGATACCGATCTTAACACCATCAATTACATAGAATTTGATGTTGTGGTTAGCGATGAATGCTTTTACCTGTCCCGGAAGATGTTTCTCAAGACCTTCCATATCCCACGGGCAGTTCAGCAGGAAGGTACCGCCGTCTACCAGCTCCTGTACCATGTTGTACTTACGTACATAGGACGGATTGTGGCAAGCTACAAAGTTAGCTTTGTGGATCAGGTATGTAGATTTGATCGGTTTCTTACCAAAACGAAGGTGAGACATGGTCACACCACCGGATTTTTTGGAGTCATAATCAAAATATGCCTGAGCATACATATCAGTGTTATCACCGATAATCTTAATGGAGTTCTTGTTAGCACCTACAGTACCGTCTGCGCCAAGACCCCAGAACTTACAGTTGATGGTTCCTTCCGGAGTGGTTACCAGCGGAGCACCGGTTTCCAGAGACAGATGTGTTACATCATCAACGATACCGATGGTGAATTTAGCCTTCTCGGTGTTGTGATATACTGCAACGATCTGTGCCGGAGTGGTGTCTTTGGAGCCCAGTCCGTAACGGCCGGTAAATACCGGAGTATCATTGAATTTGGTTCCTTTAAGAGCTGCAACAACATCAAGGTACAGCGGCTCGCCAAGAGCACCTGGCTCTTTGGTTCTGTCAAGTACGGTGATCAGTTTAGCAGTTTCCGGAATAGCCTCTACCAGTGCATCTGCGCAGAACGGTCTGTAAAGACGAACTTTAACAACACCGACTTTCTCGCCTGCAGCACGCAGATAATCAATTGTCTCCTCGATGGTATCACATACAGATCCCATAGCGATGATAACTTTCTCAGCATCCGGAGCACCATAGTAGTTGAACAGCTTGTAATCGGTACCGATCTTAGCGTTTACTTTGTCCATGTACTCCTGTACGATTGCCGGAAGAGCATCATAGTACGGGTTACATGCCTCACGAGCCTGGAAGAAGATATCCGGGTTCTGAGCGGAACCTCTCTGGCACGGATGATTCGGGTTCAGAGCGTCCTGTCTGTAAGCCTCGATAGCATCCATATCTACCATATCTTTCAGATCTTCGTAATCCCACTGCTCGATCTTCTGGATCTCATGAGAAGTACGGAATCCGTCGAAGAAGTTGATGAACGGAAGACGTCCTTTGATTGCTGCACAGTGAGCAACCGGAGTCAGGTCCATAACCTCCTGTACGCTGGACTCGCAGAGCATAGCTACACCAGTCTGACGACAGGCATATACATCGGAGTGATCTCCGAAGATAGACAGTGCATGGCTTGCCAGTGCACGAGCGGATACGTTGAATACACCCGGAAGTCTCTCACCTGCTACTTTGTACAGGTTCGGGATCATCAGAAGAAGTCCCTGAGAAGCGGTAAAGGTGGTTGTCAGAGCACCAGCTGCCAGAGATCCGTGTACAGCACCTGCTGCACCAGCCTCGGACTGCATCTCGGTTACCTGTACGGTATGTCCGAAGATGTTGGTTCTTCCCTGAGTTGCCCATTCATCAGTAGCTTCTGCCATAACAGATGACGGGGTGATCGGATAGATAGCAGCTACGTCAGAGTATGCATAAGATACATGAGCAGCAGCATGGTTTCCATCCATGGTTTTCATTTTTCTGGCCATTTTTATTATTCCTCCTTATCAGAATCAATAAGACTCTTTATTCTATTGTAAAAATAGCTCTTATCATACGTAGTTTATTTTATCACAACTGCACAGACTTGTCCATTTTTCTGTCAATTTTTTTTGATGATTTTTGTCAAATATTATAAGTCTTCCAGATTTTCCTTCAGCTTATCCATAAATCCTTTTTTCTTCGGCTTTCCGGCTTCTGGCTTCTGATTCAGAGTATTTCCGTTTTCTTTATCGTATTCCTTCAGTGCTTCTTTTGCCGCATGACTTAAATTAGTCGGAACCTCAACGACCAGAGTCACATAATGATCACCGCGCACGCCCTTGTTTCTGAGAGACGGCATACCTTTTCCTCTGAGCCGTACTCTGGTATCGGTCTGGGTTCCTGCTTTCACATCGTACTCTACTTCTCCGTCCACAGTCTTGATCCGGATCGTTCCACCGAGTGTTGCCACCGGGAAACTGATCGGTACGGTAGAGAAAATATCGATGTCCTGACGCTGGAAGATTGGATGACGGCTCACCTGAACTTCTACCAGCAGATCACCTCTCGGTCCTCCATTGACACCTGGTTCTCCCTTGCCGCGGATACGGATACTCTGTCCGTTATCGATACCTGCCGGAACAGATACAGAGATCTTTTTCTTGCTTGCAATATATCCGGTTCCATAGCAGTCCGGGCATTTGTCCTTGATAATCTTACCAGTTCCCTGACAGTCCGGACACGGGCGCACATTCTGTACCATACCAAACAGAGACTGCTGGGTATATACCACCTGACCTTTGCCTCCGCATTTCGGACAGGTCTGCGGTGTAGTTCCCGGTTTTGCTCCGGTACCATGACACTTTTCACACTCATCTTTCAGTGTCAACTCCAGCTCCTTCTCGCATCCGGTCACTGCCTCTTCAAATGTAATGCGCACAGCGGCACGCAGATCTGCACCTCTCATTGGACCATTACTGTTTCTGCGGCTTCTTCCGCCTCCAAAAATATCTCCGAAAATGTCTCCGAAAATATCTCCCATATCAGCCCCGTTAAAATCAAAGCCGCCGAATCCACCAGCTCCACCGCCGCCCTGTTCAAAAGCTGCATGACCAAACTGATCGTATTTTTTACGTTTTTCTGCATCACTTAAGACAGCATATGCTTCTGAAGCCTCTTTGAACTTCTGTTCAGCTACCTTGTCTCCTGGATTCATATCCGGATGATACTTCTTTGCCAGTTTTCTGTAGGCACTCTTGATCGTTCCTTCGTCTGCATTCCGGTCTACGCCAAGGACTTCATAATAATCTCTCTTCGTCTCTGCCATAATCTTACCCTTTCGAATCTGCAAAAGCTTTTCTGCACACGAACACCCACGAGCAGGACAACACCTTGTGCGGTGCTGCATTCTGCCCGCGGGTATTTGTCACGCGGCTGCTTTCACAGCATATTTCTTATTTCTCATTTTATGGCAGATGACCTGCCATTGATCAGCATTTGCATTTGCTTCTGCCGACTTATTTTATACCTCGCGGTAATCTCCGTCAACTACATCATCAGCAGCTCCGGTACTTCCTGCACCAGCTCCTGCTCCACTCATGTCCGGACCTGCGCCCTGTGCGCCTGCCTGGCCCTGAGTCTGCTCATACATCTTCTGGAACAGCTTCTGTGCTGCATTCATCAGATCTTCTTTGCCGGATTTCAGCGCATCGATATCTGCATCAGAGATATCGCTCTGGTTAGCAGTTCTGTCAACAACTGCTTTCAGAGCATCGATCTTCTCCTGAACTGCTGCTTTCTCAGTAGCATCGATCTTGTCTCCTGCCTCTTCCATAGCCTTCTCAGTCTGGAATACCATAGCGTCAGCATCGTTTCTTGCGTCGATTGCTTCTTTCCGTTTCTTATCCTGTGCTTCGAACTCAGCAGCTTCTTTGACTGCTTTCTCGATATCAGAATCAGACATATTGGATCCAGCAGTGATGGTGATGTGCTGCTCTTTTCCGGTTCCAAGATCCTTAGCGGATACATTTACGATACCATTGGCATCAATATCAAAGGTAACTTCGATCTGCGGAACTCCACGTCTTGCTGGCGGGATTCCATCCAGACGGAACTGTCCAAGGGATTTATTATCTCTTGCAAACTGTCTCTCACCCTGTACAACGTTGATATCAACAGCGGTCTGGTTATCTGCTGCAGTAGAGAAGATCTGGCTCTTCTTGGTCGGGATGGTTGTATTTCTCTCGATCAGACGGGTTGCGATACCTCCCATGGTCTCGATGGACAGAGACAGCGGAGTAACATCCAGAAGAAGGATATCACCTGCACCAGCATCTCCTGCCAGCTTACCACCCTGAATGGAAGCACCGATTGCTACACACTCATCCGGGTTCAGAGTTTTGCTCGGCTCATGTCCGGTCAGCTGTTTTACTTTATCCTGTACTGCCGGGATACGTGTAGAACCACCTACCAGCAGAACTTTGCCAAGCTCAGACGGGCTGATACCTGCGTCGCGGAGAGCTGCCTGTACCGGGTTAGCAGTACGCTCTACCAGATCATGTGTCAGTTCATCGAATTTTGCTCTGGTCAGGTTCATATCAAAGTGAAGCGGACCATCTGCATTCATGCTGATGAACGGAAGGTTGATATTGGTTGTAGTGGAAGCGGAAAGCTCTTTCTTAGCTTTCTCAGCTGCCTCTTTCAGTCTCTGCAGTGCCATCTTGTCATTTCCAAGATCTACACCGTTCTGTTTCTTGAACTCGGAGATCATCCAGTCAGTTACTTTCTGGTCGAAGTCATCGCCGCCCAGATGGTTGTCACCAGCGGTTGCCAGAACTTCGATAACGCCATCACCGATCTCGATGATAGATACATCAAAAGTACCACCACCAAGGTCATATACCATGATCTTCTGCTCTTTCTCATTGTCAAGGCCATATGCAAGTGCTGCTGCAGTCGGCTCGTTGATGATACGTTTTACATCCAGACCTGCGATCTTACCAGCATCCTTGGTTGCCTGTCTCTGTGCATCGTTGAAGTATGCCGGTACAGTGATAACTGCTTCGGTTACTTTCTCGCCCAGATAGTTCTCAGCATCTGCTTTCAGTTTCTGAAGGATCATTGCGGAGATCTCCTGCGGAGAATAGTTCTTTCCGTCAATGTTTACTTTGTAATCAGTTCCCATATGTCTCTTAATAGAGGAAATGGTCTTCTCAGCGTTGGTAACTGCCTGACGTTTTGCCGGCTCACCAACCAGACGCTCACCGGTCTTTGTGAATGCCACGATAGACGGTGTGGTTCTTGCTCCTTCTGTATTTGCAACAACGGTGGGTTTTCCACCTTCCATAACTGCTACACAAGAGTTCGTTGTTCCTAAGTCAATACCAATAATCTTGCTCATTTCTTTTTCCTCCTGAAATTGTTCTAATCCATATTGTAGTACACAGTGCGTCAGCTCATTTCCACTTCGTTTCATTTCGTCACACACTGTTCATTGCTTACACGTTAGTTTGCAACTTTTACCATACTGTGCCGAAGCACGGTATCTTTATATTTATAACCTTTCTGGAATTCTTCTGCGACAATGTTCTCGCCCAGCCCCTCATCTTCTGCATGCATCACTGCATTATGAAGATTCGGATCAAATTCCTGACCCACCGCTTCGATGGGGGTTACACCCAGATCTGAAAGTACGGTGATCAGCTGCTTGTAGATCATCTCCATGCCGCTTGCCACCGGACCACCTTTCTGATCTTCCGGAATACTCTTCAAACCTCTCTCGAAATTATCGATCACCGGAAGGATCTTTTCGATCACATCCTTTGCACCGACTGCATACATCTGAGATTTCTCTTTGTCAGTACGGTTCCGGAAGTTCTCGAACTCTGCCAGCTGACGCTTCAGTTTGTCAGTCAGCTCTGCGATTTGCTCATCCTTTTTATCTTTTTTCTCCTTCTTCTTACCGAAGAAACCCTTTTTATCAGTTCCGGCATCCTCTTCTGCTGTCTCAGGTTCTGCCTGTGCTTCTTCCTGATCTGCCGTCTCAGAAACATCTTCTGCCTTGGTATCCTCTACCACGATTTCTTCCTCCTGAGTTACCGGTTCCTGTTCCATTGTCTTGCTTTCTTCCACAGTTGTTCCGCCTTTCTATTTATGAAAAACATCGTCCAGCTGATCCATAAGAGTCTTCAGCGTTCCCATAACGTTCTCATAATCCATTCGTTTGGGACCGATGATACCTACCGTTCCCTGAAGTCCATTCCCCAGTTCATATGTGGCAGTTACCACACTGCAGTTCTTCATGCTCTGTACTGGTGATTCACTTCCTATATACACCTGAATGCCTTTTTCCTCATTGCTGAGTGTCTCATTGACCAGATCCACCAGATTCTGTTTTTCTTCCAGAGTCTGAATGATCTCACTTGCTTTTCCGTTCTCGCTCAATTCCGGATAACGGAAAATATTGGTGGCTCCTCCGGTGTAGATCTCCATTCCTTCATCAGAATGAATTGCCTCAGCCACTGCATCCACCACATCTCCGATGATATTACTATGGATGCCCGCCTGCTCTTTCATACTGGAAATCATCTGAAGATTGATCTCCTCGATGGTTTTTCCATTCAGCATAGTATTCAGCAGGATATTCAGCTTCAGGATCGTCTCATCATTGAGTTCTTCACAGATGGGGATCAGTTTGTTTCTGATCACATTTCCCTCTGCAACGATCACTGCCAGGATCTGATGATCATCTACTTTGGACAACTGAATAAATTTCAGTTTATTCTGATGATATTGTGGTGTGGAGATCATGGTCGCGTAATTGGTATTGTTTGCCAGTACTTTGACCACCTGCTTCAGCACCTTTTCCAGCCGGTCTGTCCGCTGGAACATCAGTTCCTTGAGATCTGCAACTTCCTGATTCTTTTCCTGCATCAGGTTATCCACATACAGCCGGTATCCTTTATCAGAAGGAATCCTTCCTGCGGAAGTATGGGGTTGAATGATATAACCCATCTCCTCCAGATCCGACATCTCATTGCGGATAGTAGCAGAGGAAAGCTTCAGATCCGAATACTTCGATATGGTTCTTGATCCTACCGGTTCTCCAGTCTCCATGTAGTTCTGAATGATCGCATGTAAGATTTTTTTCTTTCTCTCATCCAGTTCCATGGTCTCAACTCCTTTCTCTGCTTGTTAGCACTCATTTAATTGGAGTGCTAACATTTCCTGTAACTTAAGATATCACTACCTATATCTTTTGTCAAGCATATTTAAATTTTTTTTGTGGAGTTTTTGTGAACAATTTCAAGTACATAAAAACCGCCGGTTCATTTCCGAGCCGACGGTTCCATTCCATATAAAATATTTTATCTGCTTTTCAAAAACTCATACTCTCTGGCTGCATCCGCATCATCGGGATAGCTTTCCAGATAGCTTTCCATCTTTGCTTTTGCCGTAGGAAAATCAGATTTTCGCTCATAGACAGCTATCTCACTGGACAGAAGACTGCGAAGACTGCCCTGATCTCCCATGGCAATTCCCTGCTCCAGAGTTGCCAGCGCATCATCGTAATTTTCCTGAGAGATCTGATAGGATGCCACACGTTCATACGCATCCTGATGCGATGGAGACTCGCCACTTAAATAGTTCTGATACAGACTCACCGCATAATCCTGATTGCCGCTGTCCCAGTAAAGCTCTGCCTGCCAGTACACGCCTTCCTGATCACCATTTTTCACCGCCTCCTCCAGGCAGCTCTTCGCATTGGTGTAATCCTTCATATAATAATAGAGGCGTCCCTTCATGATCAGATCCTTTTTAGAAGTACGGTTCAGTGCCTCTGTAAAATCCGCATTAGCTGCCTCCTGATTCTCAGCGTCCCGATAGAGCAGTCCACGGGTCAGATAAATCTCTGCAGATTTCTTCACATCCAGAATCGCACTGCAGGTATCAATCGCCTGATCCAGATTTCCCTGATGGTACTCTGCTGCTGCTTTATAAGCCGCAATATCCAGTTCCAGACTGCCTACTTGCATATCAGAAAGCTTCAGCGCCTGATCAAAAGACTGAACTGCACTGTCATAATCTCCACTCTGCGCCTGCGCAATTCCCTGTGTGCGAAGGGATTGCTGCTGTTCTATTCTGTTTTCGCTGTTGCCACATCCGCACAGCATCACTGCACAGCCCACAACAACCAGACATTTTACTGCTTTGTTCATGCTTTTCCCCCTCGCCAGAATGATGGACTCATCGTGCATCTTAAGATCAGCCACATAGGCAGACTTCTATATCGCTGTCCCATTTTATATCCCAACAGCTTTCCTGCACTCTGGGTCACCACCTGGATCATCAGCCACGGTTTCCCTATCTTTATACAATAAGAAAGACTTTTTTTCACCAGTTTGATTCCTTCGGACTCCGAACGAATGCCTCCAAACACCTCCGGATACATAGTCTGAGACACTGCCAGATCAAAATTCCGGTGAAATTGTTGAAATGCAGAGTAGTTATGAGAATGAATCACCTTTGCTTTCGCGCAATACGCAATCTTTCCACCTTGTTTGATCATTGTCCCAGCCAGGATCATATCCTCATTAAAGATCGTGTGTTTCACAAAGCCACCAAGCTCCAGATATTTTTCCCTTCGCCAGGCTGCGCACACATTAGAGCAGAAAAATGTCTTGATCCCAAGTCTGTCCAGATCTTCTTTTGTCTTCACCATGCTCTGCTCCGGATAGTTAAAGCTTCTGGTGTATTTTTCCACCTCTCTGCAATCCTCGTTCGGAAGCTGTCTTGCATAGGCTGCCCAGACTTCCGGATCATCAAAAGGCTTCACCAGTTCTTCTATTAATGTCTCATCCGCCGGCATGGCATCCTGCGTCATGCAGACCACCAGATCTGCTGTCGACATGCGGACTCCCCGGTCTCTGGTCCCGCCATGATCAAATTCTTCTTTTGCCAGATGATATACTTCGACCCGATCCCAGATACCAGTCAGTTGTGCTGGAAAGTGTTTCTCTTCCGTATTCATAAGAATGACCCGATGGATCGGATAATTCTGCATTTTTAATCGTTTCAGGAGCTCTGTAAGCTTCCCATCCGGTCGATACACCGGAATCAGTACATCTACTTCCATACTTACTCCACTTAAAAATAGTTTTATACAGAGAAAGCGAGGTAAGATAACACTCCCTCGCTTTGTAGTCTGTCTAATCCTTAATATCCAGTATCTGCAGTGATCTGCTCAGAGATCTTCTGCACCTCGCTGGAAGGTGTATAATCATAATTCTCATAGAGGAACTCATGAAGCTGACGTACATTCTCTGCCAGATTCACAGGAATAACACAGGAACCTCTTCCACTGATTGTACCTGTCTCTCTGTCAAACGGGAATCCGGCTGTATCTGCAATATCATATCCGATCATCTGCGGAGCCATCTCCAGAAGCTCTTTGTTGGAATAGTTGGTCGCAATCTTCGGGAACACAGCATTGATGATATCGTTGATCTTACTGATCTCCATGGTCTTTGCCTTACGGACAAGCTCCTGGATCACTTCTCTCTGACGCTCGGTACGCTTGAAATCATCTCCTGCAGTGTAACGGATACGGCAGTAGGAAGTCGCCTGTACACCGTCCAGAGTCTGAAGTCCTGTATGAGTCAGCGGTGTAGAAGATACACCCGTCACCTTAGAAGTCTCCACCATATAGTTATTCAGATGATCGATCTCAGTCTCATCAACATCAATATCTATGCCGCCCAGTAGATCGACTACGTCAGTCAGTGCTGCAAAGTCCACACTGATGTACTTATCAATAGTCAGATCCAAATTCTTGTTCAGCATCTTGATTGCCTGCTCCGGACCACCTGTGGAATATGCTGAGTTCGCTTTATTGAATTTGCCAGTCGTCATATCCAGATAAGTGTCACGGAACACGGATGCCAGACGAACCTCTCCGGTATCATTGTTAATACTTGCAATGATAATGGTATCGCTTCGGTTTCCTTTACCAAGCTGACCGGACTCACGGGTATCCAGACCAAACAATGCGACCGTCGTATAACCTGACATGGTTGCTACGGTGTCTTCTTCGATGCCCTCATTCACAGAGGTGTCTCCCTCACCCATATCCGGATGCTGAAGCTGATCCAATTTGCTTACAACATAGAATCCAATCAACACCACAAGAATCAGAAGAACCTCAACTGCAATGATCAGTCCTCTTTTCTTTTTCTTCTTTGTACTTCTCTTTTTACCGCCTTTTCTTCTGGTAGAAGGTGTGCCGGAAGCAGAACTGTGATGTGCAGCACTTTTTCTGGAGGTCGGTTTTTTCATCGTTTCTTTTGCCATAAGTCATCCTTTCTACGCCTGTTAATAAGCATTCTTATTTACAAAGCCCTTAAAGAAGGTCAGGAACAGGATCTTGATATCCAGCCCCATGGTCCAGTTTTCAATGTAATACAGGTCGTATTCAATACGTTTTTTAATTGATGTATCTCCCCGGTACCCATTTACCTGCGCCCATCCAGTCAGGCCCGGCCGAACCTGATGTTTTACCATGTAGCGAGGAATCTCTTCCCGGAATTTCTCCACGAAGAAGGGACGCTCCGGTCTTGGTCCCACAAGGCTCATATCGCCTTTGAGAATATTGAACAGCTGCGGAAGCTCATCAATGCTTGTCTTGCGGATGATCCTTCCCACTTTTGTCACGCGGGGATCATCTCTGACAGTCCATGCACGCTTTTCGCTCTTTGCAGACTGTACTTCCATAGAACGGAACTTATACATCTGAAAAGTCTGGTTATGGAGTCCAACTCGCTCCTGTTTGTATATCAACGGCCCTTTGGATGTTGTCTTTACCAAAACAGCCGTAACCAGCATAACTGGTGAAAAAATAATAATGGCAACGATTGCCCCGACAATATCCATAGCCCGCTTACAGATCATATTAAAGCTGTTGGTCAGCGGTACATGGCGAATATTGACCACCGGCAGACCTAAGAGGTCTTCTGTATAAGGTCTTGTCGGTATAATATCATTATAGTCCGGTACAAACTTTGTATGCACACCGGATTTCTCGCAGATCGCTACGATCCGTTTCAATTTATAATATTCCCGAAGTGCCAGCGTCAGTGCGATCTCATCCAGACGATTATTTTCCAGAATTTTTTCCAGCTCGTCCGTGGAGCCAAGCACTGCAATGCCTTTATAGGTATATCCCGGCTCTTTATTATCATCCAGGATTCCGCTGATTTTATACCCCCATTGGGGATTTGCAAGAATCCGATCAATAAATGCTTCTGCAGCTCCGCTGTATCCTACAAAGATCAGATGTCGAAGATTGAATCCTTTGCGCCGGATCTTTCTCAGACACCAGCGGATCAGATTTCTCGCAATAATTTCCAGCACGATGTTGATCACATAAAAATATGCCAGCATCCAGCGGGAATAATATTTAATCGGCTCGATTACATCTCGCAGCGGGAAAAATGCTGCCATGACGATCAAAATGCCGATGGTATTGGCTTTTACAATGTTGCCGCCTTCCAGCCTTCTTCCCTGCACCCTTTTGGATGTGTAGAGATTGCATGCCAGATACAGCATCAAGTACAGCGGTATAATACCAATAAGTGCCACACAATACTGTGCCAGTGTCAGTCCCCTTTGATCCTTCAGGATCAGAAACTTGAAGATCCAGGCCAATACATATGCGATACAGATCACCACTGCATCGATCACAACATGAAGACGGTTGAAATACCGTTGATTGTCTTTAATCAAGAGTCCTCATCCTTTTCCCCGACTTTTTAATACAGTCCGTCATATTAGATACATTTATAACAATACTGTCATTATCTTCAAGCAAATATACGGTAAT
>ENA-USUG01006179-USUG01006179.1-human-gut-metagenome-genome-assembly--contig:-NODE-6179-length-12822-cov-4.944135_pt1 | contig 12822 bp, 10 predicted proteins | sample MGYA00250059_ERZ773394 | MGnify/ENA primary metagenome ERZ773394 (study PRJEB29103, sample SAMN06111957) | human gut metagenome | biome: human gut; feature: ankylosing spondylitis patient; material... | reverse complement strand
ACCAAAAGCCTTTGTTCTTAGAATTTTCAGGGTTTTACATACTGTTCAGTTTTCAAGGTTCTTTGTTGTTGTCTCATTGACAGCTCATTTATATTACCACAATCAGTTATCTTTGTCAACAACTTTTTTATTTTATTTTTCGCAACTGAGCTTTCGCTCAACAGCTTGAATATCATATCATAGGCAGTTGTCGTTGTCAACTATTTTTTCTTAATTTTCAAAACATTTTCGCAAATAAGAAAACCTGTGATATTCGATTTTCCCTGCATATGCAGACTAACGTCAAAACACGTTAGAGTTAAAGTCTACCATTTCAGCATTAACTTGTCAAGGGATTTTCACTTGTTTTTTTCGCCTTGTTTTTTCGCTGATATATTCCATACAGAATCATTGCGCATCCTCGCGGAGCATTTATCTCAGTCGGAGGCCCAACTCCCACTGAGACAAATTTGCTATTACTCGCCACCTAAAAAGGTGGGAGTCTTCTCGACTGAAATAAAAAATTTGGCACACCCAACTCATCACTAAGCAGCGAGAATGCGGTGTGCCGTTTTTCAATATCACAGTTTTTCTCTATAAGCTTTTAAATAATCCGTTTCACAACACCCATCAGGATGCTTCCAAGCATATTGTGGTCATACAGCCAGGTCAGCCAGATATTGCTTTCTATCTGGTTCAGGAAAAGTTCACCAATCGCCGTTGCCGAGAACAGTGTAATAAGCAGTGCTGCAATCCAGACGAAAAAGATCCCTTCCGCACCCCCCAGCACGGCACCTGCCAGACGGTTCAGCCCCGATATGATCGGCAGCCGGGAGACCACATTGAGCGATACGGACAGAACACGCAGTCCGCCGAACACGGCTGCAAACAGCAGAAAAAAACTTATAATATTGATCAGGCTGTTTGCCAGATAACGGCTGACGTAGTGGGTAAAGCTGCTTACACCCAGCGCCTCGTAAACTTCGCTGTTATTATTCTCCAGAAGCGCATCCTTTAACTGTTCCGGAAGCTCCATTTCTTCAATAATACTGCGCTGTACGGATGGCGGCGCCGCGTCAGCTGCCTCATTTTCCGCCTCATCGTCCTTTTGGATAAATTTCGTCACGCTGTCCTCCACCGCCTGATAGACCACCTCATTGCTGCGAAGCAGATTCGCGACAGACGGCGCACCAAAATGAACCACCCCCAGCGACAGCACCAGGGAAACGGCCGAGACTGCCAGGCGGACAAATCCGCGGTAATGCCCGTACAGTACCATGGAAACCAGATAGACTGCCACCACCACGAACAGCCAGTTTTCTTTTATATAAGCACCCATTGTCTGATCGCCTCCGCTACGCCCTCTTCCCGGTTCGAAGCGGCAATCCGGTCTGCGCGTTCCTTTAAAAATGGGGCGCCATTTTCCATCGCCACGCCGATTCCTGCTGCCTCCAGCATGGGCCAGTCGTTTTCGCCGTCTCCAAATGCCATCGTCTCCTCCGCTTCAATTCCCAGATACTGACAGAGATTCCGCAGCCCGCTCCCCTTTGTGATGCCCGCCGCGTTGAGTTCCAGATTCCACGGAAGCGAAGAGGTCACCAGAACCTCCGGCATCGCTTCCAGCTTTTCCCGGACTGCCTGCTTGCTCTCCCGGTCCTTAAAATTTAAATTCATCTTCTGCACCGGGCATTTTTTCTCCCGCAGATACTCCACCATGTCAGTAACTGCCCGGCGCGTCGCCCGGATATAGGCGCATTCACGTTCCGGTATCCCGTATTCTTCCAGCTGTGCCAGCAATCGCATCTCGCTGACGCCGCCCTCCGATACATACATATCGTAAATAACCGGATGCCGGCGCAGCACCTCAATCACCCGGATCGTCTCTTCCCAGCTCAGGCAGCTTTCCGACACCCAGGTATTTTTCCCGAAATCCCGGACGACCGCCCCATTTGTAAATATGCCATAGTGGACGCCCGGCAAGCTCAAAACCTCCTCTGGCACTGCCGGGAGCGCGCGCCCGGTCGCCGGAACAATCTCAATCCCCCGCTGCGCGCACAGTTCCATCATCTGTCTTGTTTTTTCCGACACGTGCATTTTTTCATTTAACAGTGTCCCATCTAAATCGAGGGCTATTAACCGTGTTCCCATCTTTCTCTCCCGTATCTCTTTTTACTGTCCACTACCAGAAAACGCTGCCGGGAAGCATTCCCCCGCAGCGCTCTCTTTTACTTAGTTTTAATTTTAAAATTTCTCGAATTATTTTAATTAATCAAAGAAATGCTTCTCTTTCAGAATCAGAAGTCCATCCTTATCATATTTCGATGAGAACAGTCCGCTGAAGGATTTCTTCTCCGCCTTATCTGCAGCTTCCTCGATCAAATCTTCGGCACTTGTCTTGCTAAGCGGTTCTCCGTCCTCCTCCATCATCTCAGCGCGCTCGTACAGAGCCAGCATGCTCTTTCCCGAAATACTGCAGTCGATCTCCGATGCATATTTGCAGGCATACTGAACGAACTCCTCAACATCCATATCGCCGGACTTTTTGGACGGTTTCTCTTCCGGCTCATCCTCTGGATAATTGGAATACTCGTCGTCCTCGCGTTCGTCTTTATAGCTGTCTTTGTAATCGTCCTTATAATCATCACGATAGCCGCCACGCGCATAATCATCCTCCGGCTCATACTCGTCCTTCTCGTAGTGATCTTCTTCGTCTTCATACTCCGGCTCGTCATCGCGTCTTGCCTCTTCCTGACGGCGCAGTTCTTCTCTCTGCCGCTCTGCCAGACGGCGATCTTCCTCCGCTTTACGCGCTTCTTCTGCCTCTTTGGCTGCCAGCGCCTGTGCTTCTGCCTTGGCGCGCTCTTCTTCCTCACGGCGGGCTGCTGCTTCCTGCTGTCTGCGTTTTTCCTCTGCCTCTTTTTCTGCCTGACGGCGGATCTCCGCTTTACGCTCTGCCTGGCGTTTTCTGGCTGCTTCTGCTTCCTGCTGCGCCTGCTGGCGTTTCAGCTCTTCCTCGCGCGCCTGTGCCAGCTTCGCTGCATCGTCTTTCTGGTTTTCACAGCCGATATACTGGAAACGCACTGCTAATGCCGGATATGCGCGGTGCATCTGCTCTAAACGTGCCTGCGTATCAATCAGAACAACGACCATGCCGGTTTCATCCTGTGTCATCAGTTCTTCCAGCTCTTCCACCGTCAAATCGTCCAGATCAGCTGCATGCTCGACCACCAGATCCTTGCCTGCCAGGCGCTCCGCCACCGATGCGATGCCGCGATGGGAAAGGTTTGCACCGCTGATCTTGGCAACCGGATGCTTGGTTCCCAGCTCGCGGTGAATCTTTTTCAGAGAATCAAGTGCCATCGCAAGACCGGCTGCCGGATCTTCCGCCTCGATCATCAGATGATTTGATTCCTTGATCTCCTCTTCTTCCTCTTCCGGTTCGAAATCCCAGTCTTCCACTATGGTTTCTTCTTCCTCTTCAAATTCATGAATCGGAGCTTCCTCGCTCTTTTCCTCTGCCTCTGCCGGTTCCAGGTCGCGGAGATTCCTGAAAACACGTGTCTCCCCTTCGGATGCGCCCTCTTCCTCATCGTAAGGCTTGATCTTGGACACTTCTTTTGCCAGCGCTTCTTCCGCCTGTGCTTCATGAAGGCTTGCTACTACATCCTCGTCCAGCGCAGCCTTTTCTACTTTCTCGTCCGCCGGTTTTGTCTCGGCTTTCGGTTTTCCAGCCTTCTCTTCTGGCTCTGCCTGCTCTGGCTGTCCCTCCGGCTCATTCTCCGATTCGTCGTCCAGCTCTGCCTCCGGCTCATCCGTATCCAGATACTCTCCTTCCGGCTCCGGCTTGCGGTATGTACCGTTCTTGTACTCTTCTTCCACCGCACGCAGCTTCTCTTCGTACTTCTCGCGGTTTTCTACCAGATCCATCTGATATTTCGTCAGCGGCGCATACTGAAGTTTCAGTTCCATTGCCTTGTCCACATATTTGCCAAGACCGAACATCAGCATGATCTTGTCGCAGATCCGCACACAGTCGTCCGCCTGGTTCGCCTGATGATAAAGCTCTGCCAGGTGGTACAGCCATTTCTCATCCAGCTCTTCCTGACAATATCTCTCCAGAGAATTGATCTGCTGCTCTAACGGCGCATCCTTCGCCTCCAGAATCAGGAAACGAAGCAGGTACTGGCGCGGGTCATCGCCGGACAGCTCACAGAACTCCCGGTAATATGCCTCTGCCTCCTGAATATTATTTTCACGCAATGCAAGGTCAGTCAGCTTATATAAAAGCCCCTTTCCAAGCGGCGCTCTCTCATATGCCAGCAATAAAATATCCTTGGCATCCTGATACTCTGCATTTTTCTCATAAATCTGGGAAATCATCGTAAGCAGGCTGGTGCTGCGTACACGACGCCAGTCGATGGTATCGGCGATCTTCATCGCCGTCTCGAAATCTCCCTTGTTGACCAGTTTCTTAATCTGCTCTACCTTGATGTTAAACTCGTATTTATCCATCTTATGCATCTCCTAACTTCCTGCCGCGGCAGAAGTTTTATTGTTACTGTTCACGCATACGTGCCCAGTAACGTTTTATTTGCTCACCGGCTACAGCTCTGTACGCCCATCCAGCGCGCGCAGAAGCGTTACCTCATCAATATATTCCAAGTCGCCCCCAACCGGAACGCCGCTGGCGATTCGCGTCACCCGGATCCCTGTCGGCTTAATCAGCTTGCTCAAATACATCGCGGTCGTCTCGCCCTCCAGGCTTGAGTTGGTTGCGATAATGACCTCACGAACCTCCTCTTTCTGCAGGCGAGTCATCAGCTCCTTGAGCCGGATGTCGCCCGGCCCGATCCCCAGCATCGGGGAGATCGCCCCATGCAGCACATGATAGACCCCGTTGTATTTTCCTGTCTTTTCATATGCCGCCAGATCGCGCGTATTTTCCACCACCATGATCGTCTCATGATCTCGCCGGTCGCTGCTGCAGATCGGGCACAGTTCCTTATCAGTCAATGTGCAGCACTCCTTGCAGTAACGCACATTCTGCTTGGCTTCCAGAATCGCGCCGGACAAGTGCCTGACCTGTTCTTCCGGCATATTGATGATATGAAATGCAAGACGCTGCGCCGATTTACTTCCGATTCCGGGAAGTTTTGACAATTCTTCGATTAGCTTGCTAATCTGACTGCTGTAATAATCCATCGCTTAAAACGGGAATCCGCCTCCCAGACCGCCAAGGCCACCGGTCAACTGGGACATCATCTGGCTGCTGTCCTCTTCCGCCTGACGGAATGCCTCGTTGGTCGCCGCCACGATCAGATCCTCTAACATCTCGATATCATCCGGATCCACTACTTCCTCAGACAGTTTCACGGAAAGAACCTCTTTTTTACCAGATACGGTCACGGTTACAGCGCCGCCGCCCGCGGATGCGCTGTACTGCTTCTCCTCCAGCTCTTTCTGCTTCTCTTCCATCTGGCGCTGCATTCTCTGCGCCTGCTTCATTAAATTGTTCATATTGCCCGGCATACCGCCTGGGAAACCGCCACGTTTTGCCATGGTGTCATTCCTCTCTTTCACTTCTTTTTATTTATATTCAGACTGGCTGCCGATTGCAGCCGGTTCTATATATCATATAAACCCACTAATATCATTTATCTGTATTTAATCACAGCTTCTTGCATTACAAAACAAGGCTCATCTTTGGCAAGCTCCACTACACGGAATCATCCTCTTCGACAATCACATCGGTATGGATTGCGTTCTTTAAATCCTCATCACTGACATAAACCGTTCTTTGCGGCACAGCAGATGATTCTAAACGGACTTTAAATTGCAGAGTCTTTTTGTATTTTTCTTGCACTACTTCCTGCAAATTCTTAAGCTCAGGCTCCCGATTGATAATTCCAAACGTATTTTCATCTGTACACACAATGCAAAGGCAGCCTTCGCCCGCCGGTTCTACACTTGTCTTGGGAAGACTGAGTCTAATCGAACCCACAAGCTGGCTCAGGGACGCAATCCGTCCCCATTCTTTCCGCATCAGCATCAGATCCTCGTACTGTGCCGGCGGAAGGGATACCGTCTTCGGCTCAGGCGGCGTTTCCACCACAGCCGTTTTGGAGGATGCCGCCTGCCCCGCTGCCGGTGCAAGGGACGCCAGTTTCTGTAGATTGTCCGGCATTTCCTGCATTTTCTGCTCTAATAGCGTAATCCGCTGTAAAATGGAATCAAGATTCTGTTCCATCGACGGCGTCGTCAGCTTGATAAAGGCAATCTCCACCAGAATCCGCTTCTGCGACGCGTAGCGCAGCTGCCCGGAAAGCTCCGAGAAAATACGGATGTAACGCATCAGCGTTTCCGCATCAACACCTGCCGCCTCTTCCTTTAAAACTGCCAGATTTTCCTCCGACATATCTAGCATATCGCCCGGTTCGTCGGTCGTCTTGGCAATCAGGAGATTTCGCATATACCAGACGAAATCGTTGACAAGCTGCGAAAGATCGCGCCCCTGGATGATCATTTCCTCAATCTCACGGATGCACGCCTTCGTATCACTTGCAAGCACCGCCTGAAACAGCTTGCTGAACACGCGGTTATCGACCGCGCCCAACACCTCGAGCACATTGTCATACGTCAGCTTTTCCCCGAAATGGAACGCCACGCACTGATCGAGAAGACTTAACGCATCTCGCATCGAGCCATCCGCCGCACGTGCCACATACCTAAGTGCCCGGTCATCTACATCGATCTGCTCCGCCTGCGTCAGCTCCGCCAGTCGTCCCGCAATGGTATCGATCGAGATCCGCTTGAAATCATATCTCTGGCACCGGGACAGGATCGTGATCGGGATCTTGTGGACCTCCGTCGTCGCCAAGATAAATATAACGTAGGACGGCGGTTCTTCCAGCGTCTTTAAGAGCGCATTGAACGCGCCGATCGAAAGCATATGAACCTCGTCAATGATGTAGACGCGGTAGCGCCCATCCGTCGGCGGGTACTGCACCTGCTCCCGGATATCGCGGATATTTTCCACACCATTGTTGGATGCCGCATCGATCTCCACCACATTGAGGGAAGCTCCTTCCGCAATCTGGCGGCACATACTGCACTCGCCGCAGGGGCTGCCGTCCACCGGATGTTCACAGTTGACTGCCCGTGCAAAGATCTTGGCAATACTCGTCTTACCGGTTCCGCGCGTCCCGCAGAAGAGGTACGCGTGCCCGATCCGCCCGGAGTTGATCTGATTTTTCAGGGTCTTTACGATATGGTCCTGACCCCGGACCTCTTCAAAGGACGTCGGACGCCATTTTCTGTACAGTGCTGTATATGACATAAACTACTACTTCCTTACTATTCGTCGCCGAAGCTGATGCCTACATCCTTAGCTTCCCGGATAATATCGCTCTTCGGATCGACCATCTTTAATTTACCGGCAATGTCCGCGAGCGGAATTTTTTCAATCTTATTGTTGTTTAAAGCGACCATATAGCCGTATTCTTTGCGGTGGATCATCTCTGCTGCCTCCGCGCCGAGGCGCGTCGCAATCACGCGGTCATACGGACATGGCTCGCCTCCGCGCTGCATATGCCCCGGAACCGTCACACGGATCTCCTGCCCCGTCCGCTCGGAAATCTGGGCGCCCAGCTCGTAAGCGACCGACGGATAAACCGGTCCATTTTTCTTCTTGTCTTTTAATTCTTTCTTGGTCAGGGCTGCATTTTCCTTGGAAATCGCGCCCTCTGCGACCGCCAGAATCGTGAAATTCTTGCCATTTTTAGTACGGCTGCGGATCGCATTTACCACCACATCAATATCATACGGGATCTCCGGCAGGAGAATGATGTCAGCTCCGCCCGCGATGCCTGCATAGAGCGCCAGCCATCCCACCTTGTGGCCCATGATCTCCACGATGAAGACTCTGCCATGAGACGCCGCCGTCGTATGAATACAGTCGATGGCATTGGTCGCCACATCAACCGCACTATGGAATCCAAACGTAAGATCGCTGCCCCAGAGATCGTTGTCTATGGTCTTCGGAAGAGAAACGATATTGAGTCCTTCCTCCCGCAGCAGATTTGCCGTCTTCTGGCTGCCGTTGCCGCCTAAAATGACGAGGCATTCCAGTTTCAGCTTGTAATAGGTGTGTTTCATCGCTTCCACTTTATCCAGACCGTTCTCGTCCGGCGTCCGCATCAGCTTGAAAGGCTGTCTGGAAGTTCCCAGAATCGTACCTCCGCGTGTCAGAATCCCGGAAAAATCCGACTGTTTCATAATCCGGTAGTCTGCATACATAAGACCTTTATAGCCGTCTTCAAATCCAACTATCTCTATGTCATCGAACATCTTGTACAGCGATTTTGCCACGCCTCGCATCGTCGCATTTAAGCTCTGGCAGTCGCCGCCGCTGGTTAACATACCGATTCTTCTCATGAGCGCTTTCCCTTTCTTCATAACCGTCCAGTACCTTCACAGTTACCCTTATTCTAAGTTTCCAACAACCCCCATATCAGGATAAACTACACCCATTTTGTAATTATAATACAATCATATCCCGCGGGCAAGAAAAAATTCCTTACAAATATCATAGACATAAAAATACCGGGATACGCGCTTTTAATCTGCTCCGGCACGGTATTCCTCCCCCTTGGCAAATCAAATTCCACATATCCCGGCTATATTCACACACCTGCAAAAATGCTTGTTTCTGTATCTATTATTTTCTATTTTTTATTTCATAGGAAGCAATTTCCTATGAAATAAAAAAATCCGCACGCCCGGCTTCGAACGTATGCCATGGACGTTACCCTGACAGTTAACTCGGTCCAGGCTGCCTTGCGGCACACAGAAGGTTCTGCTTAGTGCTGCTGCATTCCTGCCCTGACACGGTTCACAGATTTCTGTTGCGCAAGACCCAGACTTCAACGCCACTTTTCAGGGGCAGCCCCACAGTAAAAACGCCCTCGGTCGGACAACACCCCTGCTATAGCGGATTGCAGGTACAGGGCACCGCTAACTCCCCGGCTGTGCGGAAACTTTATGACTTGATCTTATATGACGGAATGACCTGCAGACCGTCAGCCTGTTTAGTATACATGGCAGCCGCCGTTTTGTCAAGCCGGAGCTTGACTAACAAGCATTGTATAAAAATACACAAGAATACATTTTATTGTTTTTTTATCATTTTTTATCCCAGAATCTTGCAACAGAAGAAAGAAATCATTATAATAGGTATAAATCTAGCGACTGCAAAAAGTCAAACAGTTACTAAATCATAAAATTCTGTAAGATTGGAGCAACGATTATGGAGAAGAAAAACATCGACTGGAGCAACATCGGTTTCGGCTATATGCCAACGGATTACCGCTATGTTTCCATGTACCAGAATGGTTCCTGGGACGAAGGCGTCCTTACCTCCGACCCGAATATTACCTTGAATGAATGTGCCTGTGTTCTGCAGTATGCACAGACTTGCTTCGAGGGTCTGAAAGCGTATACGACCGAGGACGGCCATATCGTTACGTTCCGTCCCGACTTAAACGGCGAGCGTATGGAGAATTCCGCAAAAGGTCTTGAAATGCCGCCATTCCCGAAGGAGCGCTTCGTAGACGCCATCACAAAAGTAGTAGAAGCCAACGCAGCATTCGTACCGCCGTATGGTTCCGGTGCAACCCTGTACATCCGCCCGTATATGTTCGGTTATGATTCCATCATCGGCGTTAAACCGGCAAACATCTATCAGTTCCGTGTATTCTGTACACCGGTTGGCCCGTACTTCAAGGGCGGCGCTAAACCGATCACCATCCGCGTCAGCGATTTCGACCGTGCAGCACCTCACGGAACCGGTCACATCAAAGCCGGATTAAACTACGCGATGAGCCTGCATGCGATCGTCGATGCTCATAAGAACGGTTTCGATGAGAACATCTACCTGGATCCGCAGACACGTACCAAGATCGAGGAGACCGGCGGCGCAAACGTTATCTTTATCACCAAAGACGGCAAGTTGGTAACTCCGAGGTCCAACAGCATCCTTCCGTCTATCACACGCCGTTCTATCCTGCAGGTTGCAAGAGATTACCTCGGCATGGAGACCGAAGAGCGTGAAGTATACTTAGACGAGGTAAAGGATTTCGCAGAGTGCGGTCTGTGCGGTACCGCAGCTGTTATCTCCCCGGTTGGCAAGATCGTTGACCACGGCAAGGAAATCTGCTTCCCGGCAGGTATGGAGAAGATGGGTCCGGTTACCCAGAAACTCTATGAGACACTGACCGGCATCCAGATGGGTCACATCAAAGCTCCGGAGGGCTGGATCCACGTAATCAAATAAGGACTGTACCTTTCAGTTTGAACGGAAAATATGAAATTAAAAAAGCTGGCAGAGGTTTATTTGCCAGCTTTTTCTTCTTTCTTCTTTTTTCTCTTTTCACGCAATTCTTTGAAAAATTCTTTCAACATCATCGAACATTCCTCGCCCAAAAGTCCTTCTTCTGTCTCCACCTGATGATTGAATCCTTTTTCATCCAGAAGATTCAGTACCGAACCGGCGCAACCGGCTTTCGGGTTCATGGAACCGATGTAAACTTTTGGAATCCGCGCCTGCACGATCGCCCCTGCGCACATCGGGCATGGTTCCAACGTCACGTACAGCTCACATTCTTCCAGGCGCCAGTCGCCCATGCGCTTGCACGCTTTTTTGATTGCCGCGATCTCCGCATGTGCCAGCGCGCTATGATCGACCATCCGACGGTTGTAACCCCTGCCGATGATTTTGTCCTCATACACGATCACGCAGCCGATCGGCACTTCTCCGAGCGCCCAGGCTTTCTTCGCCTCGCGGATCGCCGCTTTCATATATTTCTCTTCCCGTGTCAATTTTGCTGCCACTGTTTTTTCCTCCGTTCAAATTCATCCGCTTCCAACAACAGACATCCTTATCCCAGTTTCCCGACAAGTTTGATCCGCTACCAACCAAACACCTGAAAGCATTTGACCCGTGTCCATCCTACCCAGAAAAGCTATCCTTTGTCAAGAGTTCTCCAAAAGGATCAACCGGCTTTTATGTAAAATTCAAATCCGTATACCAATACCCGAACCGGCTGTCGCGCGGCGGCTGGCGGGTGGAACGGACAAAGCGGTCAAAGCCGAACATCGCCGCCATATATTTTTCATTGTTTCCATAATGTCCCGGCACGCCCAGAATGTAGCGCCCCCGTTCGCCGGGTTTCCCCAGTCTCGCCAGAATCAGATATCGGTAGTTGTAGTAACCGTGCAGAAGAAAGCTGTTATTTCCATACACCCAGTTTTCCCGCGGCAGAAGCCCGATATCCTGCGGTTTGATTACCAGAATCTCGCAGCCGTCGGCGCATTCGAAGGCGGTTACTTTGGGATAGGCAGCACGCAGACGGTTCCAGAGGGACTCGGCGGGATCTTCTTTCGGAAATTCCTTGGATGAATCTGGTTGCGGTTGTTTTTGATTTCGAGAGTCTGACTGAAATGCCTCTTGATGGTCTGGTGGAGAATCTGGAGGCATTTCTTTCTGGACTTCCCGGGTGGATTCTTGAGAATCTTTCCGTCGCGCCTCTGTCTGCGCTTCCTGATTGGATTCCTGAAAACTTTCCTGCGGTGTCTCCGTTTGCGCTTCCTGATTGGATTCCTGAAAACTTTCTTGCGGTGTTTCCGTTTGCGTTTCCTGAACAACTTCTGCCTCTTGATGATCGGATGTTTCTGAGATATCTGGAACCGCTTCCATGGTTTCCGTGTCCTCGAAAATCTCCAGGTTTGAATCCTCCAGCTTTTCTGGCTGGGGCTGGCTGATTCCGAAGTCCGTTTCGTTTATATTCACAGCTTCTTTCTTCTCTGTCTCCGTGGATGTGTCCTGATTCTCCATTTCTCCCGACCGGGTAAGTTCTGACGCCTCATCCAATTTTTCTTTCCCTACAGACGCGCTGTTCACTTCCCCAGATACATTCTCTGCCAGTTTCCGCGTTGCCTCTTCCTTCTCCGCTTCCTGCTCCCGCACTTTCTCAGCAGTCACATCCGCCAGCTCAACCTCTGCCGCATGCGCGACGGCATCTTCCCAGATCGTCGTATAGGCACGCCATGCGCTGTCCGTCTCATGAAGAGTCAGACCACAGCACTCTTCCATATTGCAGCCGCTTCCTTCAATATTTTCACAATTGACGACGGCACGGAACTCCCCATTTCCGCCACGGACAAACAGGGTGCCGATACGGATCTCCTCCTGCCCTGCCAGAAGGTATACGCCGATCGGGCTGCCGCCCGCAAAGACACGGCGGACGCTGACCTGAATCCGGCAGGAAGTTCCCCGCGTCTCCAATTTCGCAAATCCCGTATTTTTCCCTTTGATTCCGCCTTCGTATGCATAGATATATGATATTAACCGATGATATGCAGACATGTTTTCACTCCTTTGCTTTGTATTATATGCAAAAGAAGCGCCGGTTTATGACAGGATTTCTATATCCTGATATAAACCAACGCTGCAAATACGTCCGTATAACGCAAAATCGGGAACAGTTAAAAACTGTTCCCGATACTGCCGGCGACCGGAATCGAACCGGTACGAAGTTTAACCCTCGCAGGATTTTAAGTCCTGTGCGTCTGCCAGTTCCGCCACGCCGGCATCATGATTACTCATGACTGGCACAAAGCCAAATGGATGGAGGTGGATTCGAACCACCGAAGCGAGACGCAACAGATTTACAGTCTGCCCCCTTTGGCCACTCGGGAACCCATCCATTTTAAAAAGCCGATGATCGGACTCGAACCGATAACCTGCTGATTACAAATCAGCTGCTCTGCCAATTGAGCCACATCGGC
>ENA-USUG01006178-USUG01006178.1-human-gut-metagenome-genome-assembly--contig:-NODE-6178-length-12823-cov-5.569355_pt1 | contig 12823 bp, 10 predicted proteins | sample MGYA00250059_ERZ773394 | MGnify/ENA primary metagenome ERZ773394 (study PRJEB29103, sample SAMN06111957) | human gut metagenome | biome: human gut; feature: ankylosing spondylitis patient; material... | reverse complement strand
CGTTTAAAAGTTCTCCACAACTATCTATGACAATCTTATATCTCAATTATATCGTCCTCTTTTCCATTATATGTAGTTTTTAATACCAGATATATATTATCATAATGCTACCTGTTTGAAAAGACTTTTTCTCAAAAACTCTGTTCTTTTTTTTTAAAGTGATTTATAATAGAAAAACACCTGTAATTTCGGAAACAAAAATAAGAAAATAAGAAAGGATTCCCATGCTTGCCTTAAAGATTATTGATGTAAAAGATTTTATGAACAAACTTCTGATCGGTGAAGTATTTGACCGTTTTTTTCTTGTGGAAGCCTCAGTGACCACATTTAACGTGTTTACCATAGACGGAAGACTTCAGCAGGATTTCTTTGATACTGACACTGCTGACTCGTTAAAGAGCAAGAGTATAGATTATTCCCTGTGGCGTGACGTGAAACCCTACTGTTTCTCCGTCATCCGCGGCAAACGCACACCTTTAGGATTCAAGATTATTTTTCAGCTTTCCAGTCATCAGGCTCAGAAACTACTGAGTGGCACAGAAAACAATTCTATCACTCCTGTTTGTAACTTTTGTTTAAACATCCAGTATAAAAATCAGGTACTTTTATGTACAACCGGTGTTTCGTATTCTTCTTTTTCACTTGACAGACAGCCCGAGCATCTCTGGGATGAAACGATCTGCAGTTTTTTTACCAGCAGACAGATTCCTTTTGAAAAGCTGTAAAAAACTCCTGCAGCTTTTCTCCCTTTTCCCCATCCGGAATCAGACCACACTGCATTTACTGATTCGCAGCCTGATCCTCAGTATGTCCTGTACTGTACAGGTAGTACGCCAGAATATCTATGAATTCACTATTTGTAGGTTTATCTTCCATGGTACATCCTGCAATTTCTTCCAGCACATCCTTATGACTTTCCCAACAGAGATTGATCAATGTTCTTATGTTGTGTTCCACATTAGAAGGCGTAGATTTATATTTTCTCGCAACGATCGGATAAATATCTTTCGTGATCTTTACGGGACGTTCCTGAATTTTTTGCGCCATTCTTACAGCTTCCGCAACATAATAATAGCCTTTGTATTTTGATGTTGCTCCTAATTTTCTGATCAAACCATAAACTTCACTCATATCTGTTTCCTCCTAACTATTCTCCAATACGCAGATCATCTGCTTTCCTGTATTGGTTGATTTTCTCATTTACACACATTTTCTTTTTTTATTTCAGCATCATCCGTTTTTTTCTGTTCGGATCACATACTGAAATATTTAAATGAAAACTTTGCGTTTTCGTTACTCGGAAATATTTTTGCGTCACATTTGTTCATTGTTTTTCACAGAAAAACGTAGTTTTTTGAATATCAGCAATTTAATCTTAAAAATTTCTCCTGCATTTGTCAAGACGAAATGTAGAAAAAGAACAGCCCAGATTGTTCATCGCGGGCTGTTCTCTCCTATTTTTGTACTTTTTCAGTCATTTTTCAACATTTTTCTCCGCCGGAACCGATTATGCTGCCATTTACCGGCAGTATCCCGCGAAGTGTTTTTCATAAGTGACGTCACAGAAAAACCGTTTATTTTGTGATCATCATTAAGATTTCGTTGCTTCTCTGAACGAATCTTGTCATTTCATCCGGTGAAAGCTGTTTATGGCTCATCATTGCCAGATCATAGAGCTGCTCACAGATAAGCGGAGCTTTGTCGGATTCTTTATTTTCTGCCAGATATTTCACCAGTGGATGATTTGCATTCAGAACCAGTGTCTCCTGACCACCGAACATGTTCGGGTCCATTCCGTACATATTGTACATCTTCATCATATCCTGCATACGGCGGCTCTCCTCAGAAAGTGTCATCATTGCGGATACATTCTCATTCTTCAGATTCTCAACATGTACTTCCAGTTTGTCTTTATGAAGGTTCTTGCGGAAGAGTTCTGTCAGTGCTTTTACTGTTTCTTCGTCTGTGGTTCCTTCGCCCTTCATCTCTTCTGTCAGGTCTGCGTCAATACGTTTGAACTGAACTTCCTGATTTTTCTGTTCCAGGCTGGAGATGAACGCACTGTCAATGTTGTGTTTCAGGATAACAGCATCTTTTCCTGCTTCTCTGAACATATTGATGTACTGACTCTGCTGAACTTCATCCGTTACATAGTATACGGTTGTTTTTTCCGGTTCTTTTTCTTCTGTAGTATCTTTCTTTTCTTCGGAAGCTGCTGTATCTTCTGTCTTTTCTTCTGTGCTCTGTGTTTCTGCATCTTCTGTCACTTTTTTGTTTTCTTCGATGCAGTCTTTGAGTGTCAGATATTTGCCGTCAAGGTTCTTAAAGAGTACATAATCGCCCATCTTATCTGCAAATTTGGTATCTTTGATGCAGCCATATTTGATGAACGGGCTGATGTCATCCCAGTATTTCTCATAGGATTCACGGTCAGTCTTGCACATTCCGGTGAGCTTGTCTGCTACTTTCTTGGAAATGTACTCGGAAATTTTCTGTACAAATCCATCATTCTGCAGCGCACTTCTGGAAACGTTCAGCGGAAGGTCCGGGCAGTCGATAACACCTTTCAGAAGAAGAAGGAATTCCGGAATCACTTCTTTGATATTATCTGCAATAAATACCTGGTTGTTATACAGTTTGATGGTTCCTTCGATAGAATCATATTCTGTATTGATCTTCGGGAAGTACAGGATACCTTTTAAGTTAAACGGATAATCCATGTTCAGATGGATCCAGAACAGAGGCTCCTTGTAATCCATAAATACTTTACGGTAAAATTCTTTATATTCATCGTCTGTGCATTCATTCGGATGTTTCATCCACAGAGGATTGATATCGCTGATGGAAACCGGACGTTTGTTGATCTTTACCTTATCCTTTGCAGGAGAAACTTCAACAACTTCTTTTTCGCCGTTTTCGTTCTCTTTCTCCTCTGTCTTTGCTTCTTCATGAATATGTTCTACGACAACATCGTCATCTCTTAATTCTGATTCGTCAATTGTCTCATATTCCTGCGGTGCATTCGCTTTGGACAGATAAATGTGAACCGGCATGAAGGAGCAGTATTTCTCCAGAATCTCACGCATACGGTATTCATTTGCAAATTCCAGGCAGTCTTCATTCAGGAACAGTGTAATCTCTGTACCAACTGTATTCTTGTTACCTTCCTGCATATCATACTCTGTTCCGCCATCGCAGGTCCAGTGTACAGGCTGTGCACCCTCTGTATAGGAAAGAGTGTCAATGTGTACTTCGTCTGCTACCATGAATGCAGAATAGAAACCGAGTCCGAAATGACCGATGATCTGATCATCTGTTGTCTTGTCTTTATATTTCTCAAGGAACTGAGTTGCACCGGAAAAAGCAATCTGGGTAATGTATTTCTCCACTTCCTCAGCAGTCATACCAATACCATTATCGATAAATTTCAGAGTCTTCTCATCCGGGTTTACGATCACCTGAATCTCAGGTTTGTATCCTTCCGGAAAACTGTACTCACCCATTACTTCCAGTTTTTTCAGTTTTGTAATAGCATCGCATCCATTGGAAACCAGCTCTCTTACAAAAATATCATGGTCTGAATACAGCCATTTCTTAATGATTGGGAAAATATTTTCACTGTTGATTGATAAACTTCCATGTTTTACAGCCATGCTGTCCACACTCCTTTAATCTCTTTTTTTTGCTGTTTTCTTATTTTTTATTCCTGACAGTTTCTTTTTATCTGATATTTTTTCCGAAACTGCATCTCTGAATGATATAGTAATACCATTTTGCGAAAAAGTCAAGGAAAAATTAGCACTCATTTTAATTGAGTGCTAACAGTTTGTATTCTTGCTATGTTCTTGTTATGTTCTTTCTGTGTTTTTACTGTATTTTTGCTGCGTCTTTATCGTTCTTTTACCGTTCCGTTCTTCTGCCGACAGCTCATTTTCCCAGACAGAAAAAAAGAGCAGATTTCCTGCTTTTGCTTCATGCAATTGCAGCAGGAAATCTGCCGGATTTTTCCAGATAAAGATTCGCAGTCAGTCTTCCTGGCAAATGCTTTATCCGTTATCTGATTTTATTTTTTCTTCTTTTTGTAAACCACAACACCGACAATACATACTGTCGCGATCACCAGAATGATGACAAACGGAGCAATATTGGTGGTATCGCCTGTTCTAACCGCGTTCTTCTGGTTTGCAGCGTTCGGCTGTGGAGTTGGTGTTGCTGTGACAGTCTGAGCCTGAGAAATGCTGAAGCTTACCTGTTTGGTATCCTGTTCTCCGGTATTTTCCCATTTGCTGCCATCATATTTCTGGCGGTTAAATACAACAGTCAGGCTGTAAGTACCTGCTTTGGTGATTCCAAAGGCCGCTGTATAAGGAGCTTCTGTCCAACTGTTGGTATTGATGACTTTCCAGTTATCCGGAACATAACGGACATCGTCTGTTCCCGGGCTCTCATTGTCCATACCTGCACCTACTGCGGTAAATGTGATTTTGGACTGTGTGGTATAGCCGTCAGAACTGATTCCTGTGATCTTATTGTCCGCCGGATCTGCAATCTTCGCTGTGCGGCCTGCATTTACAGTAACTTCCACTGCCGTGATCAGACTGATCTCATCCGGGTTTGTCACACCGTCAGGAAGCACTACGGTTCCTTTTACTTTAAAAGTCTGTTCTGTTTTATCTGACGGATCATAGGAACTTTCTTTTACATTCCACTGAACTTTGGCTTTCATATCGCCATTTGTGGTATTGATCACTACGCTGGAAGGAAGTCCCAGCGCTTTGGCTGTTTTTTCAACGCCATTCTTTATGCCTGCAATACTGGAAGGATTCTGGATTCCAGTCAGTTTTACTGTCTGTGCTTTTACAGTAAACAGAACGTCTACTGTCGCACTTACCTGCTGATCATTTGGAATCACAATAGTTTCCAGATAGGACCCTTCTATCAGTCCCTTTTTCGGGCGGATATTAAAGGAAGCACTCTCTCCAGGTGCCAGCTCTGTAGCGGAAAGCTTACCGATCTTAAAGCTGGAAGCCGTCGGTGCACTCAGTGTAATTGTCGCATTTCCGGTATTTGTTACCGTAACCTTCTGTGATGCCGGCGCCTCGCTGTATCCGGCTTCTGTTTTTCCGAAATCCAACTCTGTCGGATCCGCGGATAACTGGTAAACCTTTTCTGCTTCTGCAACAGTAATGTAACCTTCCACTTCTGCAGCCACAGAAGTCTGTCCGTCACTGTCTGCCCACATGATCTGAAGTGTCTCTGAATAACTTCCCTCTTCCAGACCTGCGACCGGAACTGCAGTAAACGCCGCACTTTCTCCTGCTGCCAGTTCTGTCGCAGAAAGCGCTCCGATCTCAAAATACTGAGCTTCCGGCTGAATGAGTGTAACTGCTGTATTACCCGTATTTGTAAGTGTGATCGTTGTTGCTTCCGGAGTATCATATCCCACTTTCAGATCATCATAACCGATAACCGTCGGATCCGCTTCCACAGAAATAATCTGTTCTTCAGCCTCTTTTACAGAAACTTCGGCAGTTACCTGCGCCGCAGCTTCTTCGCTCTCTTCTGTGCCGAAGATCAGAGTTTCACTGTATTCTCCTTTTGTCAGGCCATTCTTTGGCTGTATCTGGAAGGTAAGGGAAGCACCGGCTTCTAACTGTACGCCGGACTCTGCGATATTTCCGTCTGCGGTAAGAATGTCAAAACAGTCAGACTGCGGTACCTTCAGAGATACAGTTGTATCCCCTGTATTTGTCACTGTAACTGTCTGTATCTCATCTACCTGCTCGTAATCCTCTTTCAGATCTGAAAATTTCAGATCATTGGTATCCACAGCAAGAGAATACTCTGCCAGAGAACCATCTGTATCCTCTGCCGGCTCTTCTGTAGAAGGAGCTTCCTGATCATCCGGATTCTCCGGTTCCTCTGTCGGCTCTTCGACAGGTTCTTCTGCCGGGAACAGTTCCCCGTCTTCTACTGTAATTTTCGCTTCAAAAGAAACTTCCGCACCTTCCTCTGTCTGGTAAGTAATGATATCGTCATAGTCGCCTGCTTCCAGACCCTCTCTCGGCTGTACCCATACACTGACAGACTCTCCCGCTGCCAGAGGTTCCTCGATATCAGCCACCATAAAATGCTCCGGGCTGATCGGCTGGAAATTCAGAGTTTCACTTCCTGTATTGGTGATCTGTACAAACTGTGCCTGCACCCCACCTTCATTTCCGGTTTCTATGGTTCCGAAATCACAGCTTTCTGCTTCTCCCTCCAGGAAAGCGGTTGCCTCATAAGCTTCCTTTTCTTCAGAAAGTTCGCCGGAGCCTTCAGAAGTTTCATCCTGGGAATCCGCGTTTTCTGTTGTTTTTTCTGTTCCGTCAGCCTGCAGCTCAGACTCTGTGTAAATATGAATCTGGGAATCATCTGTGGATGTTCCCTCTTCTGATTCTGCTGTCTGCGCAGCATCCTGATTTTCCTCATCCGTCTGCTGTGCTTCCTGCTCCGGTACTTCCTGTACCGCTCCATCATTCTGATCTGTTTCGTCATATGGAATCTGCGTTTCTTCTAATTCTCCATATGTGTTCTGATCTTCTTCTGACTGATCATTCTCAGCATTCTCTGTATCCTGTGAATCAGTCTCTGCATCTTCGGCAGCCTGCTGTGCTGCTTTTGCCTCTTCCTCTGTCGCAGCTACCTCAGCAGTCTTTGCTGTCAGTTTTCCGGTAAGGGTGCTTCCCTCAGGAGCAGCGATATCCAGCACCAGTTTATATCCCAGGTCATCCTGTGTTACTGTATAATTCTTCTCTGTACCAACCGGTGTCAGTTCCTTCTCTCCCGTCTGTCTGGACCAGGAAAAAGTAACATCCGCATCTGTCACACCTTCGGGAGTTACTTTTGAATAATCTGCGCTCAGAACAGTTCCTACTGCCGCCAGTCCTTTGATCTTAAGTTTTCCGCCGAGTTCACCGGAAGGTGATTCTGCCGCAAAAACCATGGACGGAAGCAACGTAAGTGCCATCAGCACAGCCATGACAACTGCCAGAAATTTCTTTCTTTCCATGTGTCATCCTCCTTTTCATCTTCTTAAATATTCTCTCAAATATTTCTTTCATTCTCTGTGTACCGTAATTATATCACCTTATGTTCTAAAAGTGTAATCTATATTTTCCGCCTGGCTACCTGCTCATAACCGCAGAAAGAACCCTGCCGCCAGGATTCTTTCCAAATTATATTTTTATATTTTACACTTTATCTTTTTCTTTTATTCGGTACAGAACCGCATAGCAACGCAGGTTGCTCTTATCTGCCTGTCTTATCCCTCTACGATCAGATAAGTTCCATCCGGCAAGGCGAAAACTTCGCTGGCATCTTCCAGTTCTTCGTCCGTCATGCCGTCTACGTCTGCTCCCATATCTTCCAGATACTCTCTCACCTCAGCAATGGAATTTACCACTGCTGCCATGCAGTCCTCGAGAAAAGCTTCTGCTGCTTCGTAGGATTCTGCTACAGGCTGTGGAAATAACTGTCCCTGTTTTTCAAGAAATGTGTTGATGCATTCTTCTGTGTACATATTTACAATACCTCCTCAATCTTTCCCTTTGCCATGATCAGCTTCTTAAGAACCGTTTCCACACGGTCGGTTGTATAAGCGGCTGCCTCCCTGACCCCCTCTTTGGAATGCGCCATGGCAAAGCCATATTTTACTGCTTTCAGCATTTCTATATCATTATACTCGTCCCCGAATGCCATGCATTCTTCCGGCAAAATATGATATCTCTTCTGGTATTCCAGGATTCCCTTTGCCTTATTTGTGCCAAAAGGAACAAAATCGATCCATGCATTTCCGGATGTCACCACCACACAGTCCTTTCCGAACTGTCCATGCCAGTATCGTATGGATTCATCCGTCAGGCCTCCCGGTTCGTAAACTGCAAGTTTCATGATCGGGTCTGTCATTTCCTCCAGACTGTTCACAAACCTGCACTCATTTTTTACTTCATACAGCATATGACTGCGAAAAGCTTCTGTCTTCGGCATCAGATAGTGGTAATCTTTGGCAGAGCAGGTAAATTCTGCATCTTTTTTAGCCAGGATTGCATTTATGATCTTTCCGGCAAGTTCTCTGTCAAAACTGTCCTGGTATAAGACTTCTTCCTGATCCACTGCCAGTGCTCCGTTCTCGGAAATATATGCAATTTCGGACACAACCGGGGCAAAAAGTTTCTTCATATTCGGATACTGTCTGCCACTGGCTGCCACAAATAAAATCCCCAGTTCTTTCAGTTCTCTGATCAGGGAAAAAATCTCTTCCGGCAGCGCCTGCGCCTTGTTCAACAGTAATGTCCCATCCAGATCACTGGCGATCATCTTAATCATTTCCGTGTTCCTCACAGATTTTTATCAAATCCACAGGTTTCTCAGCCACAAGGTCCGCACCATTTTCATTCAGTTCCTCTCTGTCGCGGAATCCCCAGAGTGCTCCCACTGTGAACATTCCGGCAGCTTTTCCGGTCTGCATATCTGTGCTGGTGTCTCCTACATACAGACATTCTTCCGGTTTTACTCCAAATTTCTCTGCCACCATCAGCGGACCGTCCGGTGCCGGTTTCCTGCGGATTGCATCGCTCTGACCAACCACAAGGTCAAACTCTTCACCGAAAAGCTGTGCGATAACCTTTACAGCAGCCGGATGCGGTTTATTGGAGCAGACCGCAAGTTTCATTCCATGTTTCTTCAGTTTCTTCAGTGTCTCCGGCATTCCCTCATATGGAACAACCTTATACATCGGATTTGCCGCAAACATTTCCCTGTAAAGTCTCTGACCTTCCTCATAGTGAGTAAGTTCCGGATCACCGGCATCTTTCAGTGCCCTGCGGATCAGCATGTTGGCACCCTCTCCGCTGTAATATCTGAAATTATCTACCGGAAGAGTCTTAAGGCCGAATTTTTCCATAATAATATTTGTAATATATGCCATGGATTCCAGCGTATCCGCCAATGTTCCATCCAGGTCAAAGATACATGCTTTTATCATCTTTTGTCATCCTCTCTGTCTGTCAGTTCAATTCCCAGCTTCTTCATCTCATAAAACAGTCTGGCAACAGGAAGCCCTACCACATTGTTGTAATCTCCGCAGATTCCTTTTACATAGATTCCGAAGAGTCCCTGAATACCGTAACTTCCTGCCTTGTCCATAGGTTCTCCTGTAGCGATATACGCTTGGATCTCTTCTTCTGAAACCGGATAAAAAGTTACATCTGTGCTCTCATAAAAAGTATGGTCTGTCCACTGTCCGTTTTTTCTCTCCAGCACAGAAACTCCTGTATAAACCTGATGTGTATTTCCCTGCAGTTTCTCTAATGTCTGCGCTGCGTCTTCTTTATCTTTTGGCTTTCCCAGAATCCTGTTTTCAAACACAACGATCGTATCAGAACCGATCACCAGTGTTCCTTCTTCACACTCTGCCAGTGTATCGGCAACAGCAGACGCCTTATCTCTCGCCAGTTGTAACACAACCTCTGCCGGATCCTCGGAACTTCTCTTTTCTTCACCGGATGCAGGCATTACTGTGAATGATAGTCCCGCACGCTCCAGCAGTTCCCTGCGTCTGGGTGAAGCAGATGCCAGTATAATTTTTCTCATAAAAATCTCCTCTTCTTTCCTGTCATAGTATACCCCGTATCTTTCAGTGGTGCAACCGCTTTTGCCAAAAGTTTCTCTTTTCTTTTTGCCGGAAAAGTATTAAAATATGGATAACCTATCTTCTGTTTCATCTGTATTCCAGAAATCATTGACAGAAGATTGTCATTACTTTTCATGCATCAGTTCTGTAACGGTTATTTTCGTAAATACGATTCACGAATGATAGCTGTGCAGACAGAGCATAGAACAGTAAGAGAATATCTGAAAGGAGTCAATAGATATGGCAAAAATCAATAAATATTGGGGATATGTGGCAATCGGTGCCGTAACAGCCGCTGCAGCCGGTGCAGTCGCTGCTTTAATTGCAAAAAAAGCTTCCCATAAAGACGAGGATCTGGATTTCGATGACAGTTTTGATGAGGATTTTGACGATGATTTCGACATCCCGGCAGAGTCCGAAGATTTTGACGATGATCCGGAAGTTTCCGAAGATTTCGAATCCTGGGACAACAACATGGATTTAGATGTGGAAGATTTAACAGAAACTGATGAACTCTGCTCCGCAGACGCTGAGATTTCCGGTGAAGAAGACACTGAGGAATCTGCTGAAGCAACAACTGCTGAATCCGAAGAAGAAAAAGTGGAAGAGGCAGAAGCGAAAGCCGAAACCGAAACAGCAACGGAAGCTGCCGAAGAAAATTCTGAAGAAATTCCTGCTGTTAAAGAAGTAGAAAATGCAAGTGAAGAAACTGATGCAGGAGCTGAGACAGACGCTGATGCCAAAGCGGAAGCTGATGCTGAGGATGTTGAATAAGCAGAAATGAAAAAGCAGCTCACTCTACTGAATAATTGATACTGATACAAAAATAATGTAATAAAAAGCACCCGACTGGTCATTTTTCTTACCGGCCGGGTGTTTTTTTGTTTATGTTGCATTTATGTTTCTTTTATTTTTTTCTTCTGTTTCTATTTTGTCTGGATTCTCTTTATTTATTATGCTTTTGGCAGTTTAAAGGAGCTCTTTAAGGATACAATACGGTTAAATACCGGTGCACCCTCTTTGGAGTCGCGGATGTCTGCGCAGAAGAATCCTGTTCTTACGAACTGGAAGCTGTCATAGCCTTTCGCTTCCATCAGTGCAGGCTCTACATAAGCAGTTACTTTTGTCAAAGAGTTCGGATTTACGTTCAGAGAACCGTCTTCTTTATTGTATACACCTTTTTCCTCATCTACGATATTCTCATAGAGGCGCACTTCTGCTTTTCCTGCCTGACTTGCTTCTACCCAGTGAATGGTTCCTTTTACTTTTCTGCCATCCGGTGCATTTCCGCCCTTTGTAGCAGGATCATAAGTACAGTGTACAACACGAACAGTTCCGTCTTCATCTGCTTCATATCCTGTACAGGTTACAAAATAAGCATTCATCAGACGTACTTCTGTTCCAGGGAACATTCTCTTATATTTCTTAGGCGGATCTACCATGAAGTCCTCTCTCTCAATGTAGAGCTCTTTTCCAAACGGGATCTTACGTGTTCCCAGTTCTTCATTCTCCATGTTGTTCGGAGCTTCCAGATATTCCACTTCACCTTCCAGATAGTTGTCGATCACCAGTTTTACCGGATCAAGAACAGCCATCAGACGCGGACGTTTCAGTTTCAGATCCTCACGGATGCAGTATTCAAGCATTGCGTAATCTACGGAGCTGTTTGCCTTAGATACACCGCAGAGATCTACGAACATTTTGATAGATTCCGGTGTGAAACCACGGCGACGTAAAGCAGCGATGGAAACCAGACGCGGATCATCCCATCCATCTACGATTCCCTCTTCTACCAGTTTCTTGATATAACGTTTACCTGTTACCACATTTGTCAGATACAGTTTTGCAAACTCGATCTGTTTCGGAGGATGCGGATATTCCAGTTCTTTTACAACCCAGTCATACAGCGGTCTGTGATCCTCAAATTCCAGTGTACAGATAGAATGGGTGATTCCCTCGATCGCATCTTCGATCGGATGAGCAAAGTCATACATCGGATAAATGCACCAGGTATCTCCTGTTCTGTGATGTGTCATATGAGCAACACGGTAAATAACCGGGTCACGCATGTTCATGTTCGGAGATGCCATGTCGATCTTCGCACGGAGAACTTTCTGTCCGTCCTCGTATTTGCCTTCTTTCATTTCTTCAAAAAGCTGAAGGTTTTCTTCCACGCTTCTGTTTCTGTACGGGCTCTCTTTTCCAGGCTCTGTAAGAGTTCCACGGTATTCACGGATCTGGTCTGCGGTCAGGTCACATACATATGCTTTTCCTTTTTTGATCAGCTTGATCGCAGCTTCATACATCTGTTCAAAATAGTCAGATGCAAAGAAAAGTCTGTCCTCCCAGTCAGCGCCCAGCCATTTGATATCTGCTTTGATAGACTCTACAAATTCACTTTTCTCTTTTGTAGGATTGGTATCATCAAAACGCATATTAAACTTTCCGTTGTACTCCTGTGCAAGGCCGTAGTTTAAAAGAATAGATTTTGCATGACCGATATGAAGATATCCGTTCGGTTCCGGCGGAAAACGTGTATGCACAGTGTCATAAACACCCTCTGCCAGGTCTTTATCTATGATATTCTCAATAAAATTTTTAGAAACAGTTTCGTTCTCCATCTCTTTCCCTCCTGTTTGTGTAATATATTTTTAAATGTCAGGCAGATATCTTCCATCCGCTCCGTCAGTTTTTTCTATTATATAGCTAAATCGTTTTTATGTCGAATGAATTTATATTATCATTGGAAATTCTATCTGTCAACTGTTTCTGTATTCCTCTGTTTTTCCAGTAACCAGTTACCACTTTTTTAATTTTACTGCCTTATCTGCATATTGCTTTTCATTTTTTCATATACTATAATGCCAATAGGCAAAGAAATAATAATTTGTCTGGCAAGGACAAAAACGAAGCCCCCGGTACCGCAAATACCGGGGGCTTCTTCTTATTTTTTTAGAGCAGACAAGCAACTGCCAGGCTAGTGTTGCCCTGCTTATCTCCGTCTAACCATTTGATGGCATAGCGGCAAGCTATACCAGCCGTAAAGGAAACAAGAAAAGAAATAATAATTTCTGACAAGGAAGATATCTGCAGGCGTGCTGACGCACGGCAAAGATATCTGACGCAGGATTTCACCCTCTGATGGACTGG
>ENA-USUG01006169-USUG01006169.1-human-gut-metagenome-genome-assembly--contig:-NODE-6169-length-12834-cov-44.240731_pt1 | contig 12834 bp, 10 predicted proteins | sample MGYA00250059_ERZ773394 | MGnify/ENA primary metagenome ERZ773394 (study PRJEB29103, sample SAMN06111957) | human gut metagenome | biome: human gut; feature: ankylosing spondylitis patient; material... | reverse complement strand
TGACTCATACAATCAGCGACTTCTATCATGCATAAATTACCAAAAAAGTATGATTGTGGTAGTCCTTGCGCTATTCCCCGGACAGGATAGAAACCGTTAACCGATTTTACATTATTATGTTGTTCCTTATAATATACATCTTTCCATTCCCGGAGGTTCTCCTCGGAAATTTTAAAATATAGAAGTTTAGATATAATGGTCTTCAGACACTTTTTATCAGTATCGTTTTTATATTTACTCGAAACAGCATTCCAAATAAAATTCAGAATCTTCAAAGGATTGATAGATGGGAAAAAGTCTTTAAGGTCAAAACTTATTTCTTTATCATATTCGCGTGTCTTGGAATATTCCCGACAGCGAGTCGTTACTATTTGAGAATATTGGCGGTATTTCTCTGTCCAATTCATAAAGATACTACCTATATTACAACTTGGAATATTACCATAGAAATTATGAGGTAGCATACGTGATAATTCCGATAGATTCCGTTTCCCATTGGAATCGTCAAACATTAAAGGCATAAGCATTGATGCCATACAAATCTGATTGACGAGGCTAGCCGTGTGCAATGGGCGATACTCCACAACTGTATTTCCTTCGGAACTCAGTTTCTTGATTTTAAAGAAAACATTGACTTCTAGCAATTCATTTTCATCGTCAAGTAATTGGGTTAGAGTTTTCTTACATTTTTCAATAGTATCAGAAACAATGCCATTAAAGTCATATTTATCCCTTAGCCGAAGAAATGTATCCAGATCTTCGGGGCTAAGCAAATCATGCTCTGATATATATGACTCCATAGCAAAAATTGCCTTATAGATATTCTCCTCTGATAGTATTTGTTCTCTTAATTTGGTGCTCATAATTCTATGTGTACTAATTTTATTTTGACGATAATGTCTGTATTAATCGATTAAGCTCTGAGAATGCCTTATATAAGTCGCTCTGTAGTCCGCTCCCATCGCTTTTGCCACACTCAAATGTACCCTTATCAACTCTTATACAAAAGTCGTATTTTGGGGGCATTTCTCTAAATAACCTATCAAAGTTATCCATGTTAATATTCACATTGTAAATAACATCCTTTGATAACGTAATATTAAGAATTTCTCCAAATTCAACAGCGATCTGCTGGTCCAGTTTGATAATAGGAAGAACCTTGATGTCTGATATAACTGCGTTCAGGAATTTACACCATTGCCCAAGCATATTATCAAATGATTGTATGTTGTCTTTAAAATATCCAAACCCATATTTGAAATGATGATTCGAAGCAATGTATAGAAGAAGGCCGTTCATATAATCATACTTGGCGTTTTTCCTTCGCTCTATCTGATTTTCCAAATCATAATCCATCAATAAATTCAAGAATAATAGCTTCTCTACTCTATGTCTTACCTCTCTCTCTTTAGGCGATGACTGTACTCCTTCATCAATCATACCGATCTCATCTACATTCATTGATTGGGCATTACTATTGATGAACAATTTGTATAATACCTCTCTATTCAAGTCCTTAAATAAAACTTGTTCGAGATTACTGGGGTATATGTTTTCCATATTGTTTAATCCTTTGTAATCTTTAGATAATAATCACAAAAATCTTTAACACCGCTTGGAAGTTTAATTCTTTTTACTTCGCACCCGAATCTGAGCATAAGTCGATATAACTTTATGAAAGCATCATTTCCTGCCTTATCTTGGTCAGCTATCATATAAAGATTATAGCTTTTTAGTTTGGTAAGGTCTTCAGTTGGTAACGAAGTCGCACTAGGAAGTGCTACACTATTATAACCTACTGATAACATGGCTAAACAGTCAGTTATGCCCTCAGTAATAAAAAGTCTTGCACCATGTTGCATTGATTTCAAAATAGGGAGGTTATATAATCTAATTGATGAGCCACATATTCTTTTAAATCTTGGTATGTGAAAATCTGGATTATCTTTTCCCAAATATCGAGTCTGCAAACTTATTAGATTATTACTCTCATCATAGTAAGGAATGATTAATGAGGGTGCATCAATAGTTAGATATTTTCCATTTGATGTTAAAATCTTCGCTGTTTTTAATCGATCTATTCCGAATCGAACTTGTATTATATCTTTTAAACTATTCACGCCATCAATAGAATGAATCTTGGAGAACTCAATTACATCACTTTTAATGTTTCTCTGACTTCGTAAAAAATTAATTCCGGCCTTTGTCAGGGTTGTGTGTTCCATTATAAATTCAGCAACCTCTCGATCGAAAAGAGGTGAAACGTCATTAGTTGATTCCCTTCGGGGTAGATTTATAACAGAATCTTTCCATCTTGCAGACCGTCTTTCAACAGAAGGGATGTGAACACCATATTCATTAGCCAGAATTATACAAGCCTCAACGAAAGATACAGAGAATTTTTCTTGAATAAAAGTTATTGCGTCTCCACCTATATCGCATGAAAAGCATTTCCAATGATTATTTCTAAAGCCAAGACTTGCAGTACGGTCATTATGCTTAAAACAATGAGCCATATGTTTTTTGACATCAAGTCCAAAGCGTTTGGCAGCATCTTCACAGTTAATTTCGTGAAGTTGTCTAATTATTTCATCCGGTATTCTCATTTTGATATTTATTTAAATTTTTAGATACCTATTCGGGAATAGATGAGCTAACCAATATTTATACTTTTCTCGGTATCTGTTTGTGCATCTCGACGCAAGAGCAAGGGAGGAGATCCTTCGACTGCGCTCAGGATGACAGATAGTCTGTCAACTCAATGAATGCACAAATTCATCCCGATTGAAGTATAAACTAAACTATTATGAGGGTTATTACTTATTCGGTGTAACTTTTTACTATATCAGTGTGATGATTCTGATCTTTTAGCCATTCGAAAATATCGAATAACTGAAATGCAACAATATTGTATGTGAGCATTTTAGTCATTTCTTAGTTGTTTTTGTGCGTAATGCTCTTCTATCATTTTATTGACTTCATCCATTGATATTTCTCCCTCTAATTGATATTTCTCCCTCTATATGTTTACGTGCCATTTCAATAAGGAAGCCTGAAACCGTGAGATTATCAACAGCCTGTAAACCAATAGATGTTCGCCAAAGTTTGGCACGTTCACGTTTATCTACGTTTTCATCATTTAAGTATTCGTCAAATATATGCATGATCTTATTTGTTCTTTTTGAGTTTTATGCCCAAAATTGAGCTACGTATGATACAAAAGTACAAAAACGATCCCGATTATCGAATATAATTCGCTATATTTGCTCTACAAAATTAAATTAAAGAATGAAACTGAATAGAATAAAGGCTGTCCTTTTGGAAAAAGGTATTTCTCAAACATGGTTGGCGAAGAAACTTGATAAGAGTTTCAGTATGGTAAATGCCTATGCATGTAATCGGATTCAGCCTAATTTGGAGACCTTACAAGAGATAGCAGAGATACTACAAGTGGATTTAAAGGATTTGATAACCGACAAAAAGGATAGGTGACATGAAGCAATTCTCGGAGGCTACACGGGTACAGATGCCTGCAATGGTTCATCTTACTCGAATAGGATATACTTACTTCGGTAAGTTGAGCGAAGATAAGAATAGCACTGTATATGACGGTGATACGAATATTCTATTGCCAATTTTTGAGCAGCAGTTCAAAAGACTGAATCCTGAACATGAGGGTGAGTATCTTCAAGTCTTGAAAGATATTCGTAAGGAACTGAATGATGATGACCTCGGTCGTGGGTTTTATAACCGTCTGAAAGCCGTATCTCCTGTAAAGTTGATTGACTTCGACAATATCGGAAACAATACCTTTCATTTCACAGCCGAATTTACTTGTAAGAACGGACAAGATGAGTTTCGACCTGATATTACTTTGTTTGTGAATGGCTTGCCACTTTGCTTTGTAGAAGTGAAGAAGCCCAACAATCAGGGTGGAATGTTGGCGGAGAGCGCACGAATGAACAAAGAACGTTTTCCAAATAAGAAGTTCCGTCGTTTCATTAATATCACGCAGTTAATGATATTTAGCAACAATATGGAATATGATGCACTTGGTGGCATTGTACCCATACAAGGGGCTTTCTATTGTACTGGAGCACGCTCATATTCTCCCTTTAACTGTTTCCGTGAAGAAAATCTGTCTGCACAAAAGATTGCACCTTTCCATCGTGATTATCCATATAAGGACATTGACAAGACAGCGGAAAAACAGATATTATCAGATTATAATTGTCAAGTCATTCATACAAGCCCAGAATATCAAACCAATCTCGATTTCAATACGCCTACTAATAGGATGCTGACTTCCATGTGTTCACCGGAACGTTTACTGTATATTATTAAATACGGTATAGCATATGTTAGAATGGAACGAGAGGTAGATGGAAAGATTGAATCTACCGACCAAAAACATGTCATGCGTTACCAACAATTGTTTGCATCATTGGCTATTCGCAAGAAACTGGCCGAGGGTGTAAAATCTGGTGTGGTATGGCATACACAAGGTAGTGGAAAAACGGCCCTGTCTTATTACTTGACATTTATTCTCAACGATTTCTATTCTAAACAGAACAAGGTGGCTAAATTCTATTTCATAGTTGACCGCCTCGATTTGTTAGAACAAGCTACACAAGAGTTTGAAGCTCGTGGATTGGTAGTATCGACTGCTAATTCAAGGGCTGAATTGATGGCGCAATTCCGTAGTAATCAAGCACAGCAGGGGGTAAGTGGTCAGGCTGAAATAACGGTAGTAAATATACAACGCTTTGCGGAGGATAAAGAAAAAGTACGTATCAACGACTATGCTACCAACCTTCAACGTATCTTTATTCTTGACGAAGCACATCGTGGGTATAAACCCGGTGGCTGTTTCCTTGCCAATCTGTTTGATGCGGACACTGATGCAATAAAAATTGCACTTACAGGTACTCCGCTATTGAAGGAAGAACGTGCCAGTTGTAAAGTGTTCGGAAACTATCTGCACACTTATTATTACGATAAATCCATTGCGGATGGTTATACGCTGAAAATCATTCGTGAAGATATTGAAACATCATATAAGGAACGTCTTTCGGATGTGTACGACAAACTAGAGACATTAGTACAGAAGAAAGACATCCGCAAATCGGAAATCATAGAGCATCCGAGTTATGTAAACGAGTTGGCTCGTTATATCATGACGGATTTGAAAGAATTCCGAAAAATACAAGGGGATGACACTTTAGGCGGTATGGTTATCTGCGAAACTAGCGAGCAGGCTCGACGACTTTATGATGTATTCCAAGAGGAATGGCAAAAATACCAACCGAAGCCCATCAAGATTAAACTTCCTGATGGTTCGTTTATCGTGGGTGAACCTGAGGTGGATTACAAATCAAAGTATAGACCGCTGAAAGCCGGAATCATTCTTCATGATACAGATGACAAAGAAACGAGGAAGCAAATAGTCAAGGACTTTAAGAAGAATATGACGGTGGATATTCTCATTGTCTTCAATATGCTTCTGACTGGTTTTGATGCACCTCGTTTGAAGCGTTTATACTTTGGTCGTAAATTGAAAGACCATAATTTGCTTCAAGCTATTACTCGTGTAAACCGTCCTTATCCGGGGATGCGTTACGGTTTTGTCATTGATTTTGCCGATATTAAACGTAATTTTCAAGAAACGAATGAAGCGTATTTGCAAGAGTTGAATCGGTTTAACGATGTGGATGAGACAGGTGAAGAAGCTGTTACCGATACATTTACTCAAGTCATAGAGGATAAAGAAGAGATTTTGAAGCAAATGAAACAGGTGCGTCAGACTCTTTTTGATTATTCCTATGACAATGCAGAAGAGTTTTCCTCTGAAATTTCAACGGAAGAAGATAAGGCTGTGCTGCTTGACTTGAAACAGGCGTTAGAGGCAGCTAAGAACATGGCTAATATCGTGCGTACTTTTGGCGATGAGGATATGAAAGAGCAATTTGCTAAACTTGAAATTACCAAACTGCCACAACTGTTATCCGAAGTACAAAGGCGTATTGGCATCATCAATCAAAAGGAAGCGTTTAGCGTAGGGGAAGAAACAAAAACGCTAATCAATGAAGCGATGATGGATATTGAGTTTACTTTTTCTAAAATAGGACAGGAAGAATTACGCATAGTAGGTGGAAAAGAGGCAATCAAAGAAAAATGGCAGCGTGCGATTGCTTCGTTTACGCAGAACTTTGACCAAGACGATCCAGAGTTCATATCGTTGCGTGATGCTTTTATGGAGCGGTTTAAAGAACACGGATTTGTAATTGATTCCATTGCTAAGTTTAATGAGGAAACCCAAGCATTGGATGAAATTATAGTTCGTCTGCAAGACCTACAAAAGCGGAATAATGCATTGATGAAAAAGTATAAGGGCGATGAAAAATTTGCCCGTGTACACAAACGCATACGAGAAGTAAATAAACAGAGGGAGGAGAAAGGACAAAAGCCGATGTTTTCTTTCCTTGACGAAGAGATTGCGGCCATTCTCAACATTATAAAAGAGGATGTGGATGCCAAAGTCTACGACCGTAATGACATTCTAAAAAAGGATGCTTATTTTAATCGTACGGTGATGGCCCTTATCAATGGATGCTTGTATCATTTCCCACAGATTAAGCCGGAGATGGACGATTACAAGTTTATCCAAACACGTATTTCACAACAGTATATCAACCAATATAGCGCCACTTACGGCATTGCATAAAGATTATGTCAGATATTAAAGAAAAAACATTAAAACTCATCGATGGTCTTAAAGCCACCTGCCAGTCATACGGTATGGGTAACGATGGTAACGAATATAAAATTATCACTCAGGTATTTCTCTATAAATTTCTGAATGATAAATTTGGTTATGAACTAAAAAATGCGAAGAGTGAGATTGCCAAGAAATTGACGGGAGATGTAAAATGGGAGACAGCATACGAGAATCTTTCTGATGATGAACGTATGCTTATTCAGAGTGCCATTTCTCCGGATGTTCCGATGCTTGAACCTTACCACCTGATAGCCAATCTTTGGAATCAACAGGGGAAGGGGGATTTTGATACCATCTTCGATTCTACTATGACCGATATAGCGGAACAAAATGCGGATATATTTTCCACACAGACCACAGCCAACACAAAAATACCTTTGTTTGAGGCGTTGACTCCATTTGTGACCGATACAGCACAACGTGCCCCATTCGCTCGTGCATTGGTGGATAAATTGGTAAACTTCTCTTTTGAAGAGGCGTTTGCGCAAAACTACGATTTCTTCTCCAGTATCTTTGAGTATTTGATTAAGGACTACAATACCGCCGGAGGAGGAAAATATGCGGAGTATTATACACCTCATGCCATAGCAACGATTATGGCTCGTCTGTTAGTGGGGGATAATGCCGATTTGCATAGCATGGAATGTTATGACCCATCGGCAGGAACAGGTACACTTCTGATGGCACTCAGTCATCAAATAGGTGAAGACCGTTGTACCATCTTCTCGCAGGATATTTCCCAGCGAAGCAACAAAATGTTGAAACTTAATTTGTTGCTTAACGGACTTGTATCTTCGCTTGATAATGCCATTCAGGGTGATACTCTTGTTAGCCCCTATCATAAGAGCGATGACGGACAACAGTTGCGTCAATTTGATTTTGTGGTAAGTAATCCGCCTTTTAAAATGGATTTTTCCGATACCAGAGAGAAAATAGCTGCCATGCCTGCTCGTTTTTGGGCTGGAGTCCCCAATGTGCCAGCTAAAAAGAAAGAGTCTATGGCAATATATACCTGTTTTATCCAGCACGTTATCAATTCGTTGAAAAAAACAGGGAAGGGAGCAATTGTTATTCCAACAGGCTTTATTACCGCAAAAAGTGGTATTGAGAACAAAATTCTTCATAAGATAGTAGATGACAAAGTGGTGTTTGGCTGTGTTTCCATGCCAAGCAATGTGTTTGCCAATACGGGTACGAATGTCAGTGTGTTGTTCTTTGATAAATCTGCCACTGCCGAAAAGGTGATTTTAATTGATGCCAGCAAATTGGGCGAAGAATACAAGGATGCCAACGGATTAAAAAAGGTACGACTGAATGATGATGAGATAGAGAAGATTGTCGGCACATTCCAACGAAAGGAAGCTGTAGAAGATTTTTCCGTGGCTGTTACTTACGATGAGATAAAGGAAAAAGGATATTCTCTTTCTGCCGGACAATATTTCGACATCAAGATTGATTATGTAGATATAACCGAAGATGAGTTTAATTCCCGAATGGCGAACTACAAGCAAACCCTTTCCGAGCAATTTGCAGAGAGTCATCGCTTGGAAGAAGAAATAATGAAACAGTTGGATGCTTTGCATTTCAACGCAAACGTAGGTAACGAATAAACGAGGTATTTATGTTTTGTCCCACGAAATGTGGGACAATTAGAAAATTGCCACAATTGTTTGCCAATTATAAAAATAAGAAATTGAACTAACAATGAGTAACGAAATTCAGTTTTTACTATATAACCTCCCTGATGAAGAGGGAAAGGTACAGATCATTATAAAAGACGAGACCATTTGGTGTACGCAAAAGGCTATGGCAGAGCTTTTCGGTATTGACAAATCGGGTATTAGTCGGCATATAGCCAATATCTTCAAGGATGAAGAACTGCAGCAAGATACGACAGTTGCAAAAATTGCAACTGTCGTAAACCGAGGTATAAGAGGCGAGGTGGAAGATTTGGTCGATTTCTATAATCTTGATATGATTATTGCAGTTGGTTACCGTGTTTCTTCCCCAAAAGCTACTAAGTTTCGTCAGTGGGCAACCAAGATTCTCAATGAGTACATAAAAAAAGGGTTTGTGCTTGACGATGAACGCTTAAAGCAGGGAACGGCGGTATTCGGAAAAGATTATTTTCGTGAATTGCTGGAAAGGGTACGCTCTATTCGTGCCAGTGAGCGACGTATCTGGCAACAGATTACCGATATATATGCAGAATGTAGTATAGACTATGATAGGAATTCGCCTACAACTCGCGATTTCTATGCCATGATACAGAATCGTTTTCATTATGCCATTACCGGGCAAACGGCAGCAGAGATTATCTATACAAAGGCAGACCATAACAAAGAACACATGGGGCTGACTACATGGAAGAATGCACCTGATGGACGTATCTTGAAATCGGATGTGTCAATAGCTAAGAACTATTTACAGGAAAAGGAAATTCGCCAATTGGAACGTGCGGTCACTGGTTTCTTTGATTATATAGAAGATCTTATCGAGCGTGAGAATACATTCAACATGTCCCAATTTTCTGAAAGTGTCAATGAGTTCCTCACATTCCGCCGTTATCAAATTTTGCCGGACAAAGGGCGTATTTCAGCATCACAAGTCAAAGTGAAGGCAGAAAGCGAATATGATATTTTTAATAAAACGCAACGGATAGATTCTGACTTTGACAAAGAAGTTAGGGGTATATTGGATAAGTAATTCTTCCAAAAGTTGTGGAAAATTTATTTATCCAATATCTACATTTACTCCCCAAGTTGGGGAGTAAATGTAGATATTGTAGACGAGTATGAAGCGAAGTTGGGTAAGGAATTAAACGAAAAATGATGGAATTGAAAAAATATAATGCAAATCACACTAAAGTTCTGAAAATAAATCAAATTGTGCGTACAGTTTCAGAAACTCACAGATTTGATAAAGATAAACTCATTGCCATAAATACATCTGATGTAGAAAATGGGGTAATGGGTAGCGGTACGCTAACTTCTGTAGATGAGCTAAAAGGCCAATTTAAGAAGACCATAGTAAAGGACGATATTTTGTTCAGTGAAATACGTCCTGCTAACAGAAGATTTGCTAAAGTTACAACAGAAGATACTAAAGACTATGTTGTATCTACCAAATTAATGGTATTGCGAAAATATAATGAAGATGTTGATTTAGAGTATTTTTATTATTGCTTGACAAATCAACCTTTTCTTGATATACTCCAACGAAGAGCCGAGAATCGGATAGGTTCATTTCCTCAAATTACATTCGATTTGCTTTCGGAATACGCTTTCCCAATACCACCAATCAGCGAACAGAAAAGAATATCAAGTGTGATATCTACGTTAGACAAAAAAATAGCTCTTAACCGTGCGATAAATCAGAATTTAGAGGCGATGGCAAAGCAGCTCTACGATTACTGGTTCGTGCAGTTTGACTTTCCTAATGAAGAGGGTAAACCGTATAAGTCGAGCGGTGGCGAAATGGTGTGGAATGAGAAGCTAAAACGCAACATTCCTGTTGGCTGGCATTGTGGGGACCTCTTTGAAATTGCTGTTTTTACAAATGGTTTGGCTTGTCAGAAATTCAGACCAAAGGATGATGAAGTGCCATTACCTGTCATCAAGATACGAGAAATGCACGATGGTATTTCTGTTGACACTGAAGAGGTAACGTCAAATATACCAGAATCAGTAAAGGTGTATAATGGTGACGTGCTATTTTCATGGTCGGCATCACTGGAAGTTATGCTCTGGGCTTATGGGCTTGGAGGACTTAATCAGCACATCTTTAAGGTTACATCTGCAAATGATTTCCCGAAATCATTCTACTATTTTCAACTTTTGGATTATGTCGATGTATTCAAGAAAATGGCAGAAGCAAGGAAAACAACGATGGGACATATTACGCAAGACCATTTACAACAAAGCACAATCGCCATACCTGATAATAAAGATATTGCGGATAAATTTGAGGAACTTATATCACCAATCTTTAAGCAGATAGTGAAGTTGCAAGAGGAAATATCAAATTTTATCAAGCAGCGTGACGAACTTTTACCACTTTTAATGAATGGACAAATAACAATAGAATAAAAATGCCTCGCATACTCTACAAATATTTAGATATAGTTGGCGCAAAGTGCATGATTGGTAACCAGAATCTCCAATTCACTAATGCGTCTCAACTGAACGATCCTTTCGATTGTCATCCAAAACTAATTGACTACTCAAATGTACCTAATACTAAACTTCAAGGATGGATACCTAAGGAATGGTGGATAGAGAAAGAAGAAAACGATGCACTCAATTTGCGTAATGATACATGGCTATGTAGTTTATCAAAAATCAATGATTCATTACTCATGTGGAGCCATTATTGTTATAACCATAAAGGTATTTGTATTGGACTTGACATAGACAAAGTGTTGGAATCTGTTCCACCAATGTTTGGTACAATATATCTTGAACCGCTTGTTCTTGATGTTCAATATCAGGATATAATAGAGCGTCCTAACGCATATCATACCACAAAAGATTTATTCAGTTATCAATGGCAGACAAAAGCAAAGGAATGGGAATATGAGCAGGAGGTTAGATTAGTCATACCCAAACCAAGTCCAATATATGCAGCATTTACTCCTCAACAGGCAAAAGCTGACAAAGGAAATATGGGATTGGCGTGAGATATGCCACTATATGCCACTGAAAGGCGAATGCTTTGAGTCTATCTATTTTGGTGTCAACATAGATGAGCAAGAGAAAGAAAAAATAATTCAGTTTGTTCGTAAGAAACTGAACCCACACATCAATCTTTACCAAATGCGTGTATATGCCGATGCCTTTAGGATACAACCAGAATTTATCAAGCCTCTAAATTCTGATTTATCTGACGATTAAGAGCTATTTTTTTGTCTAACGTGGATATTACACTTGATATTCTTTTCTGTTCGCTGATTGGCGGTATTGGGAAAGCGTATTCCGAAAGTAAATCAAATGTAATTTGTGGAAATGAACCTATCCGATTTTCGGCTCTTCGTTGGAGTATATCAAGAAAAGGCTGATTGGTCAAACAATAATAAAAATACTCTAAATCAACATCTTCATTATATTTTCGCAATACCATCAATTTGGTAGATACAACATAGTCTTTAGTATTTTTTGTTGTAACTTTAGCAAATCTTCTGTTAGCAGGACGTATTTCACTGAACAAAATATCGTCCTTTACTATGGTCTTCTTAAATTGACCTTTTAGCTCATCTACAAAAGTTAGCGTACCGTTACCCATTACACCATTTTCTACATCAGATGTATTTATGGCAATGAGTTTGTCTTTATCAAATTTGTGAGTTTCTGAAATTGTACGCACAATTTGATTTATTTTCAGAACTTGAGTGTGATTTGCATTATATTTTTTCAGTTCCATTGCTTTCCACGTTTTTATTCTCCCAACATTCCTTTAATCTGTTTATCGAAATCTGAATCTATCCGTTGAGTCTTATTAAAAATATCATATTCGCTTTCTGCCTTTGTCTTGGCTTGTGCCGCAGATATTCGTCCTTTATCCGGCAATATCTGATATTTGCGGAAGGTCAAGAACTCGTTGACACTGGCAGCAAACTGCTCCATATTGAACGTGTTTTCACGCTCTATAAGGTCTTCTATATAGTCGAAATATCCTGTTACTGCACGTTCCAACCGACGGATTTCATTTTCCTGCAAATAGTTCTTGGCTATTGACACATCCGATTTCAAGATACGCCCATCGGGAGCATTCTTCCATGTGGTCAGTCCCATGTGTTCTTGGGTATGGTCAGCCTTAGTGTAGATGATTTCTGCTGCCGTTTGCCCTGTAATGGCATAATGAAAGCGGTTCTGTATCATGGCATAGAAATAGTGTGTGGTAGGCGAGTTCTTGTCATAGTCAATACTGCACTCTGCATATATATCGGTAATCTGTTGCCAAATACGCCGTTCACTGGCACGGATGGAACGTACCCTTTCCAACAATTCACGGAAATAGTCTTTTCCGAATACTGCCGTTCCCTGTTTTAAGCGTTCATC
>ENA-USUG01006167-USUG01006167.1-human-gut-metagenome-genome-assembly--contig:-NODE-6167-length-12841-cov-4.224616_pt1 | contig 12841 bp, 11 predicted proteins | sample MGYA00250059_ERZ773394 | MGnify/ENA primary metagenome ERZ773394 (study PRJEB29103, sample SAMN06111957) | human gut metagenome | biome: human gut; feature: ankylosing spondylitis patient; material... | reverse complement strand
TTTCTTTACCTTGCGAACCATTTCTGCCTGTGATTCGATAGGTTGCAAACCGAAGATAAATGACAATCCCCCGTTCCGGGCAAGTGCAATTGCCAATCCAGAATCGGAAACGGACTGCATAATCGCTGAAACAAACGGGATGTTCAGTTCAATGGCTGATTTCTCGCCTTTTTTATACTTCACCAAGGGTGTTTTCAATGAAACGTTGGTTGGGATACACTGTTTCGTGGTCAGACCGGGAATAAGCAGATATTCTCCGAAAGTTCTTGATACATCGTCCAAATAGATTGCCATAGAATTTATCTTTATGCGGTTTGATTAAAAATTGGGCAAAGATAGTCAATTTCTCGGAATATGCAGGGTGTAGAGCCTTATTTTTTGTTTCGATGAATTTCATGCCATTTTTCAAGACAGTTTAAAAAGTGATATAAAAAAGGGGCTGTCCCAAAAGTCTTTTTATATCAAAAAACTCCTCCGTCACTTCGTGCCACCTCCTCTATAAACAGAGGAGGAGCTGGTGACTCTTCCCGAAGACAGGGAGTATTTCAACTCTCCCTCTGTTTATAGAGGGAATACCCCGAAGGGGGGAGGGAGTTAAAAAAAGACTTTTGGGACAGCCCCAATAAATGAATAATATAGAACTATTTACTTTTCTGATTTTAAATAATCAACAGAAAGTAAAGATTTTTTATTTCTTTTTCGCCAACCGTTCGTCCAGCCACGTTTTCAGCTCGTGCTTGTCTTTCGCTTTTCCCACGATTTTACCGTCCGGGGCGATCAGCATCAACGTGGGGAGATAGGGGATAGCATAGAGAGTGGCCACTTTCGCCGGGGTATGGGGGATAGGGAATTCATCTATGACTTGCAGCCAGGGAAGTTGATCTTCTTCCAGTGCTTTCAACCAGTCGTTTTTCCGGCTATCATTCGTGACTCCGAGTATTTCAACCCCTTTTTTATGGTATTCAGCGTAGAGTTTCTTCATTTCAGGGAAAGAGGCTCTGCAAGGACGACACCAAGAGGCCCAGAAATCCAGAATCACGTATTTACCTCGCAAATCGGATAGGGATAATTTTGTCCCGTCGGGTGTTTCCAACGTGAAGTCCGGGGCCGGCATACCTGGTTGTACACGAATTCTTGCTGCAATTTCCACTCTAACATCTTTAGCGAATGAACTGTTTTGTACTTTAGGAGATAAGGCCTTGAATACTTGTTCCAATTCAGCTAACTCCATGTCATTCTGAAGGAAATTTAAATAGTATGCTACTGCTTCTATCGTGTCATTTTTCAGGATCAATTCTTTTTGTTGCTTCCGAACCTCATTGCTGAATTCTTCGGTTATTGCCTCGGTTTCTGCTTGATACTTGTAGAAGGCTTCTTTATCCTCACCATTATGGAGTTCATTCAATTTAGTTTGTACTTCTGCGTATTCCTTAAAGCGGGGTTCTTGCATCAATTTTTCCCGAACGTTACTGATTTCCTGGTATATTTTTTCGTTTAATGAACCTGTCACGTTAACATTCGGAATACTCCGATACCCGTATTGGTCGAGAACATCAGCCCATTTTCCAGCGAGAGTGATTGTGTTGTTTTCTCCGATAAAACCACAAGATGCCGGTTTTTCCTTGTCCGGACAAACTTGGATGCTGACCCAAGAGGGGGCTTCTAATTTTCCCGTGAAAGTAAAGACTCCGTTTTTCATTTTTACCGTGTCGCCAGTAGTAGGTTCTTCTCTTCCGACGGGGAGTGTCATGATTGCGATCCCGTTTCCGGCACCTTCAATGTTACCTTTGATTTGGTAACCTTCCGTGTTGGATTGACAGGCTAATGCGGTTAACCCGATCCATCCGATAAATGTCATTTTGTTCATTTTCCAAATATTTCAATTAGTTTTTGATCTAAGTTTTCTTGTGGCTCACCACCTCCGCCGTAACGACCGATGATGATTCCGTTTTTATCAATTAGAATTTTCGTGGGTAGCGTGTGAATACCGTACCATTCTCCAATATCTTCGCTTTTGTCATATCCTTCGGCTGTACGTTTTATACCGCTTAACACGTGACGGAAGTTCCCGATTCCATCTTCCTCGACTGCTTTTCGCCAAGCCTGTGGTTTCGTGTCGTCAGATGCGATACACACAATCTCGAATCCTTCGGGGGCATATTTCTTGTATAGCTCTTTGAGATGCGGATTCCCCTTACGACACGGGATACACCAGCTTGCCCAGAAATCTAGGAGAATGTATTTTTTGCCTTTTAGCTCTTCAAGATTGAGCATTTTGTCGTTAATGTCTTTCCGGTTAAACATGGTTGCGGGACTTCCGGGAGAACCTTGTTTTAGTTTTTTTATCTCTTCTGCGATCTCTTTACCGGAGCGGCTGTTTTTCACTCGTTCTGTCCAATGATTGTAAGCGTTTTCAACTTGACCGACAGGTAACGACATCAACCGGAAACGCATGAGGTAAGGGGATAGATAAGAGTCGGGATGGGTTTTGATAAACTCATCCGTGATCACGTCCATACGCTCGTTATAAGGTTCAAATTGGTCACGGATGGCTGCGGCCTTTTCATGGTCTTTTTCTGCTTTATAAGCTTCTGTAAGTGGTCGCATCTCTTCCCGGATTGGTGCTTGCTGACGATTTAGTTCTTGTTCTTCCTCGTTTGTTTTCGAACCGGAAAGCTTGAACTCTTTGAATTTTCCAACGACAATTTCCAATTGCATATCGGAGGCCTCGATCCAGAAGTCTGTGAGATTCGGGTCATCCATGTAGCGAACGGTTGAATCCAATCTTAATGACATATTTGTCGGTTCGGAAATCATTCCTTCCAGTTGGAACTTTCCATTTTTTACCGGAACATTCTTTTGTACGTACTGTTCGTTATTGTCTGTATAACCAAATAGGAGATGGCCGGACGTCATTCCTTTTATTTCTCCGCGTAGCGTGAATTTATTATTTTGTGCGTGGAGTATTGTCGTGCTTAGTAAGAGCACGACAATAAAAAACAGTGATTTCTTTAACATATGGCGAATTTTTAGATTTTACTATATCCCGGATTCTGATCCCCAATCGTGGGATTTTTTTCGAACTCGGCAGCTGGGATCGGGAGAATGATATAATTTTTCTCCCGGATGGCCGGTTTTACTTTTAAGATGACTTCCATGGGGAAACGAAGTAGCATGCTCCATTCGATTCCATCTTCAAACATGAGGTTTTTCACCGTCTCTTTGTAGATTTCATAAAGCAATTCATCCCGGTCTGTGATAGCATCAATTTTTGTAAAGTCCGTGATCCCGGCGTGTCCCATGACGGTTTTCAAAGGTTCCTTGGCGTCACCCAGGTCTTTTCCGGCACGAACCGTAGCCTCTGCTTTTAACAGGTACATTTCAGTTAGTCGAATAGCATAACATTCTTCGATTTTCTCACCAACGTATTTTGTTATGGCATAAATGGTATCCTTGGGACTCAGTAACCCAAGCATCCATTCTTCTCTGGGATCATCTTTCAATAAATTTTTGAACATGGGAGTTGCTTTGTATTGAGCCGAATTATTATATATATAGGTGTCATATCGGGTAACCTGATTCGGAAGAGGTTGAATACCTAACATGACTTCTTTACTCGTCAATCCTTTTGTTTGGAAAATATCCCGCACGTGTTCTTCAAGTTCGTAAGGACCATTCTCGATGATGTCGCTTGTGAGCGTGATCACTTCTTCATAATCCTCGGTATTTCCCCGTAAGATCAAAACTCTTGCTTTTAAGGCTTTGGCGATCCAGCGGTTGCTGTAAATATTCTTATTTTCCAACGGGGCATTTTTGATGCCTTCTTCTAAATCTTCCAAAATCAGTTTATACGTGTTTTCCACGTTATCTCTTGATTGTGCAATGTTCGTGGTCGTGACAAATTCGTCACGTAGTAAAGCTCCATACTCGCTTTTCGTATCGTAGAATTGAGTGAAATACCGGAGTAAATGATAATGTCCGTAAGCACGCATGATTTTAGCTTCTGCGATGATTTCTGCTTTCCGTTCTCCCTCAAACATAGAAGTGGGTAGGGGTTCCATTTGTGAGATTACCCCGTTTGCCGCATTGATTAGAGTGTAGCAATAACTCCAGATCCCTTCAACAGAACCGTCGGTGGCTTGAACGGATGCATTTTCATCTAAATTTCCCCCGCTGGTTCGTGTGATATAACCGGAAAGATAAGCGGGAACGATTTCTTGAGAGTATCCCCATTGTGTACTAGGTGTACCTCGGTCGTCACCGCCTTCGGCGAAACGGTAATATACCCCGTTTAACGCAACTTCCGCACTTTTTTGATCCACGATCACGTTTCCTACTACTTTTGATTGTGTGGGTAAGGCATTTAGTTGGTCATCACAACTCATTTGTGAAAGAATACCCAAAAAGGACAATATATAAATAATGACTTGTTTCATGATTCTATTTTTAGGATTAGAAATTAATTCTTATTCCAAAGGTGTATGATTTCACCGTAGGATAGGTGCTGACATCCCGTCCTCCTCCGATAACACTGGTCGGATCGTCACTGACTTCCGGGTCCGGTCCGGGATAGGAGGTGATTGTGAACACATTGGTTGCCGTTCCATATACGGATGCGGATTTAATCCGAACCTTCCGACAAATGCTTTCCGGTAGATTATAGCTTAATGATAGAGTTTTCAGCTTTAAGTAAGAGGCATCATATACGTTAAGACTACTTAGCATATAAGTGGTTGCCCACATACTTCTTGGGCGATTAGACGAGGTGTTGTCTTCACTATAATGATTTAACACGCGTGTACCTCTGTTAGCTAAGCTTGACATACCGGAGTCGCTGACATCTTTTTGGTAGATAAGATCGTTACCGTATGAAAACGTAAATAAAGCAGTCAGCGTGAATCGGTTCCAGTTGATCGTGTTCGTGTACCCGCCGAAGAAATCCGGTGTGGCGTGACCTATAACATCTTCTTTCCAAAAACCATCCTCGTATTCGTAAGCGATGTCTCCTAGATTTAAATAGGGGTCAAAAATTGTCCATAAGGAGAATTCTTCTCTTGCTGCCTCCAGTTGTGCTTGTGTTTTTATAATTCCCGTGGCTACTCTTCCGTATAGTAATCCTAAAGGTTCCCCCTCTTTTACAACACTTGTACCTAAATTCATTGCATCGCGATCATTCGGGTCGGAGAACGGACCACCGTTTATATCCAAAACTTTCGATACATTGCGAGAAATATTTAAATTTCCTGTCCAGCGGAAATCTTTTTTACGAATAAAGTCACCATGTATGTCGAACTCTAATCCTTGATTTCGTATTTTGGCAATATTGAAAACGACGGTTGAATAAGAACTACTCGGAGCCGGAGTCATGTTAAGTAAAGTTCCGTCAGTAACCTTGTGGTAATATCCGAAAGTACCTCCTAAACGCCCGCGCATGAAAGAAAAGTCTAAACCAAGGTCTTTTTGTACGGTAGATTCCCATTTGATTTTGTCGTTTCCGAGTTGGGTAGGAATCAACGCGTTCTTGTCTCCGTAGGATACCGGGCTGTAAAGTGTGCGCCACATATGGTCTCCAATACTTTGTGTTCCGGTTTTTCCCATACTGGCTCGAACTTTGATTTCGTCAATCCATTCAACCATGTTCAAGAAGTTCTCTTCCGAAATTCTCCAAGCGATAGCCCCGGAAGGGAAGAACCCGTATTGATTGTCCGGTGCAAATTTTGAAGAGGCATCGGCACGTCCCGTGAAGGTGAATAGATAACGATCTTTCCACACGTAGTTAGCTCTAACATAGAATGACAGTAATGAAGTCCGACTTTCCGGATTAGAACCTTTTACATTAGCCGCGATGGATGCGGAACTTAAATTGTTCAGGTAATCATCGTCCGGATAACCGCGTCCACTTGCCGAGAAGTAGTCTTTCCGGTGATCTTCCCATGAAGTTCCCGCCAGCACGTTCAATCTGTGGTTTTCGTTGAACTCTTTGTCGTAGGTTAACGTGTTCTCGAAGAAAACGTCAATTACAGTTGATTGTGCCTGTGTACCCATTCCTCCTTGAGAATCCTCCCGTCCATAGAATCCTCCGACTTCAACAAAACTCGGAACGTAATTTAACTGGTTATAATTATTATAATTGATTGAAACGGTACTCTTGAATTTGAAATCTTTCAAAAAGGTGACTTCTCCGGCCACGGAACCCATGAAAGAATACGTTTTTGCCCGGTTTGTTCCGGCTGCTACGGCCAATGGGTTTTGATATCCCCGGTAGTCATTGTTCAAGTCGCCGAGGGCGGCATAAGTTCCGTCTTCATTATACGGGGAGAAAGTTGGAGGTGCGGTAAGTGCTTGACCGTATATACCGTTAGTGATATTGTTTTTCGTGTACCCGAAATTTAAATTGGTATATAATCTGAAGTAATTCGAAACATCGGTATCCAAACTGATTTTTCCGGAAATTCTCATGAAGTCGGTTCCGATCAAAGTTCCGTCTTGTCCGGTATACGAGAGAGAGGTATAGTACCTTGAATTAGCTCCACCTCCGGCAACTGAAACGTCTACGTTCTGAGAAGTTCCTGTACGTAAAACCAAATCAAGCCAATCCGTGTCTGCATTTCCAAAGAAAGCCGGATCGTTTATGATGCGTTGCGCTTGCTCAACCTGGCTACCCGTCATCGGTTTACCTGCATCTTCTCGTGCCGTAAGGAATCTTTGGGCCGCGTCCTTCAGTGCTGATTTATATTGCTCTGCATTCAAGACTTTTTCTTTGATCGGGTTCGTAAAGCCAATATAGTAATTTAGATTTAATTGAGGTTTCGTGTCTTTTCGTCCTTTTTTGGTGGTGATGATCACGACTCCATTGGCGGCTTTCGACCCGTAAATAGCCGTTGCTGATGCATCCTTTAAGATGTCGATGCTTTCGATATCCGCTATATTCAAACCCGATAGATTATTCAAACCGCGAGAGAAGGCTCCTTCCACGCTATTGTTGAAGTCATCCCCGTAGTTGGCAGCCTCCAACGGGTTGGTAATATCCGATTGTCCGTTGATGTAATTGTCTGAAACCACGGTTGGAATTCCGTCAATCACGTATAGTGGGTCATTCGTTCCCAACAACGATGCACCACCGCGGATACGGATACGAACTGCACCACCGGGGGAACCGTCTGCCTTTACCACGGAAACACCTGATGCTTTTCCGGCCAACGCGTCGTCCACGCTGATGAACGGTACATCCCTGATTTCTCTTGTTTTTACGGATGAAACAGATCCCGTGAAGTCTTTCTGTTTGGTGGTTCCATATCCCACGACAACTACCTCGTCAACTGCTTTCACATTTTCCCGTAAAACCACGTCGATGGTATCTTTACCCGTGTAAGCAATTTCTTGTGTCTGCATCCCGACGAACGAGAATACAAGTGTAAAGTTTTGACCGATATTGTTCGGGATAGAGAGTGTGTATGTGCCATTCATGTCAGTGGCAGCACCGAATTCTGTACCTTTTACTTGGATGGTCACCCCGGGTAGGCTTTGTTTTTGTTCGTCCCGCACTTTACCAGTGATTCGAATCGCTTTCACTTGTTGCGACGGTTGTTTTTTTAATTTGGGAGAGATGATAATCACATCGTCTTCAATCGTGTAATTCAGTTTCGATCCGGCTAGAAAGACTTGCAGGACTTCTTCGATCGTGGCTTCCTTCAATTCAATCTGTTTTGTCGGTAATTGCTTGATCTCTTCGTGATTGTAAAGAAACCGGTAATGGGTGAGTTCTTTTAATTGTTGGATCACCATTTCTGCTGGAATCCGGTCAATTTTAAAATTAATCCTTTCCGTTTGGGCTCTTCCTTCTGCAAATGATGCAAGAGTGAATCCCATGATCATGATAAATGTTAGCTTCATGATTCTGTAACTTTTTGACAACACTTTTCCTCTTAAGTGACAAGTGTTTCTGTTTTTTTTCATAACTTTGTCATTTAGTAATTCAACTTCGTTTGAGTTCCGCCGGAGTAGGGGTCGAAGTCTTCTCCGGCTATTTTATGTATTTTAGAATTCTATTCTGGTGTTATCGTGATTGTTTTTCCGTTGATCGAGAAAGATATATTTGTCGTTAATCCTATCATGTGTAATACTTTCTCTATATTTTCGTAGCGGTCTATTTCGCCACTGAAATGCAAGTTCTTGACTTTTGGCCCAACGAAGAAAATGTTTACATCATACCAGCGAGCCAGTTGGGCCATGATATCTTCTAGGTTTTCGTTGTCGAAAAGAAATCGTCCGTGACGCCATGCACTTTGTTGGCGGGCTTTTATTTTTATAACGTTTACTTCGTTTGCGGTATTTAACACGGCTTGTTGATTGGGAACCAACTTGAATTCTTTGTCGTTTACCTGTAACCCGATCGAGCCTTCTTCAAGCGTCGTTTTTTGGAATGAATCGTCCGGGTAGGCTTTCACGTTAAAGGAGGTTCCGTAGACCCGAATAGCCGATTTGGATGTTTTCACGATGAAAGGCATCTTGTCGTCGTGTTGTACTTCGAAATAGGCTTCTCCTTCCAGTTCGACCTCCCGCTTGTCTCCGGTGAAAAAGGTCGGGTATTTTAAACGGGTATCCGCGTTCAGCCAGATTTTGGTCCCATCAGCCAGTACGATAGCAAATTCTCCGCCTTTGGGTACGACAAGCTTGTTGATTATCGGCCTTCCAGAAGTTTCGGTATGTTTTAATTCATTACGATTTACGATCACGGAAGAGTCTTGTGATAACACGGCTTGCATGTTTTCCTTGATTTCGATTACCTTTTTATCCCCAGTATACAAGGTTGCTTTAAAGCCTCCTGCTTGGATTTGCGCAGGGGGAGAGGGAACTATCGCTTTCTGCTCGGGATAGAGCCAGTAGGCGCCAGCGGCGAATAATAGCATGATGGAGGCGGCAATACCCGCAATTCGGTAGCGAATGATTCGAACCCGGTGTTTCCGGGAGGCTTGCCATTTTTTCCAATCCCGTTCTAATCCGGTATTCAGACGCTTGTATTGTTCCAGGCTGTTTTCCACATTTTGCTTTGATAAAACTTCCCGCACGACTTTCTCGTTGCTTGGGTCTTCATCTTTCCCGGGTAATGAAGCCGGGTTTTCCTCTTCGTTGCTTTTCCCCGTGAGGTAATTCCCGATTCGGATGGCTTGTTTTATCGTTTCTTCAATTTGTGTCCTCATGATTTGGTCTTAATTTCATATATGAAACACCCTCATCGCGATTTGGATGGAGACAAAAAGTGACTTTTTTGAAGAAAAAATGAAAATATTTTAATATGGTCTGATAATTAAAATGTTATAAAAATAAAAAAGATTACTTTTTGACTTGTAGGGGAAACGGGATGATCTTTTAGAATGAAATCACACGTGCACCACCACTTTTTCCTTTTCCCTTGGAATTGATTTTCATACGAATCTTTCGAAGACCGCCACCAAGGTCGATTCCTGCTTGTGGGTTTTGCTTTAATTCTTGAAGTAATACATTATAATCTTCTGCAAAGATGCATAATGTTTTTGCAATCTTTTGGCTTGTTTGTCAAATGATTCAGAGGTTTCAATATTATAGTTCATCTCGCAATTCTTGAAGTAATTCTGTAGCAGGTCTTGTCCTTTTTGCTTTTATATCTTTCACTCCCGCTTCTATCCCGGCAAGACTTTCTTCTTTTTTTATTTTTTCTTCTTTTTTTTTTACTAAGCTTGGTAAGTAAACGTTTTACTTCATCAAGTACTTGACGACTGTCAGTGGTCAGTATTTCGCATGCTAATTCCGCTTTATAAGCTTCAAGTTCCATACTTGTCATAGTGGATTCTCCTTTCTTTGCGAATTATCAATAAACAGAGATACTAAAAAAACGGATAGTTCTTTGAATCAAGATACTAAAATAAGTAGAGTTTTTAAATATTTCAGTTTCTCTCTTAACTCTGCATAACTTTTGGCTTTATGGCTTTTCACAGTAGAAACGGCAATTCCCAGTTCTTGGGCGATCTCTTCATTTGACTTCTCGTCCAGGGCAAGTAGTAATACTTTTTGTTCCATTGCCGTCAAATACTTAATCTCGTTGTGAATGATATGAAAAATCTCTTTTTTCATGATCGTTTCGTGCATGAAGTCGTCGCTTTCGAGGTATTGCAGGTTTTCAGTGAGGTATTTTTGATGTACTTGTTGATGACGGATCAAGTTCAGGCACGTGTTCCGGATGGATTTGTAGAAAAACGCTCTTATCGCAATTAGATTATTGAAATCCTCTTTACAATCCCAGTATTTCAGAAAGACATCGTGAACCACGTCTTTGCATTCCTCTTCCGAGGGAAGTAGGCTGTTGGCAAAGGAAACAAATAGGGCGAAATATTCCTCGTAAAAGATTTTCAGCGTCTTTTCTTTTCCGTTTTTTAACTCTTCTACCAAGACTTGATCACGATTGTTCATACACATACACGTTATACATTTACAAATATAGGATATTTTTGGTTGGATCAACGTATTTTAAATGTATTTTTGTCCGTGATGAAATATATTGAGTGGAACATAGATCCGGTTGCGTTTCGGGTAGGTGGGATCCCTGTCATGTATTACAGTTTATTGTTGATAGCGGGGACCGTGTTGTCCGTGTGGATACTATAGCGTGTTTACAAGGAGAACGGGATGTCGTGGGAGCATTTTCAAATTCTCGTGATATGAGTATTGGTGGCTCGTTTGGTGGCATTGTTTGGTTTACGAATATTCATATTATATCATTCATCCATTGGAGATACTGCTCCCGATACGGGTGCAACCGGATGGAGAGGTCGTTTTTTTCTCTCTGACTAATTCGATAGACTCTTTGCCTGTCATGTGTTCAATGTCAATCTCCACTATCAGCAGATGGTTAAAGTCTTTGTCTATTTCCGCTTCCCAACCCGGTTCGCCATGAGAATACTTGTCTGCCAATAATTTCAAGACTGCACGTTTCCCCGCCTCGTCCGTTAGGATATGGGCTTTACCGAAAATAATTACGCTCCGAAAATATGTGGTAAACTCGGCAGGCTTGATGTCATCCCGTTCCACCACGCAAAACGATACTTTGTCATTCTGCATGATGGCATCCACCTTGTGTCCTTTCATGGCACAGTGAAAATATATCCTGCCATCGATATACACATAACTGACAGGAACTGCATATGGATAATCATCGTCTCCGTGGAGGGCCAATGTTCCGTTAGTCATTCTTTCAAGGATAGCCACACTCTCTTCAGGTGGCAATAACTGCCGTTTACGGCGCATTTCTCTGAACATATAATTATGTTTTTTTTATACATATACGTTATACCTTTACAAATATAGAGCATTTTTGGTTGGATCAGCGTATTTAAAAATGTATTTTTGCCCGTGATGAAATATATTGAGTGGAACATAGATCCGGTTGTGTTTCGGGTTGCAGATATCCCTGTCATGTATTACAGTTTATTGTTGATAGCGGGGACCGTGTTGTCCGTGTGGATGCTAAAGCGTGTTTACAAGGAGAACGGGATGCCGTGGGAGCATCTCCAGATTCTCGTGATGTTGAGTATTGCCGGGTTATTCTTGGGGGCTCGTTTGGGGCATTGTTTGGTTTACGAGTACGAGTATTATTTTGCTCACCCGTTGGAAATTTTGCTCCCGATACGGGTGAAAACGGATGGAACTGTCATTTTTTCCGGTTACCAAGGGATGGCTAGTCATGGGGGGCTTGTCGGGTGGATAATTGCCATGGTAATTTATTCCTGGATCACGGGAGAGAAAGTGTTACGAACTCTTGCCACGATCGCTTTGGTTTTACCTTTAGCGGCAGGTTTTATTCGTTTGGGCAATTTAGCGAATTCCGAAATGATTGGTATAGAAACCGACGTGCCGTGGGCTTTTGTTTTTGAACGGGTAGATTTGGTTCCCCGTCACCCGGCTCAAGTTTATGAAGCACTGGCCTATTTTTTTACTTTTGGGGTGAATTTGCTTCTATATCGACGGATTGGGTTGGAGCGCTACCGGGGAGTGCTTTTGGGGAATACCCTCGTCCTTGTTTTCGTCGCCCGATTCCTAATCGAATTTATCAAGGAACGACAAGTTCCTTTCGAAGATCAGATGAACTTGGATGTGGGACAGGTGCTGAGTATTCCGTTTATTTTACTGGGAATATTTTTGCTGCTACGTGGGATGAAAGGTGGGAAGAATATGACTCAACGATTCAGGTAACGTGTGAAGAGAAAGGTTTGTTTCTGATTAACCTTAAATCCGCAACTCCATTCCCGAAGTGCTACCTACATAAAGAGGAATGAACTTTTGATTCGTAAGACAGCCATTAAGTCCTCGCATCCGTTTCAATACGCATACCATCCCCTTACCCCATAAAGCGACTTGAGGCAATACGCAATTAGTGGCCATCAAGTGATGTAAATCATCCGGAAGAAGTTTTGAAGGCTTCTGCATATGCATGGTTATCGGTGTAGATGTTCAGCACATATTGCCTTGCAGTCTTAATCCACTTGGCAGGTACTGAAATGAATTTGAAGACAAACGTCTTGATACGGCTGGTTTCCTTAAGCCCGAACTTCTTCACTTCAATCCTTTGCATAATGGCCTTGTAGAAATTGCGTATCAGTGCCGTCAGGAGCAAGAACACAGTATTTTCCGCCATGAAGGATTTAGGCAGTCTGCCCCATCCAAACCCATTGTTCATGTCATCAAAGATGCGTTCCTTGCCACCACGCATGTTATAGAACTCTACGATGTCTCTCATGGATGATTCGTAATCGTTGGTCAGGATGCAGCGGTATGTATATTCCCCCTCCCACAGGTCCGGTCCACTGCC
>ENA-USUG01006163-USUG01006163.1-human-gut-metagenome-genome-assembly--contig:-NODE-6163-length-12852-cov-4.917730_pt1 | contig 12852 bp, 10 predicted proteins | sample MGYA00250059_ERZ773394 | MGnify/ENA primary metagenome ERZ773394 (study PRJEB29103, sample SAMN06111957) | human gut metagenome | biome: human gut; feature: ankylosing spondylitis patient; material... | reverse complement strand
CTATTTTTTGCAAAGCTTCTTGATACTTATTGCTTTCATAGAGTGAATTGATTATTTCCCACACATAATGAACCCCAAAAGACTGCATACTAAGAAAGAAGCATTTTGTTAATCCACAACAGGAAATGAGGTCATTATGCATACTACATCTCTTTTTCGTCATTTTATGATAACGGTTGGCATCTCTGTTGCCGTATACCTTTTTATGACATTTCTTCTGCCTTATCTCTTCCCTTTTTTGCTTGCTTATATTTTGATGCGTATGCTCTGGCCTGTCATGGAATATTTGCACAATGTATGCAAATTTCCGCGTTTCTTTTCACATTATGGTACACTTATCCTCTTTTTTGGTGGAATCAGTGCTTTCTTTGGCGCGGTTATTTACAAGTTATATACACAGATCCGGTTGTTGTTCACCAATATACCTGCTTATCAACAGACTGCAGTTTCCTTTTTTGAAACACGTTGTGCTTCTTTTGGCCGCTGCATTGATCATCATTTTAACTTACATTTTGGCACGGCAAAGACTTTTTTATACGAGCAAATGGCTTTAATCGGAAAAAACACAACAAAATTTATGAATAACAACATATGGAAATACCTCTATTATATGCTGTCGCAATCGTTTCATATATTTGCTTTTCTTATCATTGTATGCGTTTCGATGATCATTCTGGTACGGGAAATGAAACCTTTACATGATATGTTTCGAAAAAGCCGCTATTTTACTCCGGTTCATTTTGTACTGACAAACGTAAAAGAGAGCGGACTTACTTACCTGAAAACCGAAGGGATCATTCTTCTGTTAAATGGTATCGTCTGCTCTCTTGCTTTTTTCCTGATACACAACCCATACTTTCTGCTGCTTGGCGTTACGATCGCTGTTTTAGATGCTTTTCCTGTTCTTGGAAGCGGTATGTTCCTGCTGCCATGGGGCTTTTTCCTATTCCTTTCAAAAGAATATCTGAATGCATCCATTCTTTTTACTGCCTACATTATCACCTTACTGATCCGTGAGATTTTAGAAGCCAGACTGCTTGGAGATGGTATGCATCTGAATGCTTTTGTCATGTTAGCTGCAATCTTTATCGGAATTGAGCTTTTTGGTATCGGCGGGATCTTACTCGGTCCGCTATCCTTAGTCCTGATCCGATCCCTTTTACAGCTGGCTTCCCCCTGATCGTATATTCTCATTTCTCGCTGTCCTATGCGAACATTTTCTAAGTTCTTAACTCTTGCTGTCTTACCCGGACATTTTCTTAATTCTCATCTCTTACTGCCTTGCCCGGACATTTTCTTAATTCTCATCTCTTGTTGACTTTACCGGACATTTTCTTAATTCTCAACTCTTGCTGACTTGACCGGACATTTTCTTAGTTCAGCAAAAAACACTGCCAAAAGGCTGTTATCTGTACAGGCTTTTAGCAGTGTTCCTATTATACATTATTAATTAAAGTATACCAGTTCTTCTTTTGGTTTCTGCGCTTTCTCAACCGATTCCGCATAAAAGACCGGTCCTTCTTCACCATATTCTTTCATATATTTGAATTCGAGTCTTGCAACTACGGTTACATATTCCTGGTTCTTATATGGTGCCCAGTCATCGGCTTTACACAAAAATCCCATATATTGCACATCATCCGCACAACATGTCATCGCCATACGTCCAAAGACCGCAAAGCCGCTTGGAAGTCCCGGTGGCTTCTGGATCATACCGGACACACGCATGGTCTTGCCGGTGTAAGTTTCAGGATGATCTAACATATCAATATACCAGATACCAAAATCATCTTCCGAAATATCAATAATATCTGCATTGATATCAAATGGCATTTCATCTTTCATCTCATAGAATGCATCGTCTTCTGACTCATATACGATCTGTGCTCTTGGATTGACCGCTTTTATGCTTCCACGGATCGCATTTTTATTTGTCTGAAGTGTACAGCGATTGATAATGATCATTTCTGCCATTCTGAACTGATCTACCATCATAGATGGCATATTCTTCATATACATCTGGAATGTCTCATCATTTGCTACATCAATCGTCTGAAAGATAACTTCTCTGTCAAAGCAGATTTCTTCTAACTCGTCATACATTTCCGGGATATGCTTTGTCGGCCACATTCCATTGTATTCAATAATGATCCGGTCCGGGCGATGTTTTTTCAAAAACTTCTCGACTACTTTGCCATTGAAGCTTTCCTCGTCTTCGATATACTCGCAGACCGCTTTTGTTTTCTCTAACATCGCACTTTCATACTCTTCCTCGCCTTCTTCACACGCAAGGATCAATGTCTTGGCTTTATCATCAAACATATCATCCGTCAAAAGGTCACGGATCAGACTGGTCTTTCCTGCCTCTAAAAATCCCATGATGACATATACCATCATTTCTTCTTTTTTCTTTCCAAACATAGATAACCTCATTTCCATTTCTGTTACAGCTAAAAAGCTGTCTTTGGTCATTTATTATGATACTTTAAATAATTCCTTGATCTTATCTTCTTCCAGATTAGAACCGATCACACAAACTCGTCCTGTAAAGTCTGCCGCACCACGACGTACTTCTGTCTCTTCCGGGACAAGATCAAAGTGGAACCACTCTCCCTCTGCTGCCGGAACGATTCCTTTCGCACGTAGTACTTCGCCAAACTTCTTGTCTTTTGCTAACTGATCAATGATCGCAGACAGCTCGTCTTCAGTGAATTTGTGAGCCGTCTCAATTCCCATGCTCGTAAATACATCATCTGCATGGTGATGTCCATGTTCATGATGATGTCCGCATCCGCATTCTCCATCGTGATGGTGCTCATGGTCATGATGATCATGTCCGCATCCGCATTCTTCATCGTGATCGTGCTCATGGTCATGATGATCATGTCCGCATCCGCATTCTTCATCGTGATCGTGCTCATGGTCGTGGTCATGTCCACAGCAGCATTCATCACCATCATGATGATGGTGATGATGTTCATGCTCATCTACAAGTTCTTTTTCTAACGAATTGATCTTTTCCATGGCTTCTAAGATATTCTTACCATTGATCTGATCCCACGGAGTTGTGATCACAGATGCTTCATCATTCTTTTCACGTATCATTTTCAAAACGGTTTCAAGCTTTTCTTCTGAGATATTCTGTGTACGACTTAAAATAACCGTTCCGGCATATTCGATCTGGTTGTTATAAAACTCACCATAATTCTTCATATACATTTTGCACTTTGATGCATCTACAACAGTTGCGGTACTGTTGATCACTACAGAATCACCGATATCCTGTACTGCTTTTACGACATCAGAAAGTTTACCGACACCTGATGGCTCAATGATTACTCTGTCTGGTGTGTATTTTTCCAAAACTTCTTTTAATGCTTTGCCGAAATCACCGACTAAAGAACAGCAAATACAGCCGGAATTCATTTCTGTGATCTGAATACCTGCTTCTTTCAAAAATCCGCCATCAATACCGATCTCACCAAATTCATTCTCGATCAGCACAAGTTTCTCTCCCGGAAAAGCCTCTGCAATTAACTTTTTGATCAAAGTTGTCTTTCCTGCTCCTAAAAAACCTGAAATAATATCAATTTTTGCCATTGTTTTTCTTCCTTTCTATGATCATTTTAATTATTTTCTGCATATATATAGTATATCAAACTTGTCAAATTTCTAATATAGTTTTTTTGGTTGCCTCATACATCGCAATGCTTGCCGCGATCGGAAGATTCAAGCTGTCAATCCGATTTGAATGTGGAATGATCACGCTTTGTCCGATCTTTGAAAATTCTGCTGGAAGTCCTGTTGCTTCATTACCAAAGATCAATGAGAAACGTCCTTTCGGGCGAACATCATGCAAGCTGCACTTCGCATCCAGCATAAATGGATATAATTCTCTTTCACCATATACCTTTTGGTATTCTTCAAATGAATCAAAATATACAAAATCGGTTGAAAATATCGCTCCCATAGATGCTCTGACGACTTTCGGATCAAATGCATCAACAGCCGGGCGGATAATCGCCATCTGGTTCATTCCAAAACCTAATGCACTTCGCATGATCGTTCCCATGTTACCTGCATTGGATGGGTTGACAAGCACGATATGGTTTCTCTGTGTTGAAAGTTTTGATGTAAACTTATGGAATTCGCCGATCACATAACAGTTTTCTTTCTGCGACAATACATGAAAGATCTTATCCGTATAGACCATTTCCACGTTAGCTTCTTTGCAAAGCAAGGTCAGCTTATCAAGTGTATCCCCTTTTTTCATTCCTGAATGAATAAATACCCTTGTTACACTTTCTTTCTTGAATTTGAGCAATTCAAAAGTCAAAGTGATACCTAAAGAATAGGATAGCTGATCTTCTTTTCGATATCTTTTATAGGTTGCCATAGCTTTCTTCCTTTCTCTAATGCTTATATGACTCTGTCAAAAAAGGGCAAAACTAAAGTTTTGCCCAATCGTTCTTCTATACTTAACACGCCTTTTTAATAAACCGGAAACTGTCTCCTCTCGTATTTGTGTTATAACAGGATCTGCTTTCACCATTTCCAGCGTGCAAGGCGATGACTTTGCACTTGTTACTTTGTTATTCTTTGATATAAATATCAATAGAGAGATTGCCTGCATCCGAGCTGAACGGAATACTAAACCACTCCGGTACAGTTGCCTTGTAATCTGCTCCCGCATAATAACTTGGCGGTGTAATGTCTATCATAATATTACTGTTTGCAAATACAGTTGCCGCATTGCCGGCTACCATATTGCCAAGTTCTGATATCGCACTCTGTCCTAACGCATCAATCGTTTCTACCGGCCCCATCATCATTTTTGATACAATCTGTAATGCGGTTGGATGATCAATATTCAAAACAACTTCGCCCTCGAGGTTTCCTACAATGCCTAGCTTAATGATCGATGTCTCCGCAGGATATGATCCATTCGACATGGACGGTTTACCTATTTTAAGATCCAACATACACATATCCTTCATCACTTTACAGACTGATATTATGAATGGGTTGATATGTTCCGCCTTCACGATATCACCTTCCCTTCCCAGTACATTTACATTCATGCATTCTAACGCAAAAAGCAGTATAAAAGACTTTGCAGCCGATTTTTACTGCTTCACTATGATATATATCCACATGTTTCTTTTCTTTTGTCTATACGCAGATACCATAATAGTATAACAAATCTCCTAATAGCTGTAAACTTATAATACCAATAATTCCTCCAACAACCGTCTTTATTAGAAAAAATTTAGATTTGTAAAACTTTCCAAAATGCTTGGCTTATTTTTATATCATAATTTTTAAGCCATTGTGCATATTTTTTCTTAAACATTTTTGTTTGTCGTGAGGCAATAATCTCTTCTTTCTTTGCCTGCGTATCATCGGTATCATTATTTTCGATACATTTGATAATATAATATCCATCAGAACCTGTGAGCACATCACTCGTCTGTCCTTTTTCCAATGCAAAAGCTGCATCGATGGCTTCTTTCGAAAGCTTCGTCGTATCTCTTCCAATCGTAAGCTCCGCATCTGCTGCATCGGTAGTAGCTTTCGCAAAAGTCAGAAAATCGTCTGCCTGTGTAAGCTGTGTTTTTAACTGTTGTACTCTCTTTAACGCCGTAACTTTCTCCTTTTCATTCAACTCCACTTTTTTACCTGATGCATTGGTACCATTTGTGATCACTTCAAGATACTGGATCTTGATCTGCTTTGCTTCTTCATCGGAAATATTATTATCCACATCATCTGTTGCAACATAAAACATCTTATCTGCCAGTGCATTTTCTTCATAAATGTCCGATAAGCTCTGTACAGAGAGATAGTATTCCTGTTTATCCTGCTGTGTTGCGGTCTGGATCATCTCTTCGGCTTTTTGGACTGCTTCGTCTTTTTCATCATTAGTCAGCTTGACTTTCTGTTCTTCGGCTGCTGCTTTGATCACTTTGAGCTGTGTAACCATATTAATAACTTCTTCCTTCGCCTCATCTCCGATCGTTGTATCTTTTCCAACGGAATACGACCAGATTTTCTCTCCAAAACTGCCTTCATACTGGTTCTTTAAAAAATAACAATAATTTTTCACTTCGCTGTACTTGATCCCCTGATCTCCTACTGTGATCACAATAGAGCTATCCGTAATATCTCCTTTTTCTAACTTTGCGCTCTTCTTTTTTATTGAGCCGCTACATCCTGTGATACTTCCTGCCACCATAACGCCTGCTAAAAGCAACGCGACTATTCTATTCGTTCTTCTCATAAATTCCTCCTATGTCTTCTATAACTTTCTCTATCATATCAAAAAGTTCCTGCGTTGTGTTAACTTTTACTTTTTGCACTTTTGCCACCCCCGGTGTATATCGGGTAGTCTGTGGCATTTTCTTTTGATTCTGGTCGATCAGATAAATAAAATACGGCTTTTCGGATGGCATATAGCGCAGCTTTTCTTTGTAGCTTTTTAACATCTTTGCTGCTTTCTGCCCATCCACAACGCGGCTTTCATGCAAAAAGAACCGGATTCCATTTGGCTTTTGTATAATCTGCTCAATCCCTGTCTGATGTGCTTTTGCTTTGATCCTTGCAATATATAACAGGTTCTGTGTCACTTTCGGAATATCACCGAAACGGTCGATCAGTTCTTCCTGCATATCACGATAATCTTCTTCATTCTGTATCTCTGCGATCTTTTTATACATATCTAACTTCTGATATTCGCTCGGTATATATTTAGCCGGGATCAAAGCTTCTACCTGAATATCGATCTCTGTCTCAAATTCTTCTTCAATCGTCGGATCACCTTTCAGACGACGGACTGCATCATTTAACATTTTACAATACAGGTCATAACCAACTGCTTCCATATGACCGGACTGTGCTTCCCCAAGCAGATTGCCTGCTCCTCGTATCTCCAGATCACGCATGGCAATCTTAATACCCGAACCAAGTTCGGTGTACTCACGGATCGCTGCAAGTCTCTTTTGTGCGACTTCTTTGAGTGCTTTATCTCTTTTATACATCAAAAATGCATATGAAGTACGGTTCGATCGTCCTACGCGTCCGCGAAGCTGGTATAACTGTGACAATCCCATCCGGTCCGCGTCATCTATAATGATCGTATTAACATTCGAAATATCCAGACCGGTTTCAATGATCGTCGTTGCGACAAGCACATCAATCTCACCATTGATAAATGCCATCATAATATTTTCGAGTTCTCTCTCACTCATCTGACCATGTGCAAACGCTACATTAGCATCCGGTACCATTTTCATGATCTCTGCTGTTACTTCGTCAATATTTCTGACACGGTTATATACATAATATACCTGACCGCCTCTGGCCAATTCACGATTGATTGCTTCACGGATGATCTCTTCATTATGCTCCATAACAAATGTCTGGATCGGCAGACGATCGATCGGCGGTTCTTCCAATACACTCATATCACGAATACCGACCAGACTCATATGCAAAGTACGCGGAATCGGTGTCGCACTCAATGTCAAAACATCGACATTTCCTTTCATCTGCTTGATCCTTTCTTTGTGCGTCACACCAAAACGCTGTTCCTCATCCACGATCAAAAGTCCGAGATTTTTAAATGTAACATCTTTTGACAAAAGCCGATGTGTTCCGATGATAATGTCGACTTCTCCGTTTTTGAGTCTTTCCAATGCTTTCTTTTGCTGTGCCGGTGTACGGAAACGTGACAGCATCTCCACAGTGATCGGGAAATCACCGAGTCGTTCCATAAAAGTGTTGTAATGCTGCTGTGCAAGGATCGTTGTCGGAACCAAAAAAGCGACCTGCTTGCTGTCATTGACTGCTTTGAACGCAGCTCGCAGCGCAATCTCTGTCTTGCCATAACCGACATCACCACAGATCAGGCGATCCATGATCTTCGTGCTTTCCATATCCCGTTTGGTATCTTCGATCGCTTTTAACTGATCCTGTGTCTCTTCATATGGAAAAAGTTCTTCAAACTCATTTTGCATCGGTGTATCCTGACTAAACGCATAACCCTGCATCTGTTGTCGCTTGGCATACAAAAGCACCAGATCTTTGGCGATCTCCTGTATTGCGGTACGAACACGCGACTTTGTCTTTTTCCATTCGTTTGAATTTAACTTGTTTAGTTTAGGCTTTTTCGCACTCTGGCTTGCAAACTTCTGTAACACATTCAAACCAGATACCGGAACATACAAATTACCGCCATCTCCATATTCGATCTTAACAAAATCTTTCGCCACACGGTCAACCTGTACTTTTTCAATTCCTTTGTAAATGCCCAGTCCATGATTCTCGTGTACGACATAATCACCAATGTTGAGATCATGGAAACTCTGGATCACTTTGCCGTCATATTTTTTCTGGCGTTTTCTCTTCGTTCTGGTCTTTGCGCCAAAGACATCTCCTTCTGTTACGATAACAAATTTTGCTGTCGAATAAATAAAACCTTTGCGCAGATATCCATACGATACCATGATCTGTCCTGCCGACAAGGTCGTATCCAGTGTTTCCCGGTAAAAAGATGCCACTCCCTGGGCATTCAGGTCACGGCTCATACGCTCCGCGCGCGTTCGGGAAGCCGAAAGAACGACAACACGATAACCGGTCTCACTCCATTTTTTCAGATCTTCGATCAAAAGATCATAATGTTTATTATAAGAACCGATCGTCTGTACATGCAATGCATAACTTTCATTGACTTTAATCTTCTTTGGCAGTGTGTCTAACATGGTCAGATAAATTGTTCTTTTCTGTTCTAACATAGCAAGTGCCGACTCTGCACTATATAACAGTTCCATCTGCTTTGGCAGGATATATCCCTTTTCAAGTCTGCCTTCCATACTCTCACGAAATTCCGTTTCAATTGCTTCTGCTTTCTCCATGCAAAGTTGTACATCATCAACAAAGAACAGTGTATTTTGACGATCAAAGTAATCAAAGAAACTGCCCTGTCCGATTGAAAAATACGGCACAAAGCTTTCTAAGCCATCTCTTTGTCCATATTCCCGGTACTCTTCTTCTAACGCTTTGATCATCTCATTGCATCGGTTGACGGCTTCATGATTTTTCTCTTTTCGAAAATGCTCGATATTCTTTTTCTGATCCTTTTTCATTGCTGCAAATGCTTCTGTGATCTGTGCTTTTGTCACAATAAATTCAGAAGCCGGAAAGATCATAAGGCTCTCGATCCTTTCGATCGAACGCTGGCTTTCGACATCAAACGAACGGATCGTGTCAATCTCATCTCCCCAAAGTTCTACACGATAAGGACAGTCTGCCGTAATTGGGAAAATATCCGCAATCCCACCACGCACAGAAAAATCACCGGGATTTTCGACCTGACTTTGCCTTTTGTATCCCATGTCGATCATTCGGACAATAAAATTTTCAAGATCCATCGTATCGCCTTCCGTCACAAATTGCATGGCTCTCTGATAAACCGATAGGTCGAAAAGATGCTCCATTCCAGCATCCATTGTTGTGATGATCGTTCCATTTTCCTGTGTCAAAAGTGCCTGTATCGCTTTCAGACGTTCGACCGTGATTGCATTTCCATGTACATCGGCACTGTAAAAGATCACATCCTTTGCCGGAAAATACAATACATTTTTATCAAACATCTTATAGTCTTCAAGCATTTCTCTGGCTTTGATCTCATTTTGCACGACAATAACAGACCATCCTTTTTCTTTTGACAGTCCGTAAATAAAATGTGCCTTTTGCGAATCCATGCAACCTGAAATATGCATAGGCAGACGTTCTCTGTCTATGCATTCTTTGGCACTGCTATATGCATTTATCTCCTGTAAAGGCTGTAATAACGTTTTCATTTTTCCCCTCTTTATCCGTTAAACCGGTTCATGGCGGTACGGGTATCCTCCGTGATCATGACTTCACACGCCTGTACTACTTTTTCTAATGCTTCCCGGATCACCGGTTCTTCTTCTTTGGCGAAACGCCCCAGAACATAATCGGCAAGATCCCAGCCTTTTGGCTTCTCTCCCACACCGATGCGGATCCTCGGAAATTCCTGACTTCCCAGATGTGCAATGATATTCTTGATCCCATTGTGACCGCCTGCACTTCCTTTTTCTCTGATACGAAGCTTTCCCGGAGCCAGATTGATATCATCATAAATAATGATCAGCTCATCGGTCGGATCGACCTTATAATAATCAACCAACTCTCTGACACTTTCCCCACTCAGGTTCATATAGGTCAATGGTTCTGCCAAAAGCACCTTTTGACCGGCAATCACACCTTTGCCGCAAAGTGCTTTGTGCTTCTTCATATCCAGTGAAATGTTGTTTGCATCTGCTAACGCTGTGATTGCAGAAAAACCAATATTGTGTCTTGTTCCATTGTATTTACTTTCCGGGTTTCCAAGTCCCACTATGATATACATCTTCGTTCTCCATTCTGCTAACTATTTCGTCATACCGTGTTCCGGTTATGTACCATGCCGTTTCTGTCCGGCACTACTGTTTCTTGTGTTTATACTTTGTAGTGCTGCTTTTATACCAGGTCACTAATAATGTTTATTAGTACGGACTTCACCTAAATGTACGGTTTCACCTTTATACTTTGCTAAAGCTTCATGATCGACAATATGACGGTTATCCATTGTTTTCATGATATCTACAATATGTACTCCACTGGCAACCGAACTGTCTGCAAGATTTAAGATCTGGTTGTCACGGAATGATAATACAAACGGATGTAAGATATCGGTCGGATTTTCTGTAATTACCAGACCTTTGTCTCCATTGCTCAGATCAACACAGACACCCGGCTGCAACACATTAATGCTGTCGACCAATGCCTGCACAACGAGCTGATCGTATCCGTTTGCTCCGTCTAAAAGGTAACGAAGTGCCGTAATCTCTGACATCGGTTCTTCTTCAAACTTCATCGCTGTCATAGTATCAAATACGGAAGCTACTTTTAAGATTTCTACCTCATTGATCTTTTTGGTATTTTGAATAACATCTGCATCTCCAATCTGATACAGATCACGCATCGCAAGTGTTGTTGTTCTCTTTACCCCTGCATCCAGCTCATAATCTTTGTTGATCAACTGATATCCTGCATAATAATAGGTATTGATCTTCTTTTCATCTTCCTCTGACCTCTCTTCTTTCTTGATCTTGCGCAGTGCAAGCGGCATCATAAGTTCACCGATATCATGAAGAATACCGCCAACGACCACATCAAGCTGTGCTTTAAAATCAAGTTCCATCTTTTTCGAGATCAGTGCGCATAAAATAGCTGTGTTCAATGCATGTTTATAAACATAATCTTCTGTACTGCGTAAATTTTGTACAAAATTAATCTTGTGGTATAAAGAACCGTATTTCTTGATCACCTGATTCGCAAAAGGATACATCCCCTTTGGTTCTTTCTGTGCTGCCACATCATCAAGGATATCACGTATTGTAAAGATCGCCATTGCCTGAAAACGCTCAAACTCAATATCATCTTCACTCATTGGCGGAACCGGCTCTGCCGGCTCAAGAATATAGACACCGATCAATCCAAAGTTCTGAATGCTGACAATACCCTGTCTGGTCAGTTTCGAATTACGTTCATACAGCATAACACCATTTTTATTATAAATGGGCTTTGCCAGGCGCATCCCTGTTTTCAATTCATCCGATTTTATAAATAACATATGCTTCCCTTACTCCTTTTCAGACCTTTTCTCCTGCAAATTACTCGTAACACGGTTATAAAGTTCCAATGCTGCATTATATCCCATGTTTTTCTGTCTGTGATTGACTGCTGCCGATTCACAGATAACTGCGATATTTCGTCCCGGACGAACCGGAATCGAATGACATACGACCTGATTGCCTAAGAATTCAATATACTGCTCTTCCAGTCCTAATCTGTCATATTCCTGCTCTTTGTCATATTCTTCCAGTTTAATGACCAGATTGATCTCCTGCTCATCCTTTACACTTTCTACACCAAACAATGTCTTGGCATCAATAATACCGATACCTCGTAATTCAATAAAATGTCTTGTGATATCCGGTGCACTTCCGATCAAAGAACTGTCGCTGACTCTCTTGATCTCAACAACATCATCCGATACCAGACGATGACCGCGATGGATCAGCTCTAATGCGACTTCTGATTTACCGATACCGCTTTCACCCATGATCAGAACACCTTCACCATAGATATCAACCAATACACCATGTACCGAACATCTTGGTGCAAGTTCTGTATTCAGCCAGCGGATCAGTTCTGCCATAAACGGAGAAGTTGCTTTACGGCTTCTCAAAAGCGGTACATTGTATTTGTTCGCCAGTTCGACGATCTCATCTTCGATCCAGATCTCACGGCAATAAATGATACATGGAGGCTTTGGTGATTCTTCACTGCCACACATAATGCGTTCCATTACCTCAACACTTCGTTCAATACCGATCTTTTGCATATAAGTATGTTCTACATGACCGATGATCTGGATACGGCTGGAATCAAAATAATCAAAATAACCTGCTAACTGTAATGCCGGACGATTGACCTCTGTCTGTGTGATCTTGACATGGTCGATATCGAGATCCGGTGTGCAATTCTCTAACTCTAATTTGTCTGCTAATTCCTTTAATGTTACATTATATCCACTACCTTGCATAATCTTTCCTCCATTCTTTTATTATGTACTCTCGGAATTTTCTAAACGAAATATTTCGAGATGGATTTTTGTTATACAATGACATTTTTGTAGTACGTACACGGTGTGTACGACGAGAAAATGGAAGCAGTATATCGAAAATCCAGCCGAAAGGGTTCGTTTGGAGAAGATACCGA
>ENA-USUG01006160-USUG01006160.1-human-gut-metagenome-genome-assembly--contig:-NODE-6160-length-12854-cov-5.528058_pt1 | contig 12854 bp, 8 predicted proteins | sample MGYA00250059_ERZ773394 | MGnify/ENA primary metagenome ERZ773394 (study PRJEB29103, sample SAMN06111957) | human gut metagenome | biome: human gut; feature: ankylosing spondylitis patient; material... | reverse complement strand
TTCCCTGTCTATCCGCTGTCCGCAAAACCATTGATTTTATTAGCTTTTTGCCGCTATCGCTATCACACCTCATTATTCGATAGACCCGGTTGGAATGAGATGATACGCCTTGCAGAAGCGGGGAAAGTCCAGACCGTTATTGTCAAAGATATGTCCCGCATGGGGCGGGATTACCTGAAAGTGGGCTACTATACCGAGAGTTTCTTTGCGGAACGTGATATTCGATATATCGCCATCAATGACGGTGTGGACAGCGACAAGGGGGACAACGATTTTACCCCTTTTCGCAATCTGTTCAACGATTTCTACGCGCGTGATACCAGCAAGAAAATCCGTACCGTCATGCGTGCCAAAGGAAACGCTGGGGAACACCTCTGCACCAACCCGCCCTACGGGTATATGAAAGACCCAGCGGACAAAAAGAAGTGGATTGTGGACGAGGAAGCTGCCGAGATCGTCAAGCGTATTTTTGACCTGTGCATTGCGGGAAAAGGCCCCATGCAGATTGCCAAGTTGCTGACTGCCGAACACATCCTGACTGTCAAGGCACATTATGCCCAGCGTGCCGGAAAACCGCTGCCTGAAAAACCATATCACTGGGACCCGAAATCTGTGGCGGGGATCTTGGAACGGCCAGAGTACACCGGTTGCACGGTGAACTTCAAGACCTATTCCAAGTCCCACAAACTGAAAAAGCGACTGTATAACGTCCCGGAAAACCAGCGGATTTTCCCCAATACACAGCCTGCCATTATTGATGAACAAGTCTTTGTGCGGGTACAAGAATTGCGGGAGAACAAGCGCCGTCCGGCCAAGCAAGCTGAACGGCATGACCTTTCAGCCATGCCGTCCTGCGACAATCAAATTACTTCCTTATGGGGGCGCGCCTTTCCGGTACAGCAGTCTTTCTTTTTTATCATATTCTATTTTTTCTGTTAATCTTCTCAGAATTTCCCGCTGGAACCACCGAAGGTATCACCGGAAGATGATGTATGGGTGCTGGAACCACCGTTACTATCCTCATTTTTCGGTTTTGCGGATTTTGATACTGTACTGTAGAGGTAAAAATCATTACTTCTGGTCACCTCCATACTGCCCTGCCGCACATAAGAAGCCGCCCGATCCTGTTTTCGCACAGTTTTCAGCTTTCTTCTCATATTTCCGGTCACCAGTAATCCTGCTACAAGCCCCACTGCAAGAGCGATCAGCAGATTTACCCCCACATCAAAAGGCTCCTTCGGAAGATTTTCCACATCGTATGGCTCTGCCTCATTTGCCTGTGTGATAAAATCGTCGCATTCAGTGGCAAACTTATGAAACGCTTCGTTATAATCACCGTCACTTAAATAAGGCTTCACCTGATCCATGATGTAGGACTGTCCGGCATCAGTAAACACTTCTATAGCATATCCGTGTGTTGCAATGGCCCAATTACGGTCTCCCATATCCAACAGGAATAAAATACCGTCACCATTTTCCCCCTGTCCATATCCACGGTCAATAAAATAATCCTCAGCATACGCCTGGGCTGTTTTTCCCTCAAGACTGTTAACGGTAACGATCACAACATCTACCTGATTCCGCTCACTGATCTCATCCAGAGTACTGCTCAGGTTCTCCTTCTGCTCTGCATCCAGAAGGCCCGCCTGGTCATCCAGACGGCTTACGGTGCCTGCCCATACCGGAAAAGCGCATGCCAGACACAAAAGGATTGATATCAAAAATACGGATATTCTTTTTTTCATGACATCCACCTCCCTACAAAACCCAGATCAGATACAGGATAATATAAGCGATCACACCCACGACCCCCGTTGTTCCCAGGAACCATCGTGCAAAAGCGTTCTTGTCTGTAGGCAGATTTCCCACAAATTTCCCTGTCTGACCATTCATGGCAAATATGTAATTATTGCCCTTCCACTTCGTCTGCAGGATCCATACGGGATATAACGCATATTTCGTTGTCCCGTTATGAAGCCGGATACTGGTGTTCTCCGGTACCACACTGACGTATCCTCTCACCGTATCCCGGAATGCAGCCTCTGTGCTGCGGCGGATACGCTCATTGGCACGTTCCTCACACTCGCTCGCTGTCACATCATATTTATCTGCAAAATATCCAGCCAGATACGCAGTCTGAAAATCCACCGCTTCTTTGAAATCAAAAGGCTCTATAGACTCCATCAGATCATTTTCCATGCTTGCAGAGCCATCCACCGGTACATGATCAAAACCAAGAGAACCACTTCTGTGCACTGCATAATAGCTGGTCTCCGTATAATCATAATCACTATCGCTCCAGAACCGGGTCTTTGTTGCACGGTAACGGATATCTGCGTCTGCGTCTGTGTCATACAGCCAGAACGGAACGTAGATACCCTTAACCTCGCTGATATGATTCTCTGACTTAAACGCTTTCGGCAGAAGCCGCTTACCGGTAAGATGCTTTTTCAGTTTCTCCTTTGCCGCTTTCTTGTCCAGCTTAAACGGGATCACATAATCAGGCTTCAGTGCACCGGACAGCTGCCCGGTCATTACCACCGGACTTCCGCAAAACGGGCAGGCCGTTGCTGCCGTATTGGCATCTCCCACGATCTCGCCGCCACAGGACTTGCACACATAGGTACGCAGACCCTCACTCTCCCCGTCCTGCCACTCACTGCCAGCCTCATCCGACCAGCTCATATCCTCAGGCTGCTCTTCCTCCACAGTCTGGGCATATTCCGATAACGTGCCAACATCAAACTCCGTATCACAAAACGGACACTTCATCTTCTGCACAGAACTGTCAAACTCTATGGAGCCACCACAGCACGGACACTTAAACTCCTGCATCTTCGCCATATATTCACCTCACTTCATCATTCTTTATCCAACAAACGGCAGGAGTTATCCTGCATTTTGCTCCTGACCATCTCTCTTTCCGATTTATACTGCATCCTCCGGTCCGAACGGATCACCGCATTCCGGGCAGAATTTCGGCGGATTCTCCGGATCTTCCGGTTTCCATCCGCACCTGCTGCAGCGATACTGCATCTTCTTCTCCGGCTTCTTCGCTCCGCAGTTCATACAGAACTTTCCTTTATTCACCGTACCGCAGGAACAGGTCCAGCTGTCCTCCACCGGACGCGATGCACCACACTCCGGACAGAATTTTCCCGAAGAAACCGCACCACAGCTGCAGGTCCAGGAACCAGCCGCAGCCCCTGCTCCGTTCCCTGCCGGCGAAACCGGCTGCGTTGCCTGCTGCTGTACGCTCTGCTGCTGCGTCTGCTGCTTCTGGCCCATCTCAAACAACTGCTGAGCATTCAGGCCACCTGCATTAGCAGCCATCCCCATGCCCATAAAGCCAGTCATAGCTCCTGCTGAATTAGAAGCCGCAGCCTTCATAGCATCCGCCTGGGCCCCGGTCAAAGTAGCCGCAGCCATAGCAGGATCACGCATCATAGCCGTACGCTGAGCCTGCTTGATCATCTCGGCATCCTCATCCGGCAATGTCACAGAACCAAGCGCCACACTGACCACCTTAAGCCCACGAAGCTCCTCCCACTTGGCAGAAAGTACCTCATTCATGGCATTCTCCAGCTCCGTATTATGAGTCACGATCTGATTCGGACGCATCTCCAGCTCCGAAAGCCTTCCGAAAGCAGGCTGCAGCGCACTGATAAACTCCGCCTTCAGCTGTCCGTCCAGCTCCTCTCTGGTATACTCCCGCTCCACATTTCCACACACATTCGTATAAAAAAGAAGGGGATCCGCGATCCTGTAGGAATAAACACCATGACATCTCACAGCCACATCCACATCCAGCCCGATTCTGGAATCCACAACCCGGAACGGGATCGGATTAGCAGTACCAAACTTGTTATCCACAAGCTCCTTGGTATTAAAATAATACACCCTCTGATCCTTACCCGTATCACCGCCAAAAGCAAACCTCTTCCCGATCGTATCAAAGGTCTTCCTGATTCCGTCACCCAGACTGCCTGAAAAAATACTCGGCTCCGTAGAAGCATCATACGTATACTCTCCCGGATCCGCGCAAACCTCAACAACCTTCCCCTGCTCTACGATCATCATACACTGTCCATCCGCCACAGCGATCCCGCTGCCGCTGGAAATAATATTATCACTCCCATGCTTATTGGAAGACCTGGAAGAAGACCTCTTCGTCCCCTTCACAACCATCACTTCTTTATCCATAGCCTCACAGTAAAAAAACTCCTTCCACTGATCCGCCAACGTACCACCCGCTGCACCCACAGCCGCTCTGATAAGACCCATAACTCCAACCCCTTTCTGAAAATTCATTCTTATTTACGATTTTACGATATTCCAAAGCTATCGTCACTCTCATTTCTGATAGTAACATCATTATTACACGAATTTTACCAAAAATCCACTTATTTCTATACAATATTACAATTGTCATATTCCCATCACATCCGCAATTCTAGGCACATCCGCAATCCCAGGCACATCCACAATCCCAGGCACATCCACAATCCCAGGCACATCCACAATCCCAGGCACATCCACAATCCCAGGCTGACAGCGCAGCGCCTCAGCCGTCCCATCACCCAAACCCAAACTCATCCACTGCAGTCGTCCAGCGCAGCGCTGACGACCCACAACCTACCGTCAAACGACACTCCTTTCTCACCGGAAGCACCAGCCGGGGAAGGGGATGCTGGATGGCTCTGCTTCTGCAGGAGGGGAGCTGATTCTTGGACGGCGAGAATCTGCGTTGTTTTTCAAAAGTCCGCTGTCTGAGCGGCAGCAGGCCGCGAGTTCGGACTTTTTAAAAACGCTTTTAGCAGATTTCCGGCGTCCTAGAAGCCAGCCCCCGACGAAGCCGCAGACCAGCCAGCATCCCCTTCCCCGGCGTACCTTCATCCGTCCATACACATACAAAAAAGACACCACGTCACAAAAAAACGCAGTGCCTTTCACATATTCCCGTTATTGCGAAAAAAGCATCAGGCAGAAGCCTGATCAGCCTTCTCAACCTCAGCAATCGCCTGCTTCCTCATAGGAATACGGCAATTCTTATTATTACCAAACTCAACAATAACATCTTCCTCAGTCATATCAATAACAACACCATAAAAACCACTGGTAGTAACAACACTGTCACCAACCTCCATGCTGTTCAACATAGTCTGAGTTCTCTTCTGCTCCTTCTTCTGCGGACGGATCATCATAAAATACATAATTCCAAACAGAACTACGATCCAGACAATACCAAGACCCGCGCTAAGTCCGCCAGCTGCCGCTGTAGATGATGCGATCATTTCAAATTCCTCCTGCTAAAAACAAATAATCTGCGGTACCCCCGCCGTTACTGACCTCTAAAAGTGTCACTTCGTACTATCATACACAAAAACCAAAAAACCTTCAAGGGTTTTCTTATAAAATCAAAGCAATTTACACAAATTTTATAAATAAAATTTACCGGTTCCCGTTGATCCTGCCTTCCTCAAAGCCTTCCAGACGCATCTTCTTATAAGCCGCAAAATTTCCTGCATCCAGCGCATCCCGGATTTCTTCCATCATATGATTATAGAAATACAGGTTATGCAGAACACAAAGCCTCATACCAAGCATCTCCTTCGCCTTCAGAAGATGACGGATATACGCTCTGCTGTAATGACGGCAGGTCGGGCACTGGCACTCCTCATCGATCGGTTTGGAATCCAGCTCATACTTTGCATTAAAAAGATTCATCTTGCCATGATTGGTATACACGTGACCATGACGGCCGTTACGGCTGGGATATACACAGTCAAAAAAGTCAATACCACGCTCAACCCCCTCCAGGATATTGGCCGGGGTACCAACCCCCATAAGATACGTCGGCTTGTTCTGTGGCAAATGCGGAACCACCTCATCCAGGATCCGGTACATCTCCTCATGACTTTCACCAACTGCAAGGCCGCCAACTGCATAGCCGTCCAGATCCATCTCCGCGATAGCCTGGGCATGCTCAATACGGATATCTTCATAAACAGCGCCCTGGTTAATACCAAAAAGAAGCTGGTTCTTATTAATGGTATCCGGCAGACTGTTCAGACGAGCCATCTCATCCTTGCATCTTTTAAGCCAGCGTGTTGTACGCGCTACCGATCTCTGTACATAATCCCTGTCTGCCACACTGCTTGGGCACTCATCAAAGGCCATTGCAATGGTAGAGGCCAGATTTGACTGGATCTGCATGCTCTGCTCCGGTCCCATAAAAATCTTATGACCATCGATATGAGAGTTAAAGTACACGCCCTCTTCCTTGATCTTACGAAGCTTCGCCAGAGAAAACACCTGGAATCCGCCGGAATCGGTAAGGATCGGTCTGTCCCAATTCATAAATTCATGAAGACCTCCCAGCTGCTTTACCACCTTGTCGCCAGGACGCACATGAAGATGATAGGTATTGGACAGCTCTACCTGTGTACCGATCTCATGAAGATCCACAGTGGAAACTGCGCCTTTAATTGCTGCAATTGTTCCTACATTCATAAAAACAGGAGTCTGGATCGTTCCGTGGACCGTCTTAAACTCGCCCCTTTTCGCTCTTCCTTCTGTTGTGATCAGTTTATATTCTGCCATTTCATTTCCCTTCTAAAAACATTTTAAAGTTGTCCCTGCCCGGCATCTGCGTTACAGGTACAGCCATAACCAGCTGCCGATGCAAATATCTTTCAAAACTTTTAGTCAATATCATAACACATTTTTTTCTTTACGGCTACTGATTGTTAAACTTTTACATTGCCATTTTTTAAACGATATCGTATAATATAGAATATTCGCTTAAAAATCCTTTATAATAAGAAGAAACAACACCCATCTGACAGAAATGTAAGAGTCGGGAAACCCCTGTATAGATACAACGAGGAGGAAATCAATTTTTTATGAAGAAACACACACTTGGAATTGACATTGGTTCCACCACTGTTAAGATTGCGATCTTAGACGAAAACGATACGCTTATCTTCTCCGACTATGAGAGACATTTTGCAAATATCCAGGAAACCCTTGCAGATCTTCTTCAGAAAGCTGAGGATCAGCTTGGTGAACTGACACTCTGTCCGGTCATTACAGGTTCCGGCGGACTGACACTTGCCAATCATCTGGAAGTACCCTTTGTACAGGAGGTTATCGCCGTATCCACTTCCCTGCAGAAGCTGGCACCAAAGACTGATGTTGCTATCGAGCTTGGAGGCGAGGATGCCAAGATCATCTATTTCGAAAACGGAAATGTAGAGCAGCGTATGAATGGCATCTGTGCCGGCGGTACCGGTTCCTTCATTGACCAGATGGCATCTCTTCTCCAGACCGATGCACCAGGTCTTAATGAATACGCCAAACATTACAAGGCACTTTATCCCATTGCGGCACGCTGCGGTGTTTTCGCAAAAACAGATATCCAGCCGCTGATCAACGACGGAGCAACCAAGGAAGACCTTTCTGCCTCCATTTTCCAGGCAGTTGTCAACCAGACCATTTCCGGTCTTGCCTGCGGTAAACCGATCCGCGGACACGTTGCTTTCCTTGGCGGGCCTCTTCACTTCCTTTCTGAGCTGAAGGCCGCTTTTATCCGAACCCTGAAGCTGGATGATGAACATATTATCGCACCGGACAACTCTCATCTGTTCGCAGCCATCGGCTCCGCCCTGAATGCAAAGCAGGATGTTACCGTTTCCCTGACTGAACTGAAGGAACGCATGCGGACCACCATCAAGCTGGATTTTGAGGTAGAACGTATGGAGCCGCTTTTTGCCACAGAGGACGACTACCAGGCTTTCCATGACCGTCAGAGTGCCTACAGGGTAAAAACCGGAGAACTTTCCACCTATAAGGGCAAATGCTTCCTGGGAATCGATGCCGGCTCTACCACAACAAAAACCGCGCTGGTAAGCGAAGACGGAACTCTTCTTTATTCCTTCTACAGCAGTAACAACGGAAACCCGCTGAAAACCACCATCAGCTCCATCAAGGAAATTTACAGCCTTCTCCCGGAAGATGCAGAAATTGCTTTTTCCTGCTCCACCGGCTACGGCGAAGCCCTGATCAAAGCGGCACTTCTTCTTGACGAAGGTGAAGTCGAAACAGTTTCCCATTATTATGCAGCTGCCTTCTTTGATCCTGAAGTAGACTGCATCCTGGATATCGGCGGTCAGGATATGAAATGTATCAAGATCCGTAACCAGACTGTTGACAGTGTACAGCTCAACGAAGCATGTTCCTCAGGCTGCGGTTCTTTTATCGAAACCTTTGCAAAATCTCTGAACTACACAGTACAGGACTTTGCAAAAGCAGCTCTTTTTGCAAAACATCCTATTGATCTTGGAACGCGCTGTACTGTATTTATGAATTCCAAAGTTAAGCAGGCCCAGAAGGAAGGCGCTGAGGTTTCCGATATCTCCGCCGGTCTTGCCTACTCCGTTATCAAAAACGCCCTCTACAAGGTTATCAAGGTTTCCGATGCTTCCGAGCTTGGCAAGCATATCGTTGTACAGGGTGGTACCTTCTATAATGACGCAGTTCTCCGCAGCTTTGAGAAGATTGCCAACTGCCAGGCCATCCGCCCGGATATCGCCGGAATCATGGGTGCCTTCGGTGCTGCTCTGATCGCAAGAGAGCGCTATCAGGAGGGCGAAAAAACCTCCATGCTTTCCATTGATCAGATCAACAGTCTCCAGTACACTACATCCATGGCAAACTGCCGTGGATGTACCAACAACTGCCGTCTGACCATCAACAAATTCTCCGGCGGCCGTAAATACATCAGCGGAAACCGCTGTGAGCGCGGACTTGGAAAAGAAAAGAACAAGGATCATATCCCGAACCTTTTCGATTACAAATATAAGAGGCTCTTTTCCTATGAACCTCTTTCCGCAGATAAGGCTACCCGTGGACAGGTTGGTATCCCCCGTGTTCTGAACATGTTTGAAAATTACCCGTTCTGGTATACCTTCTTTACAGAGCTGAAATACCAGGTGGTGCTTTCTCCCACTTCCACACGTAAGATCTATGAGCTGGGTATTGAGTCCATCCCAAGTGAATCCGAATGCTACCCGGCCAAGCTTGCTCACGGACATGTCACATGGCTGATCCGTAATGGTGTGAAGTTTATCTTCTACCCATGCATCCCTTACGAACGCAACGAGTTCCCGGATGCGGTCAACCATTATAACTGCCCGATCGTTACTTCCTATGCGGAAAACATCAAGAACAATGTGGACGAACTCAGTGATCCGTCCATCACCTTCCGCAACCCGTTCCTGGCATTTACTTCCGAGGATATCCTGACAAACCGCCTTGTGGAAGAATTCCAGGATATTCCTGCCGCCGAGGTCAAAGCCGCTGCCCACAAGGCCTGGGAAGAACTTACGGCCGTACATATGGATATCCAGAAAAAGGGTGAGGAAACCCTGCAGTACCTGAAAGAAACCGGCCGCCGCGGAATCGTTCTTGCAGGCCGTCCATACCATATTGACCCGGAAATCCACCACGGTATCCCGGATATGATCAACAGCTACGGAATCGCCGTATTTACCGAAGACTCTGTTGCACACCTTGGACATCTGGAGCGTCCCATCCGTGTCAACGACCAGTGGATGTATCACTCCCGTCTCTACTCTGCCGCAAATTTTGTAAAAACAAGAGAGGATCTGGATCTGATCCAGCTGAATTCCTTCGGATGCGGACTTGATGCCGTTACCACCGATGAGGTTTATGAGATCCTGGATGGAAGTGACAAGATCTACACCTGCCTGAAGATCGATGAGGTCAACAACCTGGGTGCGGCAAGGATCCGTATCCGTTCCCTGATCGCCGCTATCCGTGCAAAACAGGCGCAGAATAAAAAAAGGAACATCAAGCCGGCTTCCATTGAGAAGATATCCTTTACCAAGCAGATGCGTAAGGAGTACACCATTCTCTGCCCGCAGATGTCTCCATTCCACTTCGGAATCTTTGAGGCTGCTTTTAAGGCATCCGGCTATAACCTGGAAGTCCTCCCCAACGACAACAAACATGCTGTTGATGTGGGCCTTAAATATGTAAACAACGATGCCTGCTATCCATCCCTGATGGTTGTGGGACAGATCATGGATGCCCTTCTTTCCGGCAAATATGACCTGAACAAAACTGCAGTCATCATGTCTCAGACAGGCGGCGGCTGCCGTGCCTCCAACTATATCGCATTCATCCGCCGTGCCTTGAAAAAAGCCGGCATGGAGCAGATTCCGGTTATCTCCCTCAACTTAAGCGGACTGGAGAGCAACCCTGGCTTTAAGCTGACACTGCCGCTGATCAAGCGTATCGTTTACGGTGCCGTATTTGGTGATATCCTGATGAAATGCGTATATCGCATGCGTCCTTACGAACTGGAAAAAGGTATCGTAAACCGCAAGCACAAGATCTGGGAGCAGCGCGTCATTGCCTTCGTAACAGGCAGCAGCGTCAGCCATGGTACCTTCAAAAAAATGTGCCGTGAGATGGTCCATGATTTTGATACGATTCCGATTTCCGATGAGAAAAAGCCTCGCGTTGGTATCGTAGGTGAGATCCTTGTCAAGTTCCTGCCTGCTGCCAACAACCACCTGGCAGATCTTCTGGAGGCAGAAGGGGCTGAACCGGTTGTTCCGGATCTTATCGACTTTATCTGCTACTGCTTCTACAACCAGAATTTCAAGGTTGAAAAGCTTGGATTCGAAAAGAAAAAAGCCACAACAGCTAATCTTGGTATCAAAGCTCTGGAATGGTTCCGTGCTCCGGCAACTGAAGCATTTGCAGCAAGCAAGCACTTCACACCGCCAGCTAAGATTCAGGATCTTGGAAAGATGGCTTCGGACATCGTATCTCTTGGTAACCAGACTGGTGAAGGATGGTTCCTTACAGGAGAAATGTTAGAGCTGATCCACAGTGGTGCGCCAAATATCGTATGTACACAGCCATTCGCCTGCCTGCCGAACCATGTCGTAGGTAAGGGAGTTATCAAAGAACTTCGCAGACGCTATCCGGAGTCTAATATCGTAGCAATTGATTTCGACCCAGGTGCAAGCGAAGTCAACCAGTTGAACCGGTTGAAACTGATGCTTTCTACGGCGAATAAAAACTTAAACAAATAATTTAGGATTTAAAAAAGAGAGAACGTTTTCGTTCTCTCTTTTCAAATCCGGCCTATACAAGCCAAACTAAATATTCAATTTCTTAGAACTTACCAGCCTTAGCTGCTTCTTCTACAGAAACGGCAACTGCAACAGTCATACCAACCATCGGGTTGTTTCCTGCTCCGATCAGTCCCATCATTTCTACATGAGCAGGTACTGATGAAGATCCTGCGAACTGTGCATCTGAGTGCATACGTCCAAGAGTATCTGTCATACCATAAGAAGCAGGACCTGCAGCCATGTTATCTGGGTGAAGTGTACGTCCTGTACCACCGCCTGATGCTACTGAGAAGTACTTCTTGCCCTGCTCGATACATTCTTTCTTATATGTACCTGCAACCGGATGCTGGAAACGTGTCGGGTTTGTAGAGTTACCTGTGATAGATACGTCTACGCCTTCTTTGTGCATGATTGCAACACCTTCACGTACGTCGTTAGCACCGTAGCAGTTAACTTTAGAACGGAGTCCGTCAGAGTAAGAGATTCTCTGTACTTCTTTCAGTTCTCCTGTGTAGTAATCATATTCTGTCTGAACATATGTGAATCCGTTAATTCTTGAGATGATCTTTGCAGCATCTTTTCCAAGACCGTTCAGGATAACACGAAGAGGTTTCTTACGAACTTTGTTAGCCTTCTCTGCGATACCGATAGCACCCTCAGCAGCTGCGAATGATTCATGACCAGCCAGGAATGCGAAACACTCTGTATCTTCTTCCAGAAGCATCTTTCCTAAGTTACCATGTCCAAGACCTACTTTTCTCTGATCAGCAACTGATCCAGGAATACAGAAAGCCTGAAGTCCTTCTCCGATTGCTGCTGCAGCTTCTGCTGCTGTCTTACATCCTTTTTTGATTGCGATTGCTGCACCTACGATGTATGCCCAGCATGCATTTTCAAAACAGATTGGCTGAATACCTTTGATCTGATTGTATACATCAAGTCCGGCATCCTTTGTGATCTGCTGTGCTTCTTCGATAGAAGAAATACCATAACCAGCCAATACTTCATTGATTTTATCAATTCTTCTTTCATATGATTCAAATAAAGCCATTAATTTATCCTCCTGATTAAATTACCTTAAAATATTGAGATTACTCCTTACGTGGGTCGATGATCTTAACTGCATCTGCAACACGTCCGTACTGTCCTTTTGCTTTCTCCCAAGCTTCGTTTGGAGTGTCTCCAGCTTTTACGAAGTCTGTGAATTTTCCAAGGCTTACGAACTGATATCCAATGATCTCATCGTTCTCATCAAGAGCGATACCTGTTACATATCCTTCTGCCATTTCAAGGTAACGAGGACCTTTCGCTAATGTTCCGTACATTGTACCAACCTGTGAACGAAGTCCTTTTCCGAGGTCTTCCAGTCCGGCTCCGATAGCAAGTCCGTCTTCAGAGAATGCACTCTGAGTTCTTCCGTATACGATCTGCAGGAATAACTCACGCATTGCTGTATTGATAGCGTCACAAACAAGGTCTGTGTTTAATGCCTCTAAAATAGTTTTTCCTGGAAGAATCTCAGAAGCCATAGCTGCTGAATGTGTCATTCCTGAACATCCGATAGTCTCAACGAGAGCCTCCTGGATGATACCGTCTTTAACATTCAGTGTTAATTTACAGGCACCCTGCTGAGGAGCACACCAGCCTACACCATGTGTAAAACCAGTATTTCCCTTCTGAAGG